>ERZ773221.3344-NODE-3344-length-10877-cov-2.592774_pt1 | contig 10877 bp, 8 predicted proteins | sample MGYA00580994_ERZ773221 | MGnify/ENA primary metagenome ERZ773221 (study PRJEB29015, sample SAMEA2737758) | human gut metagenome | biome: human gut; feature: human-associated habitat; material: faeces | place: China | collected 2012 ... | reverse complement strand
GGTTTTCCGGTAACAACACTCTGTTCCCCTTTCTTCTCGTCTGATGTTCTCTTTTTTTCTTTCAGTTCTCCAAGCTTTTTCTTTAACATACACTTCTCATCAATTTCATATACTGCATTCCCATCAATAATTAACTTTCTGGACATTTTCGCTTTCCTTTCCTCTTCTTATTATTAAGATATGCCTTTGATTACAAAAGGTCTTTAAATCAGTATACGCATGATTCAATTTTTCACACATCGATATTCATGAACAGGAATATATTTTTTCTGCATTTCTGCAGGAATCTCCACCTTGCCGGACAGAAGTTCAAGATAGCCGATGATCGAGGTCAGCGGTGTCCGCAGATCGTGTGCCACATTGGTAATCAGCTCATTCTTCGTGCGCTCCGCCTCGCGCTCCTTGTCCATCAGATTCCGGATATCCCCTCTTTTCCCGCCAGCTACACAGAGCATGCTTGCCGTCTTCATTAAATTCATCGAACTGCAAAATGTTCTTCACCAACAGGCTCCTGTCAGTTATGATGCACTTTCTGCCTGTGACTTTTCTTCTGGACGAGGAATAGAAAGTCTTTTTCAAGACAACATAGATTCTATTTTTGACCATCTGTCACCTTATCTCACATCAGAAGAAAAGCAGCTCTTTTCTACTTTCAAGAACATAAAAGAGATGATGTCTATGGCAGATATGTTTACACAATTCTTTTCATCTGCTCCACCTTCTGATGAAGAGCCAGAAGACACTATAAACAATAGCTCACCGAAAGGAGATCTTAACAATGGAAAACTGGATGAACCATCCTGCAATGAAAACGATCGATCCACTCAAGCTGGAACTGATCAGGACAGCTGCGAAACAGACGAAGGGAAAATCCGGAAATGAACTTGCCCCGGTCATGCTCGCTCTTATCACAAATGCAAACCGACAGGGACTTCGTTTCAATCCGGATGAAGTTTCATTAATTCTTGAAGTATTAAAAGAAGGTAAAAGCAAAGAAGAACAAAATCAAATTGACCGTATGATGGAAATGACCAAAAATGTATTTCGAAAACATTTTAAATAAAATCAGAATCACTCTCTTCGCCTTTGCAATCTTATTTCTCTTCTTTTCTCTATACATTTCCATCTGCATCAGTTAAAATACAAATGATGACTTGTCTGGAAACAGACATTATTTATAAATGGAGAACGATATATGCAGAATATTAAATTAACACTCCAATATGACGGTACACGTTATCTTGGTTGGAAACGCCCGGAAAAAAGCCACAATGATCGCACAGTATCTTATAAAATTGAAAATGTATTAGAAAAAGTAACAGGAACTCCTGTTACTTTATTTGCCGGGATCCGAACAGAACCGGGAGTTCATGCCCGGAATCTCACAGTCAATTTTCTTACAGAAAGTAAACTGACTCCTGCAGAATTCAAAACTGTTCTGAACCAGTATCTGCCACAGGATATTGCCGTTTTAGACGCAGTATCAACACCTGAACGCTTTCGGGCAGACTTAAATGCACGCGAGATCACTTATGAATATGCCATGGATTTATCACCGATCTATGACCTGTTCCACAAAAACTATCGCAGTCGATTAACTGATCTGTTATCAGATTCATTATTTAATCTGTCACCTGAACAAACAGCAGAACTTCCAAATATTCTTCTTATGGAAACCGCTGCCCACTCATTACTTGGAAAGCATGATTTTAAACATTTCTCTTCGATTCGAAAAAAGAAAGGAACTGAAAAAGAAATAAAAGCAATTACTTTTTTCACAGAAAAGGCTACGCTTTATATTCGTATGACAGCCAATGATTTTCTCTATCAGATGGCTCCATTTATTTTGGGAACGCTTTTGGATATCGGCATAGGGAAAAGACCCGTCGAATGTATCAATGCAATCCTGGAAGGAAAGGAAAAGCCTTCTGCATCCTGCGACACAAAAGGCTTGATCTTATACGATATTGTTTATTAATTTTTGAGTAATACGAAAAAGACTCTCAATTTCCATATTACCGAGGTGGTTTTACATTGTCTTAAGTGCAACACTTAAAATATGTTTCGCACAGCGTTGTAAATCTGCTTTGGTAATTTCTTTTCCTTCGTTCACTGCTTCTACGATATCATCCACATTCTGCTGGCATCCCGGCATCTGAAGGTCATTTCCTGCTTTAATGCACTGTACACTGCTGGAATGAGTATATTTTCCGGATGGTGATACCATTCCCATCTCTGTTGTATCCTGTGAAGTATACCAGTCTGTCATCACAAGACCTTCAAATCCCCACTCATCACGTGCGATGTTCTGCAGCATGTCATAGTTGTTTGCTGAATGAACTCCGTTGATCAGATTGTAGGAAGTCATGATCGCATATGGCTGAGCTGTCTTTACTGCAATCTCAAATCCTTTCAGATAGATTTCTCTCAGCGCACGCTCGCTGATATGTGCATTCGTAAACATACGGTTGTCTTCCTGATTATTTCCTGCAAAATGTTTGATTGTTGTTCCCTTTCCTTTTTGAGACTGAACACCTTTCGTCTCTGTTGCAGCACAAAGACCTGTCAATACAGGATCCTCAGAATAGTATTCGAAGTTTCGTCCACAAAGCGGATTACGATGAATATTCATGCCAGGTGCGAGCCATAGATCTACATGTAACTGCTTCATCTCTTCTCCGACAAGCTCTCCCATTCTATGAATCAGATCCATATCCCAGGATTGTGCCAGTGTTGTTGCGATTGGAATGGCAGTACAAGGTGTCTCTAAACGAAGCCCTGCCGGTCCATCTGCCTGAATAAGATTCGGCACTTTTCGTGTTTCAAGTAAACTGGAAGTGGTGTCTCCTGCTGCACCCGGCACACAGGAGGATGCTGAACCAATTACATTTCCGTCGCCATTTTTTCTCTCTGTTCCAACACAAAGTTCTGCCATTTCTTCCACGGTAAGCTGCGCTGTCAGTTCATCCAGAGTCGCGTTGCCTGCTTTTACATCTTCCAGCGTCAGAACTTCATCTTTCCTCTTATCCATAAGTGTCCTGCGCATCACTTCATATTCTACAAGTTCTTTCTTAAAGTTCTCTGCCTGAAGCATAATTCTAAACGGAATCGCCGGAACACCGAAATCAAATTCAATATCGAAAATCGGAATCATATGGTGAAGCTCTCTGACTGCAATTGTATCACGCATCAGACGTTTCAGTTGGAGTGTTGTCACCTGCTCATCAAGGTCGATGACTGCCACAGCCTCCGTATTACGTGAACTGTTTCCTACGCGGATCGTGTATTCCCCTTCTTCCATAACCCAGGCCGCATCATATGCATCAAAAGATGCCATATCTGTCGTTGCAAATGTGATTGTCACGACATCTTTTTCTCCCGGCGCAAGCAATTTAGTCTTAGCAAATCCTGCAAGTTCCTGTGTTGGTTTCTCCATGATTCCATCCGGTGCGGAATAATAAACCTGAACAACTTCTTTTCCAGGATATTTGTCACCAATGTTCGTAACCTCAACTTCAACCTGTACCTGCTTTTCATCTGCTGTTACATTAATTGTTTTCATTTCAAATTCTGTATAGCTTTTTCCATATCCAAAGCAATATAGAGGCATCACACCAAACGTATCAAAATAACGATATCCCACATAGATTCCATCACTGTAATATTCGTCGTCAAGATTTCCATCCCTGTGGCTAAATGTTGCAGAGGATGGATAATCCTCATAAGATCTTGCCCATGTATCAGTCAGCTTTCCTGAAGGAATCGTCTTAGCAGTCAGCACATCAGCAACTGCATAACCTCCCATATTTCCTGTCTGTCCCACAAGCATAATTGCCTGTACACCTTCAATTGCCTTCAATGAAGTCAGATCAATGACTCCACCTACATTCAAAAGAACAATACAGTTCTTATAGTGTTCTGTCATAAAACGGATATTCTGAAGTTCTCTGTCGCTGAGATAATAATCTCCCTTCTCTGCCCTGCGGTCTTTTCCCTCTCCGGAATTTCTAGAAATTACATAAATTGCCGCATCCGCTTCTTTTACATCCGCTTCTGTAATCTCCGGCTGTTCCGGTTCCTCAAAAGGAGTCTCGAAGGCATATAGCATCGATGGTTTTCCTGTTTTCTCTGTAAATTCATTTAACTTTTTCGCATACGCTTCCTGCGCATCCGCATAAAGTCTGTCATACTGATCCAGCCAGCCTTCTGTTACAAATTTAAATCCTGCATGCTCAAGCCCTTGTGCAATCGAAATGTTTTCACGTACATTTACATCACCAGATCCTGTTCCACCTTTGATCGTATGTCTTGCTCCTGTTCCGAATAATGCAATCTTCTTTGTACCAGCCTGAAGTGGAAGGACTCCGTCATTTTCCAAAATTACCATACACTCGCCTGCGAGGCGGCGCACTTCTTCCTGATGTTCTATCTCATAATTCTGTATTTCATCTGTTTTTAACGCATCTATCTGTGCCATATACAATTCCTCTTTTCTGTCGATTATTATAATTGTAATAATAGAAACGTCAAATGTCCAGCCCCTAAAAAATGATCTTTTTCACTCTGTCCTCTTACTTCTTATTGTTTTTGTTAATATCCACCATGCCAACTGATTATTTTTCAGAGATATCGATAAATTTCAACAATCCCCCACCTCTTTTCAGGTTGCATGTGAAAATTTTTATGGTATAATTATTCGTATGAACATGGGTATCAGGTTTTGCTATTTCCTGATGCCTTTTTCAAATCTTACTAAAGGAAAGAGGGAGATTTTATGCAGTCAAACATTATCGTAACCGCTGTTGTTGTTGTTTATCTTCTTGTTATGTTATTGATCGGTTATCTGTCATCCAAGAAGATTGAATCCAACACAGACTTCGTTGTTGCCGGAAGACGACTCGGACCGCTTTTAATGGCCGGAACTCTTGCTGCTACTGAGATTGGTGGAGGAAGTTCTCTCGGTGTTGTTCAGCAGGGTATGGAAAGTCACGGACTCAGTGCCGCATGGTACATTATCACAATGGGATTTGCTTTTGTGATCCTTACATTCCTTGCACCAAAATTCCGTGCTGCGATGGTTAAAACCGTTCCTGAATATTTCCGCCGTCGTTATGGAAAACCTTCAGGAATCATTACATCTTTGATCATGTTCGTTCCATTGATCGGACTGACAGCCGGACAGTTTATCGCATCTTCTGTTATTCTGTCTACTATGCTGAATCTGAATTATAAGACAGCCGTTCTGATCGTAGGTATCGTTGTAACAATTTATGCGATCATGGGTGGTCTTTGGAGTGTTACACTTACTGACTTTGTTCAGGTATTCCTGATCGTGATTGGAATGATCATCGCACTTCCATTTGGAATGAATCTTGCCGGTGGATGGGACAATGTTGTAGCTAATGTTCCTGCTGAAACATTTGACATGTTTAAAGGTTATAATGTAATGGATGTTATTAGTTTAACAATCATGTATGTTGCTACATTTACTGTAGGACAGGAAGCTGTATCCAGATATTACGCTGCGAGAGACGGAAAAGCAGCAAGACAGGGATCTGTCCTTGCTGCGATTGTAAACTTTATCTACGCTTTTTTTCCAACACTTATGGGAATCATCGTACTTGCACTGATCAACATGGGCAAATTCAATGCTGCGGACTTCCAGGATGTTGGTGCCCGTTATGCACTTCCGGTTCTTGCTATGGAAGCAATGCCGGCAATTATCTGCGGATTGTTATTTGCAGGTATCGTATCTGCCACAATGTCAAGTGCTGACTCAGACCTTCTTGGTGCCGGATCGATCTTTGCAAATGATATTTACAAGATTGTGATTAAGCCTAGCGCATCTGATAAAGAGATCATGATCGTAACTCGTGTTACAATGGCAGCTGTAGGTGTTTTTGCTACTCTGATTGCATTATTTAATACTTCAAGTATTGTTACAATCCTGATGTTTGCCTTCACCCTTCGTGCCGCAGGTTCTTTCTTCCCATATGTTCTCGGACATTACTGGAAAGGAGCTTCCCAGGCAGGAACCATGGCTTCTCTGATCGCCGGAACTATTGTTGTAGTATATCTGGAGCATGTTTCCAAAGGAAATCTGTTCGGTCTGCACTTCAATCAGCCGATCGTACCTGGACTGGTTGCTGCGTTGATTGCATTCCTTATCTTCTCACTGGTTATGCCTCCAAAGAAGCAGACAACAGAGCTTGCACCTGAAGAGTAATTTTCAGGAATCATATGCCAGACATAAATCTATAAATATACTAAAACTTCTTTTTAAAAAATAGCAGATATAAGAAACAGCAAGGCTACTGCCAAAAGCATTATTATTAAAATGCTTTCCCGACAGTAACCCTGCTGTTTCTATTTTTGTTTGGATTTCTCTTTTTGTTCAGATTTCTCTTCTTATTTAAATTACTTTATGCTCCAGCCATTTTCTGCTGTGGAATCGCCAGGTGAAAATAATACTTCTGACCGTCCAGTGTGCAAACATACCGATCCAGACACCCATCGGTCCGAATCCCATGACTCTGATCAGAAATACACAGAGACAAAATCTGCATGCCCACATCGTACAGCAGGATGTGATCATGGAAAATTTTGCATCCCCTGCTGCTCTCAATCCATATGCCGGAACAAATGACATAACCCATACAAGCGGTTTTACAATCGTGATCCACATTACCATATGGAAACACATCTTCGCACTCTCCGGTTCCATACCGCCGAGAATCGTAATTGGTTTCGTCAGTGCAAAAACAATCACACAGCTCGCAGCCATAACGATCTCAGCAATCACGCAAAGCTTTTTGATGTAATAAACTGCCTCATCCTTCCGGTCAGCTCCCAGACATTGACCTACAATTGTCATCAATCCGATTCCGACTCCGATACCACCGATTCCGTTCAGATTCTCCAGAATGTTCGTCATTGCCTGCGCAGCAATTGCTGTTGTTCCAAGTGTTGATACTGTGGACTGAATCGCCAACTTTCCTAACTGGAACATACTGTTCTCCACACCGGATGGAATTCCGATTCCAAGGATCCTGCGGATCATTCTCCAATCTGGACGGATTTTCAGATAATCTCGTACCACAATTGGCTGACGATCCAGACGAAGCTCTGCCAATACTACAACCGCACAGAAAATACGTGAAATCAAAGTTGCCAGTGCAGCTCCCGCGACTCCCATATGGAAGCCCCAGATCATAATTGCATTTCCGACAATATTCATCACGTTTGATACCATTGAGATGAGCATCGGATCTCTCGTGTTCTCCTGTGCCCTGAAGATTGATGCCGCTGCATCATACGCCGCAATAAACGGAAATGATAATGCAGTGTAGAAGAAATAGATTTCAGATGCTCTCATAACATCTGATTCAACTGCTCCAAAAATCAGGTGAAGTAACGGTTCCTGAAAAATAAGACAAAATGCGCTGACAGCTACTGATATAAGAGTGATGATAAATAGTACCTGTCGTGCAGACTCATTTGCCCGTTCTTTATTCCCCTGTCCAATGTACTGGGCGCAGACGATCGCACCTCCGGCTGCCAATGCGGAAAATGCCTGAATCACCAATATGTTAATGGAATCCACCAGTGACACCGCTGAGATTGCCGCGGATCCTACATTACTAACCATCATCGTATCCGCGGTACCCATGATAGAATTCAATAACTGTTCCAGTATGATTGGTACTAAAAGAGCACGGATCATCTTATTACTGAACATATGTTTTTGATTTATGTTCGCGTTCATTTATATTCCCCCTGATCTTGTTACTACTTAGATTGTCTTTTCGCATTACGACTTAGTATACACCCGACAAATGTAAAATTTCTATACTTTAACCTGTTTCTATTTGAGTACAATTAAATAGAACTAGAAAAAAGATCTTCATGCCAAACATTTTAAGTCTGCATGAAGATCTTGTCTCTTACTCTTTATTAACTATTCTGCCTATTCGAGAATGGTTGTCTCCTCAACTTTATCTGCCTGAGCTTCTTTCTTCTCTGTAAGCTTTTTAATTCCCTGAATTGCTACGATTACTCCAAGGATAAGAAGCAGTACTGCAAAGATCAGCTGTAATGTATTTCCAAGGCTCAGACCTGTTGTCATAAACTGACCTCCCAGTTTACAGATTGTCATTCCAAGTGCTGTAAATGTTACTGCCATCATAAAGACCATTGGAATCCAGAGCATTGCTCCCTGGCGTTTTGTCTTCTTAAGGAATACTGCACATGCGATCAGTGCAAGTACTGACAGAAGCTGGTTTGCTGATCCAAACAGTGGCCAGATTTCTGCATATCCAACCTTTGCAAGTAAGTATGCAAGTACCAGTGTAATAACTGTTGAGAAATATTTATTGGTTGCTACTTTCTTGTACAATGGCAGATTACCCATATCTGTGTCATCATCGATAAAGAATTCCTGAAAAGAAAGTCTTCCGACACGTGCAACGGAATCAAGTGATGTCAATGCAAATGCTGATACTGCAAGGTTGATCAGTGTAAATACAAGTGAATGCGGTAAGCCGATCACTTCAAGGAAGTTTGCAATTGCTCCTGCAAAAATCTGTGGCTGTGTTGTCAGTCCCTGTGCTGCTGCCTCGCCATCAGCGAAGGAAGCAACTGCGATCAGTGCGATTACAGCAAGCATACTTTCCATGATCATTGCTCCGTAAGATACAGGGAGCATGTTCTTCTCACTCTTAATCTGCTTAGAAGCAGTTCCTGAAGATACCAGTGAATGGAATCCTGATACAGCTCCACATGCAATTGTTACAAACAAAATTGGGAACATATAACTTCCATCTACATTGAAGCTTGTAAAAGCTTTCAGGTTACAGGATGGATTTGCTATAAATACTCCTACAACAGCTGCTGCAATCATAAAGATCAGCAAGTAACTGTTCAGGTAATCACGTGGCTGAAGAAGCATTGTTACCGGTGCGACGCTGGCAATCAGAATGTAAATAAAGATCAGGATATGCCATGTCTCTCTTGTCAGATACATTGGAAAATAAAGTCCAAGTGCTACCGCTGCGACAAGCATAACAATTGCAATAGCTGTGTTAACCCACTTATTCAGTTTTGCATATTTCAAAATGCAGCCAAGTGCTACGGCTTCTACAATGAAAAGCATGGATGTTGTTGCTACAGCACCATTTGCTGCTACTTTACTTACAGTTCCTGCATCATCAGCTACGAATCCGTTGAATGTTCCTGCAACTACATCCGCAAATGCAGCAACAACAAGAATACAGAATAACCAGCAGAATAACAGGAATAATTTCTTTCCAAGTTTACCGATATACTCTTCGATAATATAACCGATTGTACGTCCTTTGTTCTTTACAGAAGCATACATGGATGCAAAATCCTGCACTGCTCCGAAGAAAACACCTCCGATCAGAATCCACAAAAGTACCGGAAGCCATCCAAAGATTGCTGCCTGGATTGGTCCGTTGATCGGGCCTGCTCCTGCGATAGATGCGAACTGATGACCAAATACGATATTCGTATCTGCCGGCACATAATCTACGCCGTCTTCCAGCTCATAAGCAGGAGTCTTTGCATTCGGGTCAATTCCCCATTTCTTCTCAAGATATCTTCCATAGAAAAGATATCCTCCACCTAATACAACGATGGCAATGACCATCATTATAACTCCGTTCATTTTTTATCCTTCTTTCTTAACTATGATTCAGATGCACTTATCAATAAATAGATTGCACTCTGTTTTTATGTTAAGAGTTTAGCACTTCATCATGCTAAATTCAAGAAGGATTTTATATAAATTTTATATTTTTTTAAGATTTTGGATAAACATATTGCACAAGAGGGTTTTTATTGGTTTTCTTATTCCACATTATTTCGCCCGAACCATCTGCACAGTCGATACGATAATCAATATTATCATCACTCCAAGCATCATATACATCGGCCAGATTGGATATCCTTCCACAAGACTGCTGACTCCAACATCAATCAGCAGGGCAGTAACCAGAACCTTAATCCCGCCCATCATTATCATGGCAATCTTATACAATCTTTCTCTGTTCTCTTCTGTAACAGCCACCGGGAAATTCCAGATTGCCGGAATTCTTTCCATCAATGAGAGGAATAACAACAGAAACGCGGCAAGAACTGGTTCAAATACAAGGTTTCTTTTGCTTCCATAACTATCTGCCACTCCTGCTGCATTAAAATGTGTCGGTACTGTATCAGGAATCCTGCTCCAGATGCTGATAAGAACAATAATATAAGTAAGTAGCATGATTGCGCTAATTATAGTTGAAACTCTGCTGATTTTCTTCATAACATATTCCTCCTTCTGTGACTATCTGTAAATCGCCCTGCCAGGGGATTACAAATTTTATTCTTTTGTAATAATATATCACCAGGCATCTGCTATTTCAATCTTCTTTTGTTGGGTTGACTTTATACTGATTTTATCATACCTACCATCTTCGGCATTTCAGTATTTACATCGGCATGTAAATATGCTATCCTATTTCAAAGCATATTTTCTAAAACATCTAAATTCATATAAAGATTTCATTACAGGTAAATGATACCTGTCAAATCAGGAAATTCATGCTTTTAAAATCCATTATTTAAAGCAGAGGTTTTCTGATAGAGAGAACTTCTGTGAAAATCACATAAGGAGGTCTCTTAGATGAAACAAAAGAGAAAGCAATTGCCGGAAAAACAAAAACCGGCAAATGGAAAGCTGCTTCAGTGGCATCCTGCATTTTATGCAGACTTGCAGATTGAATTCAGAGAAGAAACGGAAAAATTAAAGTTTGAGCGGGAGTATCTATTAAGTTCAAAGCCAATGGCAATTGATGTGTTGATCATTAAAAAGA
>ERZ773221.3326-NODE-3326-length-10920-cov-5.662586_pt1 | contig 10920 bp, 10 predicted proteins | sample MGYA00580994_ERZ773221 | MGnify/ENA primary metagenome ERZ773221 (study PRJEB29015, sample SAMEA2737758) | human gut metagenome | biome: human gut; feature: human-associated habitat; material: faeces | place: China | collected 2012 ... | reverse complement strand
TTTCCGGGCAGGAAACATTTGAGAGAGAATGCTCTCCTCTGCTTCAGATTCGAGATGCTTATCCGAAAATGATTATTGCCAGAACCAAACATCCAAAATACAGTTATGAAGGAATCGAAATTCATGATATAGCCGATTGGTTGCTACGAGAATAAGCAAGGCGAAATATCTCTGTCATTCTCTATTGTAAGATCCACGCAAAGACAAGCCCTCAGTCAAGGGGAACGGATCACGGGATATGCGGCGTCTGTTCCGAGCTGTCCGCAATCTCTGCACCGCAGGCAGGGGATCGGTTACTTTACCTGACAGCCATATCCGAATGAGGACACAATAATATTACGCGAAACGCAAGATACCTCGGGATACTTGCTTTTGTTATGTGTGAAAAGCATTCTGCTCACGATAGGTGCAGAGTCTGTCCACAGGGGAATCTATCTGTGTCTATCATACTGCTTTCCCGTGTCCAATTTCTACCCCTTCTGTGCCCAGTTTCATCTTACTGCGTCCCAAGAAGAAGTTGCGGAATTTGGAAAGAGAAATACTGCTGTGAGATTGGCCAGATGGCCAGTGGCGGAATCGAAATGTAACATAAAACGCTTTGCTGGACCTGCATACTTTTCCGGTCCAACAAAGCGTTTTAGTATTTTTAACAAAACTTTTTTACTACATCTGTGTAAACACACAAAAACGACCGTTTGCGTTAACAGGTATTGAAAAAACGATTACATAGTGCTATGATTTCCCTGCGTTCTGGAAAAAACAATAAAGAATAGAGCGCACGAGGAAAAGAAGGGAGAAACAGCATGAGAAAAAAATTGATTGCACTGCTTTTGGCAGCGGTCACCACGGTGTCTTTGCTGTCCGGCTGTGGAGCCGACAGCGGTGTGATGGACACTGCTAACGCCAACGCAGTGGCTGGCGGCAACAGTAACCTGCCTGTGGTTACCTGGAAGATGGGGTCCACTTGGGGTGCCGGCAACGTCCACTTCACTGTGGATCAGCGCTTCGGCGAAATCCTCAGCCAGCTCACCGGAGGTCGCTTTACCGTGACTAACTATTCCGAAGGCGAGCTTTGCTCCGCCAAAGAGCTGTTTGATTATGTCAGTCAGGGCACCATTCAGTGCGGCGGCGACTGGGGCGGCTACTGGTCCGGCAAGGACACCGCGTTCGAGCTGCTGTCCACCATTATGGACGACTTCACCGCTCTGGACTACTACACCTGGATCTATGAGGCCGGCGGTCTGGACTGCTACAAGGAAATGTACGGCCAGTACAACATGAACTATTTCCCGCTGGTCACCAACCCCTCCGAGTCCGGTATCCGCTCTGTGAAGCCCATTACCTCCATCGCTGATATGCAGAAGATGAAGATCCGTCTGGGCGGCGTTATGGCTGGTAAGGCTGCTCAGAAGCTGGGCATCAACATCACCACCGTGGCTGCTTCCGAACTGTATGAGTCCCTGCAGCGCGGCGTCATCGATGGCGGCGAGTTCTCCGGCCCCAAGGCTGACGACTCCCTGAAGCTGCAGGAAGTGGCCAAGTACTGGTGCGCTCCCGCTTGGTATCAGTCTGCCGGCGTCAACGGCGTCATGGTGAACATGGACGCCTGGAACAAGCTGCCCGAGGAATACCAGACCGCCTTTGAGACCGCCGCCCGCCTCTGCTGCGGCGAACAGTTGTCCCGCTACATTTACAACGATATGACCGTCACCAACAAGATGATCGACGAGGAGGGCATCACGGTAACTCACCTCAACGACGAGGACTGGCAGAAGATCCGTGAGACCTGCCTCCAGACCTATGCGGAGGAGTGCGAGATCAACCCCAACTTCAAGATGGTCTATGACTCCATGCAGGCTTATCGTGAGACTGCCAACAACTACCGCGACTGGACCGGCGACTATGGCTTCGGCTTCAACCGGACCGAAGGTTAAGCCCCTTTCCTTATAAGAAATTCTGAAACATAAGAGAAAGAGGTGCTGAAATGAAAGTAATCAAAGGGATCTGCAACGGCATCGATAAGTTCAACGACATCCTTGGCCGTGTGTTTTCCGTTCTGGTGCTGGGCATTCTCGGTGTCATCCTCTGCGAGGTCGTTCTGCGGCGTATTTTCAACCGTCCCCAGATCTGGACCCAGGATCTGACCGTGATGCTCTTTGCCTGCTACATTATCCTGATCTGCGCGTATGGCTTCCAGAAGAAAGCCTTCGTGGCAGTAGACGTGATATTTGCCATGCTGCCCCAGATGGCGCAGCACATCCTGCACATCATTACTTACCTGATTTTCCTGGTGCCCTTTGTGGTAAGTATGCTGCCCACAAGCTGGAGATTTTTCCTGCGGGCCTACACCACCCATGAGCAGACCTACTCCGTGTGGGCCGCGCCTACCTGGCCGGTGAAGCTGTGCCTGTTTATCGGCCTTGCGCTGCTGGCGATTCAGTCTGTCTCTGAGATTCTCAAGCAGGTTCAGGCCATTGTGGAGCTGGCACAGGGGAAGAAAACGCTTCCCGCTGACGGAAAGGAGGCCCAGTAATGGCGGCAATTATGCAACAACTTCAGGCGTGGGTCTCCGCGTCCGGTATTCTCGCTGATAAGATGGCGGTCATCATGATCATCGCCCTGTTCGGCCTGATGGTTGTGGGCCTGGTGCTGGGTCAGGAACTGGCCTTCGTGCTGGGCGGCGCCGGTGTCATCATCGGCTGGCTGGCTTGGGGCGGCCCCGGCGTTACCATCGCCATGACCAAAATTTACGACCAGATGCAGAGTTACTCCATGGTGGCAATCCCCATGTTCGTGCTGATGGCAAACTTCCTGACCCATTCCAAGGTGGCAGATGGCCTGTTTGAGTCCATCCGTTACCTTCTTGGCCCCCTGAAGGGCGGTCTGGGTCTGGCCGTCATTCTGGTTTCCACTGTGTTCGCCGCCACCACCGGTATCGTGGGCGCATCCGTGGTCACCATGGGTATGCTGTCCCTGCCTGTGCTGCTTCGCAGCGGCTACAAGCCCTCTCTGGCCTGCGGCATGGTGTGCGCCGGCGGTTCTCTGGGTATTCTGATCCCGCCCTCCATCATGCTGGTGTCTATGGGCAGCTATGCGGAGGTTTCTGTCGGCAAGATCTTCTTTGCCGCCATTACCCCCGGTCTGATGCTTTCCCTGTGCTACATCATCTACCTGATGGTGGTCTGCCGCATTCATCCAGATTGGGGTCCGGCCATGAGCGCTGAGGAACTGGCTGAGATGCCTCTGAAGAAGCGCATCAGCGGTTCCCTCATCAACCTGATCCCGCCCCTGATCCTGATCTTCGCCGTGCTGGGTTCCATCTTCGGCGGTATTGCCACGCCTACGGAGGCTGCCGGCATGGGTGCGATCTTTGCATTGATCCTGGCAATTTTCTATAAGCAGTTCAGTCTGGAAATGCTGAAGGAGTCTCTGATCGATACTGCCAAGACCACCGCCATGGTGTTCATCATCCTGTTCGGCGCCGCGGCCTTCACCGGCGTGTTCATGTCTCTGGACGGCGATCAGATCATTGCGAACTGGGTGCTGGGCATGGGCATCGGCAAGTGGGGCGCTTTCGCCATCATGTGCGTCATTGTCTTCATCCTGGGTATGTTCATCGATTGGCTGGGCATCGTGATGATCGTATTTCCGATCTTCCTGCCCATTATGGACCAGTTCGGCTTTGACCGGCTGTGGCTGGTGGCTGTCACTGCCACGTTGCTGCAGACCTGCTTCATGACCCCACCTTTCGGCTTTGCTCTGTTCTATGTCAAGGGCATCCTGCCGGGGGATGTCAAGATCCAGGAAGTTTACAAGGGCGTTATTCCCTTTATCATCATTATCTGCATCGTCACCGTTCTGTGTGCAGTATTCCCGCCTCTGGTGACCTGGCTACCCAGCCTGCTGGCTAGCTAAGCAGAAAACAAAACATTAAGGATCAGTGCCCCGCCATTTTTGGCGGGGCACTGATTTGCATAGCGCTTTTAATGAACACGCATGCAGATGCATTAACAATAAAATCAAGACTCTACGGTGCAAATGGTACAGCTATCCAGGCGATAACTACTTCTTCCTGAAACTATTCGATGTCAGATGGAAACCCTATATCAGAAATTCTTCATTCTACTGCTTTTATGATTGCCTCCCTGATATGTTTTTATAACCATGAACGCATACAGCTTGCTACAAAAATGACCTCTATGGAAGTTCGATTTGGCACCGCTGCATGGCTAGTGTCCTAAATTATTGTCTAATTGACAGGGGTTGGCACAAGCCAGTGTCCGGTTTATGGGACACCTATGTGTGATAGACTACGGATAGAATCAAACGAAACAGAATCTTTCAAAAAATATTTTATCAGGGAGGAAATATATGATGGGAGTAATTTTGGCTCTGTTTGCGCTTTCGTGCGCATTGTCTACAGTCAGTGACGCTGCCGCTTACAGCGACATGAAACGGCAGCAGAAGGGTCATTGGGATAAAATGCGGGAACATATAAAGGAAAATTATGAACGCATGGCAAAAGAAAATGACTTTTATTGGCGTGCATCTGAGGATCCTTTTGGTATGATTGCGCCAGACCGGAGCCGCCACTATGACGGCACCCCCAGATGACGGACCGTTCACTATGAATAGAAAGCACCCAGAGAGACAGCCTCAAAAGGCCATTTCCTCTGGGTGCTCATTTCAGCGCTATTTTTCCAGCTCTTTGCTATTGGTCATACATAAAAGGCTTGTTTTGACCCCGGCATCATGACATTGGTCTTAGCTGGAGGTTTTGACTCAGGCTTCGGGGAGATCCCGTCCGTATTTTTGCAGAAGCTGGATAAAGCGTTCCGCGGGCTGCGACAGCGTATGGGCCTTCTGGCAGACCCAGCCGATGGTGATGGGATCGTCAAAGCCCTTGATGGGACGCTTGATCACCCCCTGAGCCCCGTTGCTTTCGGAGATGAAGCCGGTACCCAGATCATAGCCCTGACACTGCTGCATGACCATCAGGCTTTGATAGAGTCCGTTGACAATGGTGACCTTCTGGGGATAAAAGTCCGGCACCAGCATCTCCTCCTGCAAAACGGAGGGCGCGTCGGAGTCCAGCTCATACATGATGCAGGGATATGGGTGCAGCTCCTCGATCGTCAGGACCTCCTTGGAGGCCAGAGGATGGGACTTATGGATAAACACATAGGGCTTGCTGTCAAAAAGCGGGTGAAATTCCAGGTTGTTGTCGCCAAAGACACGGTTCATGTGCTTTCGGCTGCGGCTGCTGATGAACAATACGCCCAGCTCCGTGGTTTTGTCCACGACCTGCTGGATGACCTCCGGGCCCTGCCCTACCAGAAATTTATAGGTATAGGATTCCTTTTGATAGGTATTCTGATAGGCCATCATGGCGTCGATGACGAAGCAGTAATGCTGGCTGCTGACGCTGAGGGTCTCGTGGGTCTTGCTCAGATCCTGTGAAAAATGCTGGGAAATATGCTCAGCGTCCGTCAAAAGCCGTTCTCCCATGTTCAGAAGCTCCCGGCCCTCGGCGGTCAGGGTGATCCCGGCGGCAGAGCGGACAAAAATCGTGATCCCCAGCTCCTCCTCCAATGCGCAGACCATTTTGCTGATGCCGGGCTGGGAGACATACAGGGCCTGAGCGGCTTTGCTGAAGGAGCCGCATTTTGCCACCGTGGAAATATACTTCAACTGGAGCAGTGTCATACCAAGTGCCGCCTTTCCTCATTTTTCGATGGATCTCTCGCATTATAGCACAGGAAATTCAAAATGCGCAACTAAAATCATACCAAAATGGTTTGCTTTAATAAAAACAAACATTTTCGCGGCACAAAACAGCATTTTTTAAAAAAATGCACGATTATGAGGCGATATACACAAAAGTAATTGCGGTTTATAACATTGGTTTATTGGACAAATCCGACCTTTGCGGCTATCATAGAAAACAGCAAGCGGTTCTCAGTTTTTCAGTGTGCAAAATAGAGAAATAGGGAGGAACTTACTTTATGCAAGAGAAAAAAATCAAATTTACCGACGTATTGTTCGTCGGTCTGGCGTTCTTCGCCTCCTACTTCGGCGCGGGCAACCTGATCTTCCCGCCGATGCTGGGCCTGCAAAGCGGCAGCAACTGGCTCAGCGGCATGATCGGTATGCTGGCCTCCGGTGTGGGTCTGCCCATTCTGGCCATCATCGTGCTGGGTATGTGCGGCTCTGTCCAGAAAATCTCCGACCATGTGAACAAGAAGTTCTACACCGTCATGATCGGCGCCATCATGATCCTCTGCTGCTGCGTGTCCATCCCCAGAACTGCAGCCGTCGGCATTGAGATGGGCCTTCAGGGCATCTGGCCCGGCGCGCCCTACCTGATTTTCGTCATTCTCTACTTCGTGATTGCGTTCCTGTTCGCCAAGGACCGCGGCACCGCACTGGATAAGGTCGGCAAGATCCTGACCCCCATTATGACCATCATCCTGTTCATTCTGGTAGTCAAGGGCGCTGTCAGCCCCATCGGTACCCCCGGCGCCGCCTCCGTGGATAACGCCTTTGTCAACAGCTTCCTGGGTGGTTACAGCACCGGCGACGTTCTGGTGTCCTTCCTGGCTGCCGGCGTGTTCTTTGACAGCATCAAGCGCAAGGGCTACGAGGGTGAAGCCTTCCGCAAGGCCCATGTCCGGGCCTGCCTGATCGCCGCCGTCTGCCTGGCTATTGTCTATGGCGGCCTGCTGTATATGGGCGCCTGCGTCAGCACCGAGTACACGCCCGACAGCATCAGCAACGCCAACCTCCTGCTGTCGATCATCCGCTCCAGCGGCGGCCAGATCGCGATTTACGGCCTGTGCCTGTCCGTGGTGCTGGCCTGCCTCACCACCGCCATCAGCCAGATCACCGCAGTGGCAGATTTCTATGAGACCGCCACCCACGGCAAGCTGTCCTATAAGGTTCTGGTCATGATCGTCCCCATCGTCACCACCATCGTCGCCAGCTTCGGTCTGGATACCATCGTGAGCCTGACCTCCCCCTGGTTCTCCTTCTTCTATCCCATCACGCTGGTGATGACCATTCTGGGCATCTTCGAGAAGAAGATCCCCAATGACGGCGCGTTCAAGGGCGCTGTGTACTTTACGGTGATCTACGCCGTTCTGGATCTGCCCCACGAGTATGGCTTCGGCTTCCTGGACCCCGTTCTGAATCACATCCCCCTCTATGGTCTGGGCTTCGGCTGGATCGTTCCCGCCATCGTGGGCTTCATCGTGGGTCTCATTGCCTGGAAGGGCAAGGGCCGCACGGAGACCTGAGCAAACTGTTACTGAGCTTTATACCGTATTGGAATGGAACGCGCAAAGCGCGTAAGGAGGAATTTCTATGTCCATTGAAAAAGGCGACGCGACCAAATATGTCCATACCGGCAACGGCGAGCTGTGCTATGAGCTGAACAAGGCTCTGACTGTGCCGGAGACCTTCCCCATCTACCTGTCCTCTGCCTATATCTTCGATTCCATTGATCCCATCGACAAGATCTGCGACGAGGGCGCTCCCGGCTATGCTTACTTCCGTCTGGGCAATCCAAACGCCGACGCCACCTCTCAGATCCTGGCCGCCGGTGACGGGGCCGAAAAGGGTCTGGTATTCTCCTCCGGCATGGCGGCCATTACGACCTCCATTCTGGCAACGGTGAAGCCCGGCGATCACATCGTGGCCTCCCCCATCATTTACGGCGAGGCGTTCTACTACCTGAAGTATGAGCTGAAGCGCTGGGGCGTGGAGACCACCTTCATCGACTTCAACACGCAGGATGTGGCGGACTATATCCGTCCCAACACCAAGCTGGTATACGGCGAGACCATTGCCAACCCCCTGATGAGCGTACCGGACATCCAGCATCTGGCGGACGTGGCTCACGCCAACGGCGCCAAGCTGTTTATCGACAACACCTTTGCCACTTCGATCATTGCCAAGCCCATCAAGTACGGCGCGGATCTGGTGATTTACAGCGCCACCAAGTATCTGGGCGGTCACGATGACCTGGTAGGCGGCGCGGTGGTCGGCTCCGAGGAGATCATCAAGTCTCTGAGCTTCTACCTGGGTCTCTACGGCGCGAATCTGGGCGCCACGGAATCCTGGCTGCTGGCCCGGAGCCTGCGGACGCTGCCTCTGCGGGTAAAGAAGATGGCTGAAAACGGTCTGGCGCTGGCCAAGTTCTTTGAGAGCCATCCCAAGGTGGAAAAGGTTTACTACCCCGGTCTGGAATCCTCCCCCAGCAAGGCGCTGGCCGATAAGCAGTTCGAGGGCAACGGCTACGGCGGTATGCTCTGCGTGAACTTCAAGGGCGGTCAGAAAGAGATCGACAAACTCATCAGCAATTTGCAGCTGGTACGCTTCGTACCCACTCTGGCCGGCGTCGGCACCACGCTGACCTATCCGCCCAGAGCGTCTCACCGGGATCTCAGCCCCGACGAGCTGGCGGCCATCGGTATTACTATGGGCCAGATCCGGCTTTCTTCCGGTCTGGAGGATACCGACGATCTGCTGAACGACTTCGATCAGGCATTGGCAAAGATGTGATCCAGCGAAAGCAACACTGCGATTTTTCAAAAGAGGGACCGTTTCAGAGCGGTCCCTCTTTTACACGTCGACAGATCGGATATTTGGCGACAGCATGAAATTCATGGTGCCGATACATGGAAATCAGCAGCGGTAAACGCCGCAAAATATGCTGTAATTTCCAATAATAAGTGACATGGTAAACTACTTTACACAGACTGAAATCAGCGGATGTGCGATACAATGACCTTTTGGGAGCGCGCATGCATGGAAAAACCTTTATTACGGCAATGTCCCGGTGGGAACTGTCCAGACACCGTCCGGCGCGGGGGTCTCGACCCATAGGGTCTTGCCCCCCAGTTTGATCTGAACGGAGCCGCGCTCCATCAGCCGTTTTCTGGCAACGCCGTTTGACGGGAGGCCGTTCCGTCGCTGATACTGCGTGGTGGAAACCAGACTGCGGATAGTCCGGGGAGACAGTTCCGGCAGCGGGACCGGCTGCCAAAGGAACCTCGTGAACTGCGTCCGATACGTGTAAAGCATATATCCTTCACTGGTAAGCAGACGGCGCATTTCTGCATCGTGACGCTGCCCTTCCCCCTTTGCTCGCTTTGCAGCCTCGTGGCGCGCTTTTTCTACGGAGAGAGATTTGCGGGAGCGGCCGTCAGTCAGATAGTCGGCCAGATCTACGGTCCGGCATTTGACGGCGGCAGACGCATTTTCCCGCCAGAAACGGCCAAGATCCACGTCGGAGAGGAAGTAGTGCCCGTGGATCAAATGGGACTGTTCCTCCGGAGTGAGACGGTCCGCAAACTGTTGGATGATATAGGACATGAAGAAATGATTGACGTGAATGTGGCGGATGTTTGGGACGAAAAAATCTTCGATCCACTGCCGCTCGCAGCAGAACATACGGCACAGATCCGCGATCGTGTAGCGGTATTCGGAGCGGATCAGCGCAAGAATCTCTCTTGCCACCGCTTCTGCCGGGCGGTCCTCGGAGACTGGCTGGATGGTGTGGAGGAATGGAGTTGAAACGGACATGAGAGCACCTCCGATGGTGTGGTGGAATGCGTTTTTGTAAAAAATTTGCCCCGGAGGGGCAATTTATTTTGGTGTCGAAAGCTGTTTATTATAATCAGTATATACTGTTTATAAACGATTGTCCACATATTTTATTTGATTTTTCGGGCTTAACCAAATATGCAATAATTTCGCTGCCTATCGCATGTCTATCCATTTAAATATAAGGGTTGACATGGCATGGAACTTTAAGCTTGAACCACGCTTCATTGCGTAGACCCCGCTGCTCTGCGGCGAAAAAGGAATGGTTCGCTCCCCCTCCTTCTCCGTCAAACAAAATCCTGTAATCCGATCCGCGGACTGCTAACACATTTTCTGTATGGCCGTAAACATCCAGCGTAAAACTGGCAGTGACATGGCCCAGATTGATCTGCATTTTCTGCATCTCCTCTCATCGTTAACCGACTGCGGCAAGCACCATCTGCTGAATACGGCTCATGACGCCAATGTAGTAGGAAAGCTCTGAGGCCGTTAGCTCAGACTCATCTATGCTTTCCAGTGCCTCCATGGTCTCTGTGTATGGAAAACGCGGTCTCTATCGTAAGAGAGGATGAAAATTTCGCAAATACCGCAGCAGAGGCTTTGCGGTTTGGACATAACGCGCGCATTCAAGACTTCCTTGGATGCGCGCGGCTCCTTTTACGCTGCACCAGCCACTCGCGCCATGCGGTTCAGATTGAAAGCCCGCCTTAAAATAGGTTGATTTTTACCTACAATTTGCGTATAATAGGTGCTGCAAGGAGGTGTTCCCATGACCATTGATACGAACACAATCGTTTCCGTGACAGAGGCCAATCAGAATTTTTCCCGCGTGACGCGCATCGCTGAAACGAATGGACAGGCTGTGATTTTCAAAAATAACCGCCCCAAATATATGTTGGTTGATTTGGACAATTCGCCCTTGATCGACATGACGGATGACGAGAAGATCGACTTTGTGGCGGCAAGAATTTTAAAGAAATATAAGCCCGCGTTTATGGAGTTGGCAAAATGATCAAATTCTCAAAAGAGAAGGTCTTGCTGCTTCACAAGCTCATCGCGGAGGAGACAGGCGGGAGCATTGGCGTCAGGGATGAGGCTCTGCTGGAATCTGCGCTGGAGAATGTCTTTTCCAGTTTTGGCGGGCAGGAATTTTACCCCACCAAGGAGGAAAAGGGCGCTCGACTGGGCTATGCACTCATCTCCAACCATGCCTTTGTGGATGGCAATAAGCGCATCGGTATGTATGTGATGCTGACCTTTCTGGAGGTCAACGGTATTCGGCTGGACTGCGCCAACGACGAGGTCGTCGAGGTC
>ERZ773221.3319-NODE-3319-length-10931-cov-9.902446_pt1 | contig 10931 bp, 7 predicted proteins | sample MGYA00580994_ERZ773221 | MGnify/ENA primary metagenome ERZ773221 (study PRJEB29015, sample SAMEA2737758) | human gut metagenome | biome: human gut; feature: human-associated habitat; material: faeces | place: China | collected 2012 ... | reverse complement strand
CCACAAAGCGGATCAGGCCCTGCTCCACGCCCTCGGCAAAGGAGATGTACTTTGCACCGGTCAGCACATCCGTCTTCTGGATCTCATCGTACACGATGGCGGCAGCATCATCGGTCATCTGGCAGCCATCCGGGCCGTAGGCCTTGTAGCCGTTGTACTTGGCCGGGTTGTGAGAAGCCGTGACCATGATACCAGCATTGCACTGGTAGTAACGGGTAGCAAAGCTCAGTGCAGGCACAGGCATCAGAGCATCGTAAATGCGCACCTTGATACCGTTTGCCGCCAGAACGCCTGCGGCGGTCTTGGCAAAGATATCGCTCTTCAGGCGGCTGTCGTAGCTGATAGCCACAGTCTGGCTGCCACCCTGAGTCTTGACCCAGTTTGCCAGACCCTGCGTGGCCTGACGCACAACATAGATATTCATACGGTTGGTGCCAGCGCCCAGAACGCCGCGCAGACCAGCGGTGCCAAACTTCAAAGCCACAGCAAAGCGGTCCTTGATCTCGTCATCATTTCCCTCGATCTTGGCCAGCTCCGGCTTCAGATCAGCGTCTTCCAGCTCTGCAGCCATCCAGCGCTTATATTCATCCAAATACATCTTGCACACCTTACCTTTTGTAAATTTTTCCGCAAAAAGAAACAGGTTTAACAAAACCTACTTATAATATAAACTCTCCGCGTCCATGTGTCAATTGCGTAATCTGCAACAAGATTTGCAGTTCAAAACCGGCATATGGCACAAAATTCCAAGTTTTTCCCGGTAAAGTCGGGAACCATCCCGGCCTCGCCTGCATTTTCCAGCAGTTCATAACTCTGGCCTGCATCGTCCAGAACGTCCAGCCACTGCTCCAAACCGACGCTGTTTTCACACAGGTAGCGCAGCAGCTGCATTGCCCGGGCAAAACTGTCCTGCAGCAGCACCGCGCTGCGGCGCACCCGGCCATCCTGCTCCTGCCGCAGCTCCATTACAACGCCCTGCGCAGCGGCGGCACCGCAATATACAAGGGTGTGGGCATGCTGCAGCCCTTCCAGTTCTGAATATGTACGGATATAGCGGCAGTATTCTTTGCTCATCATGGAAAACTCTCTCCTCTCTATCGCATTGACATCTTTCCTGCCCTTTACTATAATGAATTCAGAAGTATTTTTGTGTCGAAGTATGACATAATCATCCAATATTTTCCACTTTTGCCAATTCTTTTCCGTCATATCATCCGCTGGGATAAGGGAGAACAACATGTATTCTGTTACCAGAAGCTTTGGTCTGAACGGCCTGAGCGGCTTTGCCGTGGCAGTGGAGGCCGACATTTCCGGCGGTCTGCCCGCCTTTTCCATCGTGGGCCTGCCGGATTCCGCTGTGCGTGAAAGCGCCGACCGTGTGCGCGCCGCCATCAAAAATCTGGGCTTCAAGTTCCCGGACCGGCGCATTACCATCAATCTTGCCCCGGCGGATGTGCGCAAGACCGGCCCGGTGTACGACCTGCCGCTTCTGCTGGCAGTGCTCACTGCCAGCGGCCAGCTGGAGGATGTGCCTGCCGACGCGGCATTTCTGGGCGAACTGGCACTGGACGGCACCCTGCGGCCGGTTTCCGGCGTGCTGCCCATGGCGCTGGCTGCAGCAGAAAATGGCATCCACGCCCTGTATGTACCTGCCGAGAATGCCGCCGAAGCAGCCGAGGCCTGTGCCGACAGCATGGCCGTCTACCCCGCCCACACGGCACGCGAAGTTGTAGATGCCCTGCGCGGCATCTCCCCGCTTGCCCCGGCGGCTGTTGTTCCCTTTGACCCTGCAGACGCATGGGCACAGGTGCCGGATTTTGCGGACGTGATGGGCCAGTCGCTGGCGCGGCGGGCTATGGTCATTGCTGCCGCAGGCGGACACAATGTTTTGCTCATTGGCGCACCCGGCACCGGCAAATCCATGCTGGCAAAGCGTCTGCCCGGCATCCTGCCGCCGCTCACCCGTGAGGAAGCCGTGGAGACCACTAAAATTTATTCCATTGCAGGGCAGCTGCCGCAGGGCCGGGGCCTGATCTCTGCACGGCCTTTCCGCAGTCCGCACCACTCGGCCAGTGCCGCGGCTCTGGCTGGCGGCGGCGCACAGTTCCGGCCCGGCGAGTGCAGCCTTGCCAACTGCGGTGTGCTGTTTTTAGACGAATTGCCGGAGTTCTCCCGCGAGAGTCTGGAAGTGCTGCGCCAGCCGCTGGAGGACGGCCAGATCACCGTGAGCCGCGCCGCCGGAAGCGCCACCTACCCCAGCCACTTCCAGCTGGTAGCCGCCATGAACCCCTGCAAATGCGGCTACTACGGCCACCCCACCCGGCAGTGCACCTGCTCGCCCAGCGCGGTGCGGCAGTACCGCAGCCGGGTGTCCGGCCCGCTGCTGGACCGCATCGACCTGTGCGTGGAGATGGACCCCATCGCCTTTGACGAGCTGCACACCGCCGCCCCCTCCGAGAGCAGCGCGGAGCTGCGCAAACAGGTGCTGGCTGCCCGCGCCATTCAGGCCAAACGCTACGCTGCGCCGGGCTTTAAGGGAGTGCACTGCAACGCCCAGCTGAACGCCGGACAGGTGCGGCGCATCTGCCGCATGACCCCCGGTGCCGAGCAGCTGCTGCGCAGTTCCTACGATGCACTGGGACTTTCTGCCCGGGCGCATGACCGCATTTTGCGGGTAGCCCGCACTGTGGCCGACCTTGCGGGTAAGACCCTGCTGGACGAGGATTCTCTGCTGGAGGCGCTGCAATACCGGGCGCAGGAGAAATTAGACGGATAAGGCAGTCTGCACTCTAAAAATACAACAGAAAGAGGACGGAACACATGAAGCGCGCATACACAAACGGTATTCTTCTGGACGGTACCGAGCAGATGGAACCGGTACAGGGCAAGGTGCTGCTGACCGAAAACGATAAGATCACCGCCATTGCAGATGCGGGTGCAGGCCTTGACGGCTACGAGGTCATCGACCTGCATGGTGGATATCTGTGCCCGGGGCTCATCAACCTGCACGTTCATCTGGCGGGTAACGGCAAGCCCAGCGCAAAGCCCCGGGACAATGCAGCGTTGGTGCGTAAGATCTTGAGAAACAGGCTGACCCGCGCCATCGCCTACCGGCTGGTATGCAGCTATGCCAAGCTGGAACTGCTGGGCGGCGTGACCACCGTGCGCACCGTGGGCGGCATTGCGGACTTTGACACCCGCTGCCGGGACGACAGCGCCGCTGGAAAGGTGCTGGCACCCCGCATTCTGGCCGCCAACGAGGGCATCTCGGTGCCGGGCGGGCACATGGCAGGCTCGGTAGCAGTAGCGGCACACAACAACGCCGAGGCGCTGGCGCAGCTGGAAAAGGCCAGCGCACAGAAGGTAGACCTTGTCAAGCTGATGATCACCGGCGGCGTGCTGGACGCCACCGAAAAGGGCACCCCCGGCGAGATGAAGATGCCGCCGGAGATGATCAAAGCCGTCTGCGATGCAGCCCACGCGCTGGGCTATACCGTAGCCGCCCATACCGAATCCCCTGCGGGCGTGAAGGCTGCGCTGGAAAACGGCGTGGATTCCATCGAGCACGGCGCAAAAATGGATGAGGAGACGGTGCGTCTGTACAAGGAGCGGGGCGCATTTCTGTGCACGACCATCTCCCCGGCGCTGCCCTATGCGCTGTTTGACACTGCCGTTTCGGGCGCATCAGAAAAAGACCAGTACAACGGCAAGATCGTCTTTGACGGCGTAGTCGAGAGCGCCAAGACCGCACTGGCAAACGGCATCCCGGTGGGCTTGGGCAACGATGTAGGCTGCCCCTACATTACCCAGTACGATTTCTGGCGGGAGTTGTGCTACTTCCACAAATACTGCTGTGTGAGCAACCGTTTTGCCCTCTACACGGCCACCCTGCGCAACGCGCAGCTGGCGGGCATCGGCGATGTGACCGGCTCTATCGCACCCGGCAAGAGCGCAGATTTTATCGTGACCCGTAAAAACCCGCTGGAGGACCTGCGGGCTTTGCAGCATCTGGAGTTGGTGGTCTGCCGTGGCCGCGCCGTGAAAAAGCCCTCCCCTAAGCGCAAAAAAGAAGTGGACGCTCTGCTGGACCCATATCTCGTGTAAGCAGCCTGTCCAACATATAAAACCGCGAGTGGCCAGAACGGTCGCTCGCGTTTTTGTTTGCTATCTGTGGTTGCATTTTCTCTTTTCCAGTGCCGCCCGGTGTGGTATACTGGAAACGTAGAGGCAAAAATGGAAAGGAGCAAAGTACAAATGAACATTCGTAAAGCCGAAGAAAAAGACATTCCCAGACTGCTTGCGCTGCTGGGGCAGGTGCTGCAAATTCATGCAGAGATACGCCCGGATATTTTTATTCCCGGCACCACAAAATACACTGTCTGCGAGTTAGCAGAGCTTTTGAAGCAGGAGGACAAGCCCATCTACGTTGCCGTGAACGAGGAGGATGTGTGCATGGGCTATGCCTTCTGTCAGCTGAAGAAGCAGCCTTTTTCCACCAATATGGTGCCCTTCAAGTCACTGTTCATTGATGACCTTTGCGTTGATAAGCAGGCGCGCGGACAGCACATCGGGGAAAGCCTGTTTGAATATGTAAAGCAGCAGGCAAAAGCGCTGGGTTGCTACGAGGTGACCCTGAACGTCTGGGCGGGGAACACTTCGGCAGAGCACTTTTATGAAAAAATGGGCATGAAAACCAAGGAACGGCAGATGGAGTATATTCTGTAACTCGGCTTCCTGGTTTCAGGACAAATAATGCATTCTATATCCACCGGCGGGCAGCTACAAAACGGCTGCCCGCTTTTTATCGCAATATAAAATCGCCGCATTATGGTCAAAGCCAAAGGAATTTTTCTCATTTTTCAGTAGATTCTTCCAGATTCTTTCGGTACTGTGCCGGACTGACACCATACTCTTTCTTGAATACCCGGCTAAAATAGAGTGGGTTATCATACCCTACGATCTCTGCAATTTCTCCAATATTGTATTCGGTGTTCTCCAATAAGCTTTGTGCATTTACCATCCGAAGGGACAGGATGTATTGTGCAGGGCTTATTTTCATGTACAGCTTAAAATTACGGATAAACCAGTTCGTACTGATATGCAGCGATTCTGCGTAATCGTCCACACTGACCTTTGTATTATAATTCTCGTTAAAGTAGGCAACGGCGGCTTCGATTTCTTCGGGGATGCTTGTAGTTGTTTTCTCGCTTTCCTGCTGTTGCCTGCTTACTAAAAGCAGAATGATGTTGAAGAGAGAAGCAATATAGTCTTCATAGCCATATTCACATTGTTGCAGTTCCCGGATGATCTTTCGGAACAGCATTTTGTAATCCGGCAGTGTGCCGCTGTAAAAAACGTGCTTGTCCAAGGGTATTCCGTGATAGTTCAGGATGTTTTTGACATCGTATCCTGTAAAGTGAATCCAGAACACCTCTGGATGATCTTCTACATAGTAGACATACTTCTGGATTTCTTTCGGCTGATAAAGCACCATGTGTCCAGAAGTCACCACTTCCTCAACACCATCGAACCAGAAGTGTGCTTTACCAGATGCCACATAGAGGATTTGATAGTCTCTGCGACCCTTTGCCCAAAAAGTAGGTAGCTTAGGGCGTTTTTTCAAGCGATAAGTGCCGCAGCTGCCTACGACCAGCGGCTTTGAGTAGTCTTTGAAATCCAAACGGGAGTTGTTCAAATATCCTGAGTTGAAATACATCCCTGCGTCCTCCTCATCTTCAGAGATTTTACAGTGATTTGAGAAATGTTCTATCAAAAAATTACAAACTCTTTGATTTTGTGCATATTTTGTTCCATCTTGTCTATATCTTTTCGTTCCATTAGATTCTATAATATTTTCAGACGAAACGCAAGAGATTTGGGCAACTTGCGTAATGAGAATTCCAGTCTGAAGTGCGCAGCAGATTGGTCGCGCCCACACAAAACAAGCAAGATGGGAGAAAGCACAATGACTGAGAAACGTTATCTAAAGTGGTATAATAAAGTCGGCTATGGTTCAGGCGATATTGCAGGCAACGTGGTGTATGCATTCCTGTCCTCCTTCGTCATGATCTATCTGACCAACACCGTTGGCCTGAACCCCGGTATTGTCGGCACTCTGATTGCAGTTTCCAAACTGCTGGACGGTGTGACGGACATTTTCTTTGGTTCTTTGATTGACAAAACGCATTCTAAGATGGGCAAAGCCCGTCCTTGGATGCTGTACGGCTACATTGGCTGTGCCATTACGCTGGTGGCAATTTTCGCCATCCCGACCAATCTGGGACAGTTTGCACAGTACGCATGGTTCCTGATCGCATATACTCTGCTGAACGCTGTATTCTACACTGCCAACAACATTGCTTACTCTGCACTGACTGCTCTCATCACGAAGAACAGTGCCGAACAGGTCGAGATGGGTTCTTGGCGTTTCATGTTCGCCTTTGCCACCAGCCTGCTCATCCAGTCCATCACGCTGGGTGCTGTTACGGCATTGGGCGGTGGTGCTGCCGGTTGGCGCACTGTTGCAATCATCTACGCCATCATCGGTCTGCTTGTCAACACCCTCTCCGTTTTCTCCGTGAAGGAACTGCCGGAAGGCGAATTGGTGGATACCACCGACAAAAAGGAAATCGAGCAGGACGAAAAGTACAATCTGGTTCAGGCTGCAAAGCTGCTTGCTGGTAACAAATATTATATGATGATTTGCGTCACCTACATTTTGCAGCAGATCTACGGTGCCATGATCAGCATGGGCACCTACTATGCAACCTACATCCTTGGCAACCAGAATCTGTTCGGTGTATTCTCTTGGGCAATCAACATTCCTCTGATCATCGCACTGGTGTTCACCCCGACCTTGGTTGCAAAGTGGAATGGAATGTATAAGCTGAATGTAATGAGCTATACTCTGGCAACGATTTCTCGTGCACTGGTTGCTGTAGCTGGTTACATGGGCAGCGGCAATGTGACCTTGATGCTGCTCTTTACTGCAATCGCAGCTCTTGGTCAGGGTCCTTGGCAGGGCGATATGAACGCTGCGATTGCTGCTTGCTCTGAATATACTTGGCTGACGAAGCATAAGCGCGTGGATGGCACGATGTACTCCTGCACTTCTCTCGGTGTGAAGCTGGGCGGCGGCCTAGGTACTGCCATCACCGGCTGGCTGCTGGCAGCAAGCCATTTTGACAGCGCTCTGACCGTTCAGCCGGATTCCTGCATCAATATGCTGAAGATCATGTATCTGGTGATTCCGTTTGCTCTGGATGCCATCATCACCTTCATTCTCTCTCGTATGAAGGTCGAAGAAGCAAATGAAAAACTGCGTGCAGCAGTCTGATAACAAGCCATTATCATTTCTCCTTCATCTGCTGTTCCCCGGAGGAATCCAGCGATTCCTCCGGGGAGGCTGGAGAAATATTATAAAATTATAAAAGGTAAATGAGGAAATACTATGGCTGCATTTGATTTTGCAAAAGTAAAAGACCCCACCTTTTTCAAGGAAAACGTGCTGAATGCTCATGCAAGTTTCCGTACTTACGCTTCCCGCGAAGAATATCGGACAGGCTCCTCTTCTTTGGCGCTGAAGCTGGACGGTATCTGGAAATTCGCCTACGCAAAGAACTACACCAGTGCCATCCCCGGCTTTGAAAAGACAGATTACGATTGCAGCGGCTGGGATGACATTCATGTTCCGGCACACATCCAGATGGAGGGCTACGACATTCCCCAGTACGCGAATATTCAGTATCCGTGGGATGGCCGTGAAGAAGTACAGCCGGGTGAGATCCCGCAGCGGTTCAATCCGGTGGCAAGCTATGTAAAATACTTCGAGCTGCCGGAATCCATGCAGGGCAAGCCCGTCCACATCGAGTTCGAGGGTGTGGAAAGCGGCATGGCTCTTTGGCTGAACGGGTCTTATGTGGGTTACACCGAGGACAGCTTCTCCGCACACGCATTCGATCTGACTCCCTATCTCCAGCCGGGCGTGAACAAACTTGCTGTGCAGGTGTTCAAGTGGACTTCCTCCAGCTGGTGCGAAGATCAGGACTTCTTCCGCTTCTCCGGCATCTTCCGCAGCGTGTGGCTGTACGCCATCCCCACCGTGCATCTGGAAGATCTATCCGTCAAAACGCTGTTTGCCGGGGATGATTTTACTCATTCCACGCTGGAAGTTGCATTGCAGGTGGAGGGTAAGGGCGCAGCCCGTCTGACCCTGCGCCGCAGTGAACTGGAAGTGTTCTCCGAAAAAATCGCACTGAACGGCGGCTCTGCTCTGTTCAGCCATGCGGTGGAGAACCCCCACCTGTGGAGTGCAGAGGACCCGGCTCTGTATGAACTGGAAATCGAGCTGCTGGACGATGCAGGCCATCTGGTAGAGGTGACCGGGCAGAAAGTCGGTTTCCGCAAGTTCGAGCTGAAGAACAATCGGATGCTGCTCAACGGCAAGCGCATCGTGTTCAAGGGTGCCAACCGTCATGAGTTCAGCTCCATTACGGGTCGTGCTGTGGGCGTACACACCCATGAGGAACTGCTTCGGGATATCATCACCATGAAGCAGAACAACATCAATGCCATCCGTACCAGCCATTACCAGAATCAGGATGCACTGTACGACCTGTGCGACGAGTATGGTCTGTATCTGATCGCAGAGAACAATCTGGAATCCCATGGCACATGGGACATCCATCAGGCGGGCATTCGCGGCATCGAGGGCGTTTTGCCCAATGATAAGCCGGAGTGGAAAGCTGTCTTGTTTGACCGCATGAATTCCACTTACCAGCGTGACAAAAACCATCCTGCTGTTCTGATCTGGTCTCTGGGCAACGAATCGTTTGGCGGTGAGACCCTGCTCCAGATGGCAGAGATGGTCCGCCGCTTTGATGACACCCGTCTGGTGCATTACGAAGGTGTGGTCAATGATCCCCGCTTCCTCGAAACCACCGATATCGAGAGCCATATGTACAGCACTGTGAAGGACATTAAAGAGTATCTGGCACAGGGCGATAAGCGGCCTTATATCGAGTGCGAATATTCTCATGCTATGGGCAACTCCAACGGTGCTTTGCACAAGTACACGGAACTTGCCGACCAGAAGGACTGCGGCTATCAGGGCGGCTTCATCTGGGATTACATCGACCAGTCCATCTGGAAAAAAGACCGCTACGGCAAGTGGTTCCAAGCCTACGGCGGCGACTTCGGTGAGCGTCCTACCGACTATAATTTCAGCGGAAACGGCATTGCCTACGGTGGTGATCGTGCTCCTTCTCCCAAGATGCAGGAGGTCAAGTTCTGCTATCAGAACATCGCCGTTTCCATCGACAACTCTGGCTTTGAAGTCTGGAACAAGAACCTGTTCACCTCTACGGATGCTTTCGACTGCGTTGCACTGCTGCACCGTGATGGAAAGCTGTATCAGCAGCAGGAACTGACCAATATTGATGTTGCTCCCGAAGAGCGTTCCAGCTTCCCGCTGCCGTTTATGGTCCCTGCGCTCCCCGGTGAATATGCAGTGACCATCAGCTTCCGTTTGAAGGAGGACACCAGCTGGGCAAAGAAAGGTCATGAAGTCGCCTTTGGACAGGGTGTGATCGCTGTGGTTCGTTCCATTCCCAGCAAGAAGGTCACGCCGTTTACCGTTACGCACGGTACACACAACATCGGTGTCCGTGGTGAGAATTTCGATGTTTTGTTCTCCGATCTGAACGGCGGTCTGACTTCCTACCGCTATGCTGGCAAGGAGATGATTCAGGAGATTCCCCGTCCCAACTTCTGGCGCGCTCCCACCGACAACGACTGTGGCAACAATATGGGCGGCGTTCGCGGTCAGTGGAAGCTGGCAAGCCTGTACGCTACCGCCAAGGGCATCGGCAAGGAGATTCCGTCTGTTCATGGCGGCACCATCCTCCAGAACCCCACCTGCGAGGTGGAAGCCGACAGCGTGGTCGTGACCTATCTCTATAACCTCCAGACCAGCCCCGCAGCAGAGTGCAGCCTGCAGTACCGTGTGTTCGGTGATGGCCGCATCCAGACCACCCTGCACTATGACCCGGTGGAAGGACTTGCAGCAATGCCGGAGTTCGGCGTACTGTTCAAGATCGACGCTGACTACGACACGGTGGAGTGGTACGGAAACGGCCCTGCGGAGACCTACTGGGATCGTCAGCATGGTGCAAAGCTGGGCATTTACCAGAACAAGGTCGCAGACAACATGGCACAGTACCTTGTGCCGCAGGAGTGCGGTGCAAAGACCGCTGTGCGCTGGGCAAAGGTAGTGGACCGCAAGGGTCGCGGGCTGCTGTTTACCGCAGATGCCGCAAAGCCCATGTTCTTCTCTGCGCTGCCCTACACTCCCCATGAAATGGAGAGTGCCAAGCATCCCTACGAGCTGCCCCCGGTCCATTACACGGTCATCCGTGCTATGGGCGAGCAGATGGGCGTCGGCGGCGATGACAGCTGGGGTGCCAATGTCCACCCGGAGTATATTCCTGATGTGACCAAGCCTGTGGAGTTCACCTTTACGTTCCGTGGCATCTGATGATTGCCCGCAAATGAGGTGTTCTCTGTGAAAAAAGCGAAAGATCAGCCTGAATCTGAGCCAGCCGAACTAGCATCCCTTGTTGGAGAACGGATCAGAAAGATCTGCAAAGAAGAGGGGTTATCAGCTCAACATTCCCTTCAACTTCGACCTTACGCCGTACATTGAAGGGGATGATGCAGCAGCCTGCTGAAAAACCGGCCTGCAAACATTCCTTTTTGAAAACGGTGTAAAGTCAAAAGTTGGGGGGTTGTATAGGAACCGCCTGCAAAAGCCTAAAAACGGTGCAGGCGAAGCAATGCAGCCCCCAAAAACCAGCTTCAGCAAAAAAGAAAAGCACCGTACTTCCTACGAAGTACAGTGCTTTTTTGGTGGAGAATAGCGGGATCGAACCGCT
>ERZ773221.3303-NODE-3303-length-10980-cov-34.227643_pt1 | contig 10980 bp, 3 predicted proteins | sample MGYA00580994_ERZ773221 | MGnify/ENA primary metagenome ERZ773221 (study PRJEB29015, sample SAMEA2737758) | human gut metagenome | biome: human gut; feature: human-associated habitat; material: faeces | place: China | collected 2012 ... | reverse complement strand
CGCCCCAGACGTGCTCGTAGATCGTCTCGCGGTAGAGCGCGGTGCCGGGGTTGCGGGCGAAAAACAGCAGCAGGTCATATTCCTTGTGCGTGAGCGCGATCTCCTCCGCGCCGCGCCAGACCTGCATGGCGCGCGTGTCGATGCGCAGCCCGCCGATCTCGATGACGGCGTCGGTCTTGTTGTAGCGCCGCAGCACGACGTCCACGCGCGCAAGCAGCTCCAGCACCTCAAAGGGCTTGACGATATAATCCTCCGCGCCCATGCGCAGCCCGCGCACCCGGTCGTCGACCGAGCCGCGCGCGGTCAGGAAAATGACCGGGATGCCCAGCGGGCGGATGTATTCCATGAGCTCAAAGCCGTCGGCGTTCGGCAGCATCACGTCGAGCAGGATGAGGTCAAAGACATTGCGCTCGAGAATGTCCGCCGCGGCCAGACCGTCGTACACGCACGTGCACCGGTAGCCCGCGCGGGTCAGGCTCATCTGGATCAGGTCGCAGATCGGCTTTTCGTCGTCCACGATCAGGATCTGGATCATGCTACCGCCTCCTTTGGGTCAAAATTACATCGTTCCGGCATCAAAACGGCATCGCCGCCGCGCGTCTGGACGATGCCGTGGTTTATTATAAGTGTATGCGCATCCGTGTGTCAAACCAAATCGGCAGGAGCGGCGGTGCGCGTGTTCCGGGCTATGCGGGGGGCTTGAGAGCGCCGGGCGCGGCGGAGGGACACCCGCATGCACAAACCGGTACAAAAACCGGATGTTTTGTCCGAAATGGGCTTGAAATATGGAAGACCTTGTGATACGATGACAGTGTTGAATTCTAACTCGTCTGGAAGCATGGAACTCCAGCGTCCAATGACAGGAATTTGCAATTATTTTTAAACGGAGGAAAAAAGCATGTCCAAGAAAAAAATCCTGACAGTCGTATTGACGCTTTTGGTGGCAGTCTGCCTGCTCGCCACGACTGCTCTTGCGGGCGTGGCCCCGTCCGCCCCGTCGATGCCGTCGGCACCGTCCGGCACGACCGCGCCGTCCACCCCGAGCAATCCGTCCCAGCCGAGCCAGCCGTCTCAGCCGTCTCAGCCGTCTCAGCCGGCCGTTCCGTCTCAGCCGAGCCAGCCGAGCCAGCCGTCTCAGCCGTCCCAGCCGTCTCAGCCGTCCCAGCCGAGCCAGCCGTCTCAGCCGTCTCAGCCGAGCCAGCCGTCTCAGCCGTCCCAGCCGTCTCAGCCGTCCCAGCCGAGTCAGCCGTCTCAGCCGAGCCAGCCGGTCGAGCCTGAAATGAAGTTCGAGGACGTGGCAGAGGGCGCCTGGTACTATGACGCCGTGATGTGGGCCGTCAAGAACGGCGTGACCGCCGGCATGACCCCGACGATGTTTGTGCCCGACGGCTCCTGCACCCGCGCGCAGATGGTCGAATTCCTGTGGAACGCCGCCGGCAAGCAGGCTGCGACCATCAAGTCCGTCCCGTTCACCGACGTTCCGGAGTCCGGCAGCGCCGGTTACTGGTACGAGGATGCGCTCCTGTGGGCCTATGAGGCGGGCATCGTTGCCGGCACGACCGACACCACGTTCAGCCCGGACAAGGTCTGCACCCGTGCCGAGATGGTCTGCTTCCTCGTGCGCCTGCTGTCGGACGGCGCAACGGACAATATGCCGTTTGTTGACGTTCCGGCCAGCGCATGGTACTACAACGAAGTGCAGTGGGCATGGGCCAACGGCCTGACTGTCGGCACCAGCACTACCACGTTCAGCCCGGACAAGGTCTGCACCCGTGCCGAGGCTGTTGAGTTCCTGTACAACGCGTTCGCGAAGTAAGGAGCTCACAAAAAATTACATGTTTTTCTATCAGGACTTCGGTTGCTAATAGACAAATCATAGACCCCAAAGCACAAAGAAGAGATGGGAAAACCTCATCTCTTCTTTTTTCACACATTGAGCTGACAAATTTAGAGAGGAAACTACAGAAAAGGAGCTGATGTGAGTCGTGAAAGCGACCCGATTCGCGAACAGAGCGTGGGCTTTTGTGTTGGCCGTCCTGATGACGCTGACGCTCATTGCCCCGCAGGCGCTGGCTGCGAACACCGTAGACCCCGTCGAGCCTGCCAGCGGTAAGATCCTTGTGAGTCAGACGGATTACACGCTGATCGACGGCGTGACGGAATCCAACATCTTCCTGAATACGAAGGAAGGCAATGCGCAGATCGCCGGTTTTATGACGACGATCGCACCGGGTGCGAAGGCGACCTTCAAGGCCTCGTACAACGGTTACTATACAGAAGGCAGCACGCCCGCGTCCCGCAAGGACAAGGCGGCCAATCTGGCCTGGAGCATGGAAAAGACCACGCTGCAGGCTGCCAACTACACCAAGGCTACCGGCGGCAACGTCATCATGGCCATGAACGGCGACTACTACAACATGCAGACGCTGCAGCCGCTCGGTTACCTCATCATGGAGGGCAACCTCATTCAGAAGAATAACGGTGTTGCCAACGAGCCGTATTTTGCGGTTTTGAAGGACGGTACCTATGCCATCCGTGACGCCGGGGTGGACTGCTCCGACGTTCTGGAAGCGATTTCCGGCCCGTTTTATCTGATCAAGGATGGACAGCCCTGCTACAACGGGAATCCGGACCTCATGCCGCGCAACTGCATCGGAATCAAGGCGGACGGCACGGTCGTGACCTTTTTGGCCGACGGCCGCCAGAGCCCGTACTCGGTCGGCATGACGATCGATGAGGAGATTTCGTTCCTGTATGCGCAGGGCGTGGTGGATGCGATCTTTCTCGACGGCGGCGGTTCCGCCACCTGCGCCACCAAGCGCGAGGGCACCGCGGAGCTTCAGGTCCGCAACCGCCCGTCCGACGGTGTGGAGCGCACGGTCGCCAGCGCCCTGCTGCTGGTCTCCACGGCGGAGAGTGACGGCGTGTTCGACCATGCCTCCCTTTCCCCGAACAACACGGTCTACACGCCCAACAGCCAGATCCAGTTCTCGGCCATCGGCGTGGATAAAAACGGCGGCGAGGCCGCGCTCCCGGAGAATGTGACCTGGACGGTCGCGGACACCAAGAGCGGCACGATCGATGCCAACGGCCTGTTCACGCCCGCGAAGAACTATAAGGGTGATGTGACGGCACGTCTGCTTGTGGACGGCACCGTCAAGGGCACGACAACCGTGAAGATTGCGGACATCACGGACCTGTATTTCAGCAGCTCGTCCGTGTCGCTCGACTTTGGCGCGACATCCGATCTCGGCCTTGTCGCCAAGTGTGACGGTGTGGACATCGTCTATAAGCCCGGTGACTTCAAATGGACGATCAAGTCCAAGACGGCCGGTGTGCCGGATAAGGACGTCGGTCACATGGACGGCAACACGTTCGTGGCCGGTACCGGCAGCGGCACGATGAACGCGACCGTCACGGTTACTTACGCAAACGATCGCTCCAAGTCGGCGGAGGTCGGTGTGGAGATCGGCAAGCTGCCGGTGACGCTCATGGACTTTGAGCCCATCAACGGCCAGCGCCAGACCTGCGCGCACTACCACTGGGGCAAATCCACTTACGTGGATAACGGCATGAATCCCGACCACGGCTACATCGGCAATGTGTCGCCGATCACTGTCACGACCGGCGGCACGTATTCCGACAATCCGACGACGGCGGAGATCTCTGCGCCTTACCGCTTCACGGGCAACTGGGATAGTCCTGTTCCGGCTTCGGACATCTTCCGCGCCAACGGCTATAGCTATTACCTCTGGCCGAACAACTCTATCACGCAGTATCGCTGCGGCGACCTGAAGATGACGACGGCGGCCGAGGGCGGTCAAGTGCGCTTCGGCGACTACGCCATGGAGCTGAACTATGACTACGAGTCTTATGACGGGTCGAAAAACTCCAACTTCTATGTTCGCTACTGCGGCGACCAGATCAAGATCGAGGGCACGCCCACGGAGATCGGCGTCTGGATCTATGCACCGGAAAACACGCCGTGTTATTCGCTCTATGCCGACATTATGTTCTGGAAGGGCAGCGACTATGGAACTAAAAATTACCTTCTCTCGCATAAGGGCGCAAATGGCGAGCCCTCCACGATCATTGACTGGACCGGGTGGATGTACTGCTCGGCAAATATTCAGGACATTTGGCAATACCAGAATGATGAGCACCCGCTGAGCATCATCCCCGGCGCAGGTGTGTTCTGGCTGTCCTATCAGCCAGCAAAGGTCGACGATATGATGGGACATGCGGGCGCTGGGCGGCGCAACGGCACCATCTACTTCGATAACTATCGCGCCGTCTATGGCACAAACCTCGATGACCTGGATAACCCGGTCATCCACGACATGACGATCAACGGCCAGACGCTCGCGGACGACGGCTCCACCGTCATTAACTCCAACTCGATCGAAGCGGTCGCCTCGTATGACGATGTGGACGGTCAGAACCGCTCCGGCATCAATGCCAAGGCAACGGTCATCAAGATCGACGGCGAGGAGCTCCCGTCGGACAATTCCGACACGAATGCGACCGTGCGTCTGACGCTCCAGAACGGCAAGCACACCATGACGGTCTCCGTGTCCGATGCGTTCGGCAACACGGTCGAAAAGACCACGGCCTTTGTCGTTGCCGGCGATATGCAGGACACGGCCACGGTCAGCGTCAGCGGCTCGGACTTCGTCCCGCTCGGCAGCGACTATACGCTGACGGTCACGGCGGACGGCAAGGTCAAGTCCGCAGACATCACGCTGCTCAACCTCAACGATGATATCGGTCAGCCGACGGTGACCTATGCCAACGGCGTGACCGGCAAATTGGAGTACACCAAGACCGGCTTTAAGAAGGCCATGCTGACGCTGCACCTTGAGTCGGCGGCCCCGGTCGAGGGCGAGCTGGCCACACTGACCTTCCAGATCGACGCCGGCCTGGACACGACGGTCAACCAGTTCACGTACACGGTGTCCAACATCGCGCTCACCGCGGCGAACGGCGAGGCCTACACGGCGGCGCAGGCGGCGGTGCGTCTGCCGCTGTCGGCATACTACAGCATCCAGCCCGGCCCGCAGGCGGTCGGCATGTCCAGCGTGATTGCAGTCTATGAAAAGGACGGCAGTCCCGCCGCCGGTGTGACCGTGTCGCTCGACGGCGCGGAGATCGGCAAGACCGATGCCAACGGCCTGCTCGAAACCGATGCCATGAAGGACAAGGCGGCCGGCACGGTCTGCGTGCTCACGGCTGTCGGCACGAAGGGCGTCGCCGAGGCGACGAAGGTCACTGTTCTGGCGGACGCAGCCAGCACGGAGTATACCGGCATCAATCTCAACGCATCCAAGAGCAGCAGCACGAGCCAGAACATCAGCTGGCTGTCCGGCCTCAGCACGGGCGGCAAGGCGGTCGTGCAGTACCGCGTCAAGGGCGCGGATGCCTGGCAGACGGCCGATGGCACCTCTACGCTCACCGGTTTCTCCACCTCCAAGGATGCGGCTTATATCAACACTATTCAGCTTACGGGCCTGACGGCCGGCACGGACTATGAGTTCCAGGTCGGCGACGGCAGCACATGGTCCGAACTGCACACCTTCCGCACGAACGTGGCGCAGCAGGACACCACGGCCTTTGTCGTCATGGGCGACACGCAGATGTCCGGCGACCGTGAGGCGGATGCCGAGAGCATCGCGATCCTCGACGCGCTCGGCGATCTTGTCAAGGACAAGCAGGTCGACTTCGGCCTCCAGACGGGCGACTATGTCGACAACGGCACCAACTACGCCATGTGGGCCGAGATGCAGGAGGCGTTTAACCACACGTTCCCGAACGTGGACTTCATCCACACGCTCGGCAACCATGAGTACTACGGCGACTTCAGCGGCAGCACTGCCAGCAATATCCTTCAGCTCCCGGGCAAGGACTACTACTCCATGGAGTACGGCGATGTCTATGTCGCCGTCATCAACAACGGTGCCGACCTGAGCGCAGCCTGCGAATGGCTCAAGCAGGACGCGGCGCAGAGCACCTGCATGTGGAAGGTCCTGTCCATCCACCAGCCGCCGTATTACACGAACGCCAAGGGCGGCAGCGAGCGGTTCCATGAGCAGATCCCGGCTGCGGCAGAGGCTGCCGGCATCGACGTGGTCTTCTCCGGCCATGACCACTCTTATGCACGCATCATGGCCAAGGATGGCGAACCCGTCACAGAAAACGGCGTGACCTATTTCATTTGCGGCGACCTGGGCGAGAAGTCCAAAAACGTCAACTATGCGATGTCTTCCGATTTCTCGTTTGCCTACAAGGAGCAGGCTTACGCGGGCCTGATCCTGTACGTCACGGCCAACGGCGAGGAAATGACGATCACCGCTTACGACAGCAAGGACGGCCGTGTGGTCGATTCCACGACGCTGCAGTCCCGCTGCTCGAAGGGCCACCAGCTGACGACCTACCAGAATGGCAAGTCCGCCTGTGCGGTCTGCGGCAAGCTGATCGACGTCAAGGACGCGCAGTACACCGGCTGGATGACCGTCGAGGGCACCGAACAGCAGATGTACTTCCTGGCCGGCGACTATGTCACCGGCTGGCAGCAGATCGGCGAGAAGATGTACCACTTCGGCGATGACGGCATCGCCCACGTGACCGAGACGGTCGACACCCGTACCTGCACGCAGTACGGTTGGCTGGAGACCACCTGCAAGACCTGCGGCGCCGTTCATCACAGTGCATCTCTCTGGCCGGAGGGCCATAAGTGGGATGATAACCATGTCTGCACGAAGTGCGGCTTCGTGGGCAGGGACATCTCCAAGGCAACGGTCAAGACGTGGCCGGCCACCTATAAGGGCGGCAGCACACCGTGCTATGTGGAGGTCACCTACGAGGGACAGAAGCTGACAGTCAAGACCAGCGACGCGGGTGTTGACGGCTATGTTTCCTATTCCAACAACACCAAGGTCGGCTATGGCGTCGTGACGATCCGCGGCATGGGCGATTACTATGGCATCGTGTCCGCACAGTATGAGATCGTTCCGCCGGTCGTCTCCGGTGTTGCGGTGACGGATGTCGGTCAGAAGCGTCTGACCGTCGGCTGGAATCCAGCTCCCGGTGCTGAGAACTACCGCGTGGAGATCAGCAGCGACGGCGGAAATACCTGGGAGGTCCTGGAGGTGACCTCGCAGACCAGCTGCGTGGCCACGGGCCTGAACCCGTCGACGGCGTACAGCTTCCGCGTATACGGCTGCACGAAGGTCGGCGACACATGGTTCAATTCTCGGCATTATTCCGATGTCGTCAGCTCAACGACACTCAACGCCGACCAGTTCGCGCCGTCCGAACAGTTCAAGGACATCTGTGCGACGGTCGACGGACAGACGATCTCCGGCCTGCAGTCCGGTGCAGATCAGTATCTGTTCCTGCCGGCCAGTGCGAAGCTGAGCAAGCTCGCCCTGACGGTCACGACGCAGAACAGTGACGCACTCAAGATCGAGCTGCAGGGCACGAAGGGCACGCAGACGCTCGACGGTGCTGCCGTGAACGTCACCAAGCTGGCGGATGCGCAGGACGGCCTGTATGACCTTGCGGTTCTCGTCAACGGCCAGAAGGCTGCGGTCGTGCACATTGCACAGTCGGCCAATATCAACGCGCTCTACATCACGAGTGACGATCCGGCCACACAGGGCAGAGACTTTGTCGATGCCAGCAAGTCCAACATCGCGACCGGCAAGCTGCTCGTCGTAGACAAGGACGGCAAGACCGTGTATGACGGTGCGCTCACGCAGCTCAAGGCGCGCGGCAACACCACCTTCACCAACGCCGAGAAGAAGTCCTACCAGATCAAACTCGACGGCAAGTCCGACCTGATCGCCTGCGGCGAGAAGATCAAGACCTGGACCCTGCTCGCCGGCTCCCACGACGCAACGCTCATGCGCGACAAGATGTTCAAGGATCTTGCCAAGTCGCTCGGCATGCCGTACACGGCCAGCACCGACTGGGTGGATCTGTACTACGACGGCGTGTATCGCGGCACATACATCGTCAGTGAGAAAAACTCCGTCAACAAGACGGGCGTCAACATCACTGACATGGAAAAAGCCTACGAGGCGTGCAACCCCGGCTACGGTGAGAACGCTTCCACGGCACTGGCCGAGAACAAGTACGGCCAGACTTACCAGTACACCACCGGCCTGACCGAGCCGGAGAATATCACCGGCGGCTACCTGCTGGAGCTCAACGGCACGAAGCTCGACGACAGCTACAATCCGAAGTATGACGAGGCCAGCGGCTTCATCACCGGCAAGGGCTCCGCGATGAATGTCAAGAGCCCCGAGTGGTGCGGCAAGGACGCTATGGCCTACATCAGCGAGTACTATCAGGAGTTTGAAGACGCCGTCTACGCGCAGGATGCCGACGGCAACTATACCGGCTACAACGCGCAGACCGGCAAGTACTACTATGAGTACTGCGATCTGAACTCGCTGGTTCAGGCTTACCTGATCCAGTACCTCTCCGGCAACTCCGACGCGTTCTACTCCTCGTTCTTCTTCTATAAGGACGTGGACGGCCTCATGTACGCCGGCCCCGTCTGGGACATGGAGCTGACCGGCGGCGGCGGCTGGTCCGGCGTGATCACGTCGGACAACACCTTCATCAACGGCCGCTATCTTGTCCAGGCACTCACCCAGATCCCCGGCTTCCGCGCTGCGGTGAACAACTACTATCACAACACCTTCCTTGCACAGGCGCAGGCGCTTGTCGGCGACAACGGTAAGGTTCAGGGGTATTACGATCACATCTCGGCCAGCGCCGCGATGAACTACCGCCAGTGGCCGCTGGTCCGCGTCGGCAAGCCGAGCTCGGACAATCACTTCTGGCCCGACGGAACGACCTACGGCGACACCGTCAAGGATCTCAACACGTGGCTGAGCGCGCGCATCGCAAAGATGAGCGCAGAGTTCAACGATACGTGGGACGATGGCGTCGTGACCAAGGAGCCGACCTGCACCGAGAACGGCGTGCGTACCTACACCTGTGAAAACGGCAACATCATGTACGAGAGCATCCCGGCGCTCGGCCACAAGGAAGTGATCGATCCGGCGAAGGATGCGACCTGCACGCAGACCGGCCTGACGGAAGGCAAGCACTGCTCCGTCTGCGGCGAGACGCTCGTTGCGCAGACAGAGGTTCCGATGAAGCCGCATACGCCGAAGGCGACGGAGATCGTTCCGGCGACCTGCACGGAGGATGGCACGGCGGGCGGCATCGTCTGCGCTGTGTGCGGCACGACGCTGGAAGGCTCAAAGCGCATCCCGGCAAGGCATCACTATGTCGGCGGCTACTGCACGGTCTGTGAGCGGCAGGATCCGCTGCGCATCCCGTGCTCCGGCGATCAGCATTGCCCGGGCCACATCTTCAGCGACATGCCGTCGACCGACTACTGGTCACACGGCGCGATCGACTATGTCGTTGCGCACAAGCTCTTCTTCGGCACGAGCGCGACGACCTTTGAGCCCATGACCAAGCTTTCCCGCGCAATGATCGTCAAGGTCCTTTATACGCTCGAGGGCGAGCCCGCCGTCACCGGGGAGAATCCGTTCCGTGACGTTGCGGACAACAGATGGTACACCAACGCGGTGATCTGGGCGGCGGAGAACAAGATCGTGGCCGGCATCGGTGACGGTAAGTTTGACCCGGACGGCGATGCAACGCGTGAGCAGGTCGCAACGATCCTGTATGAGTACGCAGCGTTCAAGGGCTGTGACATGAATGTGTATGGTGATCTGTCGACGTTCGCGGACATGGGTAAGGTTTCCGATTTCGCGAAGGAGCCCATGACCTGGGCAGTTGCCGAGAGCGTGATCTCCGGTGTCGCGGTCGGCCGCGAGGCGCTGCTCGATCCGCAGGGCGTGACGACGCGCGAGCAGTTTGCGATGATGATGGCGAAGTACATGATGCAGGTGCTCCCGCTGACGCCGGACGAGCCGGATGCACCGGATGTACCGAGTGCGCCGAGTGCGCCGGTCGAGCCCAGCGCCTCACCCGAGGAGCCTGGCGCTTCGCCCGAGGAACCCAGCACTTCACCTGCGCCCAGCGCGCAGCCGGCTGAAACGGCGAAGCCAGAAACGGTGCAAACGCCCGCAGAAGGCGAAACGCCGTAATCACGGCGCGGGCGCACAAATCCCAAGCCCCAAACGGGACATCCCGGAGCGGCAATGCCGCTCCGGGATTTTTGGTTGGCGCACACATATTTTTTGCGAGAATACCGTAAAAAGCGCGGAAATTCCTGTCATATACTTGACAAACCCCGCTGCCGCGTGCTACACCTATTTTATCGTAAAGGGAATGCAATCTATACGGAAAGGCAAAAGCAATGACATTGGATAAACTGAAAATCGGTTCTTCGGGCGTCATCACGGCGGTCGGCGGGGACGGCCCGCTGCGCTGCCGCCTGCTGGACATGGGGCTCACGCCCCGCACACGCGTCACGCTGCAAAAGGTGGCGCCGATGGGCGACCCGATCGAGATCCGCGTGCGCGGGTACGAGCTGACGCTGCGCATCGAGGAGGCGGAGAAGATCGAGGTCGAGGGGGTGTCGGCATGATCTTTGCACTTGTCGGCAACCAGAACTGCGGCAAGACGACGCTGTTCAACGCCCTCACGGGCTCGAACCAGCACGTGGGCAATTTCCCGGGCGTGACCGTCGACCAGAAAATGGGCGAGATGCGCGATGAGAAGGGCTGCTCCGTCGTCGACCTGCCGGGCATTTACTCGCTGCGTCCGTACACGCAGGAGGAGATCGTCTCGCGCGATTTCATCATCAATGAAAAGCCGGACGGCATCATCAACATCGTCGACGCCACGAACATCGAGCGCAACCTCTATCTCACGCTGCAGCTGCTTGAGCTGCGCGTGCCGATGGTGCTGGCGCTGAACATGATGGACGAGGTGCGCGCCAACGGCGGCGCGATCGACGTGCAGAAGATGAGCGATGCGCTGGGCATCCCC
>ERZ773221.3300-NODE-3300-length-10986-cov-7.941085_pt1 | contig 10986 bp, 13 predicted proteins | sample MGYA00580994_ERZ773221 | MGnify/ENA primary metagenome ERZ773221 (study PRJEB29015, sample SAMEA2737758) | human gut metagenome | biome: human gut; feature: human-associated habitat; material: faeces | place: China | collected 2012 ... | reverse complement strand
AGAATAAATAATACGAAAATGCACGGAGAAAGCATAACGCAGAACAACAGGAGGACAATATCGAGATTGTATGGAATGCAGATGTTAGGTTGATAATTGTGCAAGCACCGCCTGCACAATTTGTGCAACAAAAAAGAGGAGCCAGTCCAGACTCCTCAAAGGTACGTTATTTCAAAAAGTTGCTCTTGTGTTCCAGCGCGTGCAGATTATGATAGTCCTCATAAATAAGTCAATTTTGCAGATAAAATTAGCAACTCAGGAAAAAATGATTTGCTTGGAGAAATCGAAACGATAAGCTGAGATAATGGTTTCTCTTCTTTAGTGGAAGGACGCAATCTTATTTGAAGTATACTGATTCCCAGCAATTCGCTGATGGCTCGAATTGGCAGATAGTTGGTTTTACCTCCGGCGACATCAGTATAGAGAATGGAAGACGGCGCTTTCTCTCCGTTTGCAACGGTAATATCCGAACCTGCGGAAATCTTTTTCTCGCCATTCAAAGTAACATTCTTTTCGTAAGATTCATATAATTTCATGAATTTATCACGATCCACATCTGTTTCTAGCATTGCAAGATATACCGCAATCATACGTTACCCTCCTCAGCATTTCTTCTATCCGCTCTCTTGCTCTTCTAATAACTAAACGGGCAAATTAAGCCTTCCATTTCATCTATGCATGACTTTTTTCAAATGCGAATATCTATCCCGTTTTAATTTCCAATTATATCTGGCTTTTCATACGGCACTGCATATGCCTGCTCTTCTCCGTTTGAAGAAGTGCGAACGATATAGAATGTTTTGTCCTTTGAGTCAATTGATAGTTCAATCTCATATCCGTCCAGCGAGGTTTCTTTTCCGCAATACCAATGTCCCGAAAAATTTGCTTCAGGTATTTTCTCATTTTCTGTCCAGCACGGTAGGTAAATCCTTTCAACCGTGCAGCAGTTTCAGTAAGATGGAGAGCTTTAAGTAATTGCTCCACAGCGGCCGTGTTTTGTAGATGATTAAATTCTATTACCGTGTACCCCTGTTTACTGAGAATTGTCTTCTTTGCTTAGCTGATTATCTCAATAGAGTTTCAATTACATTCTTCGTTATAGAACATATAGCAGCTAAGCATGGAACTCCTCGCTACCCGATTTGGCAGCGTGGAGTTCCATTAAAGTCAAAAAGAGAATCATGCGCCCTTTCTCGCAAAGAACTCCGACATGGTGATGCCCAACCCATCGCAGATCCGCTCGATCGTGTCGACAGATAATTGTCCGCCGCGGCGTTCGCTGTTTTTCAGGGTCGAATGAGATACATCGCATATCTGAGACAGCTTAAAAAACGTAAGGCTCCGCTCATCTGCCAACTCTCTCACGATTGCAATCGTGTTCATCAAATCCCCGCCTTTCAGCATTTTAATTTTCAAAGTTTCTTACAGCACACGCCCAATGACTCGAAATCCTCGTTCCGGGCTAATGATTCGATCAGAATAGTCTTTGTTATACGAAATCAAAACCGGCTGCATATGGAGCCTTCCGTAGCTGTCCGTAAATGCGTCACGGTCGCTCTCGTCAGGCTCCCGCTCCCCATAGGATTTCAAATAGCCTTCACCGTCATAGACGAACACACCGACCTGGCCTATCGAAAGCGTTTCACACCGCTCCACCCAGACGATCTGCCCGTCATGGTAGACCGGCTCCATACTGTTGCCGGATACTCTAACGCCAAAATCCGCTTCCGCCGGAACCGCGTTTTCCGGAAAACTGACCATCTCAAAGTTGTCCTCATCCAAGAAACTGCCTGTACCGGCTGAGACTCTGAGATTGCTGACGGGCTTATCGATATAGCGGATCGTATTCGTGGGCGTTGGCATGGGATTGTATTTGCCAGTAGCAATCAGATCCTCCCGGTAAGCACGAACCTTTTCCGCCCCCACTTCGTTGAGCAGCGGCGTATGTTCTCCGGTAAAGGCAGCAAGGCCATCCTCAAGGTCCAGCGCATAGCAGATCGCCAGCAGTTGGTATGCATTGGGAACAGTCAGGCCATTCGTCCACTTTCCCAGCGCGGATTGGCTTACATCTACACCAAAGTCCTTCAATGTTATGCAGAATTCTTTTTTACTCAGCTTTCGGTTTTTGAGTTCTTCCGAAAGCCTTGTACCAATTACATTGTTCTGCTTCTCAGTCTCAGCACTGTATCTCACACCGTTCTTTGAAGGAGCCGGAAACGGGATAACCGTTGTTTTCTGACTGTTCATAAAGAAACCCTCCGTCTTAGGATGATCCCATTATACACGGGGGCAGCTATTTTTGTCAATCGCAAATAGCTTGTTGCGCTACAAATGCGACATTGACATAGCTTTATAAGATTGTTATGATGGGGTCATAGCCAAGGGAACACCTTCCCTTCCATGACAGCTAAGATGTGAGGAGGAACGCGGATGCCGATTTTGTCTCGGAAAGATCTTGAACGGATATCCCGCAGAGTGCTGTTCCGCTATCTGACGCTGTCAAACCGCAAAATGGATCGCATCGACCCGGTCGACTTTGCGGAAAAGATCTGCGGACTTCATTTCGCGTTTGCGGATATGAGCATAACGGGCTCGATCCTTGGACTAACCTCCTATAGTGACGTCGATCTCACCATATCCGTTCCCCGTGGAAACGGGTCAGTCCAGGAATTTCACTTGAACGGCAATATCGCCTATGTGGATCAAAACCTCGCAAATGCGGGATCGGTGGGACGGTTGAATTTCACTCTGGTACATGAAGCCGCGCATCAGATCCTCGGTATGCTTTACCCGGAGGAATATAATCCAAGCGCGCAGCCGTTCATCTGCCGCCTTGCGGATGAACGCTGCACATACCCCATCACCGATTGGGTAGAATGGCAAACGAATGTGCTGACGGCGTATCTCCTACTCCCCCGTGAGCTGATCGACCGCTACATGGATGAGCTTGGCCTTGGCCGGCAGATCAATCTCCTGAACAAAGTATTTGCCCCCAAGGAATATGCGCTGTTTTCTGAAATGGCAAAGCGTCTGGGCGTCTCGAAAACAGCATTATCCATTCGTCTGGACAATCTTGGCATGATCGGACGAAATGATTTTAGTAATCCGTATGCGCCCATCCATATTGATGCGGATGACTTTGACACAGCATAGGAGGTAGTTATTATTATGGCAAAAATCAATTCCAAGGCGCTTGACCCGCAGCGGTATGCCTGCATCCAAGCCGAACAGCAGGAGCTTGAGCAGCAGTACTCCACCCATATCACCATGGCACGGCTTTGCCCGTATTGTAAGCTGCGGCTTGAAACGCTCTGCAAAGGGGCCCACGGCGCGACATACCTGAAGTGCCCGCAATGCGGAGAGGCGGTTTTCTTCCCGCCTGTTGTATTCCGCATCGCATAACCGCGAATAATCGATCTGTCCCCAACAATTAAATACCAAGTATGAGCCTCGGAGCCGCTTGATGCGTGACCATCCCATGTGCCGCTTGATTTGTAACTATCGTTCCTTTTAGGAACATAGTTCTGTCAACGCGGCCAATGGTCAGACAAATCAAGCGGCTCTTTTTTTGCGCATGCAGCTCCGGAAAAGGAGTTTGCAATGCGCTTTTTTCATATCCTCCCCCTTTTAGCGTGGGAGCCGTATATCGCTGAATACCCCTGATCTCCCGATTTTTTGAACCTTACCAAATTCAAAAAATCACAAAGGAGATCAAAAATCATGTCTGAAAAAGCATATATTCTCAATATTTACAACACCATGACCGGCGAATTTGAGCTCGTTCAGGTCACGAAGGAAGTCTTCCAGACCTACAGGCGGACGAAATGGCACATTGAAGACAGCACGGAACGCTTTTACAAGCACGAAACGCAGATGAGTTCTCTGATCGGCGGTGAAAATGACGGATACGAGCGGTTCCGTGAATTTATTGATTATGACAACACCCCTGAAAATCAGGCAATTGAGGAGATGGTGCGCCAGTCCCTGCGTAATATTCTGGATCTGCTCCCGCCGAAGGATTATGAGCTGATCTACGAGCTTTACTTCAAAAACCGCTCCGAAAAGGAATACGCACAGATGCTTGGGGTCTCTCAGCAGGCCATTCATGTGCGGAAAAAGCGCATCCTGAAAAAAATTAAAAATAATTTGGATGAGCAGGATTGTTAAGATGCCAGTTTTTTCCCGTATACATGCGAGAAGAAAAGAATCTTCTTGTGAACATTGAAAACTGAATATCCGGTGACGAATAACGTCAGCTGACGGTCCCCTGGCGAGGGGGAACAGCGATGCGGCGGATGCGCGAAGACCACCTGCATCGGAATTACTCCGATGTCAATGAACGGCCAATAAGGTGCAGAGCGAAACTCATTCAGCCAAAAGCGGGCATGGCAGCCTGTCTCGCAATGATCCCGTCAGCCTATAATGGTACATTCTGTCCAGCCACAGCCGCAAGCAATGGGGGCAGCTCGGAGAGATCCTCTGAGGGGTTAGATTCCCGATGGGCGCTACCAGGCGCCGGTTCGTTCAACCGCCCGACGGTCCGGGAAGTAGTGTCGAATAGGACTGAGCAAAAGAACTTTAAAAAATATAATGAGGGCCGCTCCATATCCGGGTATAGCAATATGCTTCCAACCAAGACAGGAGCGGTCCTCTGTTTTTATTTCTGAGCTAAAAGGTGTGTTTTCAAAAGCACATTCTCTAAGGCTCTATGGTCTTCATGTAACTGCCACCAGCAGGGCTTCAGAAAGCAGAGAACATTCTCCGCCCATCTGTAGTCATCCGGCTGCAGTGTTCCCATTGCTACACCGCGCTGAAACGCGGCGTTTCGTTTCCGCACAGACACTTCCACACTGGCCTGCGCCAAATGCGCGTTCAAAAAACCGCAAATGACAGCCGCCTCTTCCGTTGTATAAAGCATAGTTCTCCTCCCTTTCCACAAACAGGCACCATTGTAACATGATACCCCTATTTTTGAAATCGGCTGTTTCCACAAGAATCCAGCCGAAAGTTTTATACAAACGCTTGTTCGATTTGCGATGCTGTGCTATACTATCACCACTACGAGTGAGGAGGTGCGCCATGCAGCAAAACGGACGAACGTATATTGCCATTGATCTGAAATCCTTCTACGCCTCCGTGGAATGCATGGAGCGCGGGCTCGACCCTCTGACCACCAATCTGGTGGTGGCTGACGCCAGCCGGACGGAGAAAACCATCTGCCTTGCCGTGTCCCCATCCCTAAAGGCATACGGCATCTCCGGCAGAGCACGGCTTTTTGAAGTGGTGGAGCGTGTCAAGGAAGTCAATGCGGAACGGCGGTGCAAAGCTGGCTGCCTTTCCGAAAAGAGCTTCAACGCCAATGAACTGGCGGCTGACCCATCCAGAGAGGTAGATTATCTCATTGCCCCTCCTCGGATGGCAAAATACATCCAGATCAGCACCCAGGTCTACAACGTATACCTGAAATACCTCGCCCCGGAGGACATCCATGTCTATTCCATCGATGAGGTGATGATGGATGTGACGAACTATCTGCAAACTTACCGCATGACCGCCCGTGAGATGGCAAAGGTTATGATCTCGGACGTCCTGCACACCACGGGCATCACAGCCACGGCGGGCATTGGCAGCAACCTCTATCTCTGCAAGGTCGCTATGGACATTATGGCGAAGCACGTTCAACCGGACAAAGACGGCGTCCGCATTGCGGAGCTTGACGAAACGAGCTACCGTGAGCAGCTTTGGGCGCACCGCCCGCTGACAGATTTCTGGCGTGTTGGGCGCGGTTATGCAAAGAAGCTGGAGGCCATCGGCATCTACACCATGGGTGATGTTGCAAGATGCTCCATCGGCAAGCCGAACGAATACTACAATGAAGAACTGCTCTATCGGATGTTCGGCATCAACGCTGAACTCCTCATCGACCACGCATGGGGCTGGGAGCCGTGCCGGATGCAGGATATCAAGGCATACCGGCCGGAGACAAACAGTATCAGCTCCGGGCAGGTTCTCCAGTACCCGTATTCCTTTGAGAAAGCACGGTTGGTTGTACGTGAGATGGCGGAAGCCGTCGCGCTGGATCTGTTGGAAAAGAAACTGGTAACGGATCAGTTGACCCTGACGGTGGGATATGACATTGAAAACACCGCTGGCGGCAGCTACCACGGCGAGACCGTGACAGACCGCTATGGCAGGAAGATCCCCAAGCACACCCACGGAACAGCAAACCTGCCGAGAAAGACCTCTTCGGCCCGGAGCATCACGGACGCCGTTCTTGGCGTTTATGACGCAAAGGTCAATCCGAAGCTGTCTATTCGGAGACTTACCATCACCGCCAATCGGCTGGTGGGCGAAGATACGGTACAGCTGGAGCCGGAAACCCCGGTGCAGTTCAATCTGTTTGACAACGTTGAAGTGCAGGAGCAGCGGCTGCAGGAGGAAGAAGCTAAACTGAAACGGGAACGCAAAATTCAGGAAGCCATGCTCGACATTAAAAAGAGGTTCGGCAAAAACGCCATTTTGAATGGCGGGAGCTATCTGGAAGGTGCTACCGCCAAGGAGCGGAATAAGCAGATCGGAGGGCATAAGGCATGAACGGACAATACGATGACATCATTCATCTGCCCCATCCGGATTCGCCAAAACATCCGCGGATGTCCCTCTATGACCGTGCGGCGCAGTTTTCACCCTTTGCCGCCCTGACCGGCCACAGCGCCGCCATTGCGGAAACCGGGCGGCTGACGGACCAGCGCATGGAACTGGATGAGTACGAAATGGCACGTGTGGACGCGGAATTGCAGCGCCTCCAGGAGCTGCTTCCCAGCAGGCCCACGGCGTCCATCACCTACTTTGTGCCGGATGAACGGAAAAACGGCGGCAGCTACCAAACTGTCACCGGAGAGGTCAAGTGGATCGACGCGGTCAACGGCGTGATCCAGATGACGGACCGGCAGTGTATTCCCATCGCGGATGTTTTCAGCATCGAGATCATCCCGTAAGGACACCATAACGAAAACTCCCAAACCCATTTGTAAAAGTGGGCTTGGGAGTTTTCATTATCATTCAAATCAAATCAAAAAAGGAGGAATCCGAATGAATCCAAACGCAGATTATCTCGGCATCGTCACCATGCTTCGCAGCCTGCGGGAGCAGGGTCTCGTCAGCGGCAGCGAAGCCAAAAAAATTGCCGCGCGGCTGAGGGTACAGCTTGGTGCGGACATCATTATTTCTCTTTGATTTCTTCGCTTTTAGGATAGCTATTGCGGATGTTATATGGTATTGTGTGTTGCTGACGAAGGAGGTGGCAGAGGAATGAGTGATAAGGAGAAAACCAACGGTTCTCTGGCGATGGCTCCGCGGGTCATTACGATCCCGGCAGCGAATCAGGAAACCGCACGAAAACTCCGCGTGGCAGCGTATACCCGTGTCAGTTCCAACTCCAAGGATCAAGAACACTCCTTTGCCGCGCAGAATGCCTACTTCTCCAAACTCATCACAGACAACCCTGATTGGGAGTTGGCAGACATATATGCCGACCAGGGCATCACCGGCACGTCCATAGACAAGCGGGATGACTTCCTACGGATGATGGAGGACTGCCGAAAAGGGCGCATCGACCGCATCCTTGTGAAATCTTCCTCCCGCTTCGCCCGGAATACCAAGGAAAGTCTGGCGGCTGTACGGGAACTGAAGTCTCTCAACATCAGCGTCTACTTTGAGGAGCAAAACATTGACACCGCGCAGGTGTCCGGCGAAGTTCTTATTGCCATGTTCGCGGCACTGGCCCAGCGGGAGAGCGAGGCTAGCCGCATACTGCCGCGTGTCCACGAAAAAGGACGAGCAGCTCAACAGCTACGAAAACCAGAAAACATACTACACGGAAAAAATCATGGCAAACCCCGACTGGACGATGGCGGATATTTTCGCGGATGAAGGCATCACAGGCACTTCCGCCTGCAAGCGCAAGGATTTTCTTCGCATGATCCGCCAGTGCAGGCAGGGCAAAATCGACATGATCCTTGCCAAATCCGTCTCCCGCTTCGCCCGTAATACCGTGGACACGCTGAACTATACCCGCGAACTGCGCGGCATGGGCATCCCGGTCATCTTTGAGGAGCAGAATATCAACTCCATCTACCCAGAAAGCGAGTTCCTGATCACTATCCACGGTGCCTTCGCACAGTCCGAAAGTGAGGGCATCTCCTCCCGTGTTAAGTGGGGCAAGCATCAGGCGATGCGGACGGGAAAGACGAATATCCAGTATAAGACCCTGCTGGGCTATGAAAAGAACCCTGACGGTGAGATGGTGGTGAATGCGGAGCAGGCGGAAACGGTCCGAAGGATTTATGAGATGTACTTATCCGGCCAGACGCTGCGCAGCATCAAGGAAGCCTTGGAATCCGGCGGCTTCAAGAATTCGGCAGGAACAATGGAATGGACAACTTCTAATCTGCGGACGATCCTCTCTGACGAAAAATACTGCGGTGACGTCCTGCTCCAGAAAACATTCATTCAGGATTGTATCAGTAAAAAGGTTATCAAAAATACCGGACAGCTTCCTATGTATCTGATTCAGAACCACCATGAAGCCATTATCCCACGGGACCGATTCGATGCCGTGCAGGTGGAATTGGCACGGCGCAAAACATTGACAAGCAGCACGAAAAAGAGCGCTCCGACCGGCATGAGCCGTTACAGCGGCAAATACGCACTCAGCGGTCTGCTGTTCTGCGGCGAGTGTGGCACAGCGTACCGCAGAGTGGTGTGGACACAGCACGGTGAGAAACGAGCCGTGTGGCGCTGCAGCAGCCGCTTGGACTATGGAAAGAAATACTGCAAAGAATCTCCGACGCTGGACGAATCGCCGCTTCAGCAGGCGGTGCTGGCAGCCATCAATGCATCCATGTCAGGGTGCAAGGTTCTGGCAGATCAGCTTGTAGATGCGATGGAGCAGGAATTGGCGCCGATTCCCGGTGAGAGCATGAGCCTTGGAGATATCGACCGAGCGGTCACAGAGTTGGGCAAACAATTCGATACGCTTCTGGCAGAAGCGGCAAATGGTGACGCGGACGAATACGCCGAGCGCTTTCGCACCATCTCCACCACGATGGAGGAACTGAAGCGCCGCAAGGCGGCAATCCTCAGTATCCGGCAGGAACAGGAACAGATCAGCCGTCGTATCCATGCGGCAGCCTCGGCAATGACCGCGACGACTGTGGGAATCACAGAGTGGGATGATGGCGTGGTCTATCAGATGCTGGAAAAGGTCACCGTCCTGACGGGTAACCGCATCAAGGTCACTTTCCGCAACGGCGTAGAAATCGAACAGACCGTAGACCAACCTAAGAGGAGGAAATTCATATGATTTATGTAACTGGCGATTGCCACGGAAACTTCCGGCGTTTCCAATCGGATTGTTTCCCGGAGCAAGCTAACATGACGAAGGATGACACGGTCATCATCACAGGAGACTGCGGCGGCGTGTGGTTTGGTGACAGCCGTGACGATGAAACGCTGGACTGGCTGGAACGCCTGCCCTTCACACTGGCCTTCGTCTGCGGCAACCATGAAAACTATGACGCGCTGGCGAGATACCCTGTTGCAGAGTGGCACGGCGGCAAGGTGCATCGCGTTCGACCTCATGTGCTGCACCTGATACGCGGTCAGATCTTCGAGCTGGAGGGCTTCCGCTTCTTTACGATGGGCGGCGCCAAAAGCCACGACATCGAGGATGGGATTCTGGAGCCGGATGCCCCGGATTTTGAGCGAAGGCTCGTGATGCTCCAACGCAAACCAAGAGCGAGATACCGCATCAACCACATCTCGTGGTGGGCGCAGGAACTTCCCTCCGATGAAGAATACGCCGAGGCACGGCGAAACCTCGACGCGGTCGGCTGGCAGGTGGACTACATCATCACCCACTGCGCTCCCACCAGCATTGCCCTCATGGGAAGCCGTCACAACGAGGCGGACCGGCTCACGGACTTTTTGCAAGAGGTACGGGAAAGAGCAAGATACCGCTACTGGCTGTTCGGCCATTATCATGACAACAAAGCCATTGACGAAAAGCACATCCTGCTGTGGGAGCAGATCGTGCAGGTCATCTGAAGCAGGTCAAAGCAGAGGAAAACACGGTGACACCGCCGTGCTTTTCTCTGCTTTGAGCGTTGATCAGGCGCACCGCGCCGGAAAGGAGAAAGCCCATGAACATTCGCAAGCCAACAGATTACACCGCCATGTTTGCCGCGCTGGACGCGCTCATAGCGGCGCAGCTCCCGCAGATGGAGCTGTACTGTGAGATCGGTCGGGTGGTCAGCGGCAGAGCGGAGAAAGGCGCAGCTGTTGCGGCGTCCGAATACCTGCAAACCACCTATCCCGCAGCCGATGGCTTTTCTCCCCGCAATGTGCGCCGGATGCGCGCGTTTTACGCAGCCTACGAGGAATCCCCTGAAATCATGCGGCTGGCGATGAACCTCGGCTGGACGCAGAATGTGGCGATTTTAGAGGGATGCGGCAGCAGCGCGGAACGGGCGTGGTACATCCGAGCCGCACTGCACTTCGGTTGGAAGAAAGCGAAATTGCTGAACGCCATAGAATCCCAGGCATGGCTGCATTCTTCTCTCGACGAACAGGCGGTTTCCTGCTATACTGAGGAAAAAGAAATATCTCAGGAGAGCGAGAGCGATGAAGAAGATACTTTTTGTGTGCCACGGCAATATCTGCCGCAGCCCCATGGCCGAGTTCGTGATGAAGGACTTGGTGAAGAAAGCGGGGCTGGCATCGCAATTTCATATCGAATCGGCGGCTACCAGCCGGGAGGAGATCGGCAACCCGGTCTATCCCCCGGCGCGGCGCAAGCTGGCGGAGCATGGGATCTCCTGCGACGGCCACGCGGCGCGGCAGCTCACCAATGCCGACTACGAGAACTACGATTTGCTGATCGGGATGGACAGAGCCAACCTCCGGGATATGTACCGCATCTGCGGC
>ERZ773221.3294-NODE-3294-length-11020-cov-45.465207_pt1 | contig 11020 bp, 13 predicted proteins | sample MGYA00580994_ERZ773221 | MGnify/ENA primary metagenome ERZ773221 (study PRJEB29015, sample SAMEA2737758) | human gut metagenome | biome: human gut; feature: human-associated habitat; material: faeces | place: China | collected 2012 ... | reverse complement strand
ATATATTCCAACCGCTTCTTTACATTATAATAGTGTTTACCTAATTGTTGCCTTTGAACCACTGAAGATATGCATCCTTCTGAAATGCTGCGATGCGATCGTTGATCTGTTCGAGTAATTTTTCCATATCGATTTTTATTGGGTCGTTATGAAACAAATATAGGCAAAATCGGCTGCTGTCGGACTCTTTGTCCGCTTTTTTATGCATGATACAGGATCGTCCCGGTCGGACGCGGGGCAAGTTAGCGGCAGGCTCACAGTCCCTTATCGCCTTTTCCGCGCACGATCTTCCCTTCTTCGAACGGTATCGCACGCGGAAAAGTCGCACGGGGCGCCTGCCGCAGTTTCCGCCCCGTCGTCCGACCATGCAGGACATTCGGTCTGGCGACACAATAAGAATATTCACCAAATTGTTTCGAACCATGAACATCTATCGGATTTCGGCGGAAGGCTACGCCATGTATCTCTTCCGCGTTGCGGCGCGTACACAAGCTGCCGCCTGTATGAAGCTCTCAGTGCTGCTCGGCATAGCGGCCGAGAACTGTCGCGTTATGGAAACACTTCCTCTGAACGACCATGTACGGGAAATCGAATCCTGCCGTACGCGGGTGTCTGCGCGATGATATGCTGGATGGACCAGAAGAGCTTTACACGCTTGACGCTTACTCCCGACTATCGAACTACTTCGGAGATACAGAGGGCACAAGGCTTGTTGGAGGAAGTTTTGCCCACTATTCCCGATGCGGAACTGTTGTACGGCGTTTTCTATAATGAAAATACGGAATATTGCACGTTCGAACAGAGCCGTATCTGTTTCCGACGCAACGGAATCCTCTTTCGGATCAATAAGCAGTATTCTCCCAAACCGACCTATGCGATCGACATCGACACCTCGAATTTCAAGCACATAGATCTTCATATGCAGGCTCGTATCCGGGATAAATATCCGGCACCGCACCGCATCGGTGTCCTTTCCGAGCGTAAGGTCAATATTTGGGTGGACTACCTGACTAAGATTTGGCACGACCTGGAACACCTCGATCGAGAACGCAATGCCCATATCTCCGCCCATCGATCGCGGTTGAACAAACTCCCGGATGTCAAGTGGAACAAAGATCGGGACAGAGGATCTATCGAGCGTAACGGTCTCTGCTACAGTTTCCGCTACGAAACGGGCACGATTCAGGAAAAGGTATCGCTCGATTACGGCCCCTGTACGCTCGACGACTTCCTGGCCCTTTCAGATAACCGCTACAGACCGAAATGCTGAACCTTTTTCAAAACGATTCCGAATCGGGAATGATACCCTTTCCGGAATATTTCATACGCAACCTGTATGTCCATCGCTTCCGGCTGTCGAGCCGGAGCGCTGACACGCGCCGCCGGATCGTCCGCTGGCTGTTTCTGCATTTCCACGTCTATGACTACCACCCTGCGGATGCTGAAACTACGGGACGCTACCTTTCGCGGGAACGGTTCCCGCCCCTGCTCTTTATGACGCTGACCGAGGATTTTCGCAAGGACTCCTCGCTGTGTCTGCGGATAATCTCCACCGACTTCTATACGCTCTATCTGAAAGGGAACGTCTATTGTGACGGCCGGTGGCATAACATTCGACTGTAACCTGTTCCCGCCTGAAAGCGGCGGGAACGCAAACCTGTTTTACGATGGCGAATATGTGTATCAACCGCTTCTATTGTTCGACGGACAATGAAGCGAACTACGAAAAGATTCTCTACGGCCTCGGCGATCGGTTCGACCTGTACGACCTCGACGGCCGCGACAACTGGATGCGCGGAGAGTTCGACTCGAAATGGTGCTACCCCGAGGAGGCGATCGCAGCGATGATGAAGACGTTGGAGAAGGACCCGACGCTTCATATCGAGATCGTCTCCTGTGAGCCGGGGATGCAATACCTCGAAGCGCATATCTACGACAACGGCATGTGGAATAGCTTTTAATAGGATGAAACGGAATTTTCGAGTAGGTGTACGCTACACGTTCGAAGGAGCCTACACCGTTCGGGCGGTTTCCGACAAGGAAGCCGCCCGGCTTGTTTTACGACGATGCGGCCTGACGTGCGGCGACATCCATACGACGCTCGACGAGCTCACGTGTCCGGATTGGGACTTTCCTATACATCCCGACACACGGATAGGAAACGTCGAACCGATCGAGATGCCGGAGCGGAAGGCTTAAAATTATCAATACGAACTAATCTATGACCAAGTACAGATTTTATGAGGACAGGAAGGTCTCGGTGTGGGAGCGCATCTACTTTTCCATCGAGGCCGCAACGATCGAGACAGCGGAGGCGCAAGCTGCGGCGATCGCTCACAGGTCCCTTTACGCTGCGGCGTGCGACGACGCTGCGATCGAAATCGAGGAGAGCGAAACGCACTACGAAACGATCCGAGAGATCGCTCCGTCCGAGAACGAGGGTCGTGCTACGGTCCGAATCCACAGTGTAGACGACGACAATTACCGGATGATCGCCGACAACGGTCCGACATCGGAAACGAACGAAACGCTAAATTGAATTAAGACCTATGAAACGATTTGAAAAAATTGCTAAGCGCTATGCGCTTGCGAACAGCTATTTCAAAAACCGGCTGCTTATCTGGCCGGATACGCTTTGCGAAATTCACGATTACCTGCAACAACACGGTGAACTGCCGTTCCGCTACGACGGGGATAACTGGCCCTACGACGCACTGTGCGAGCGGCAGAAGCGACGCGGTGTCCGCCTGTCGCAGTACCTTACGCCCGATGCTACGGCCCGGCGGATCGCCGCCCTTGCCGTGCGGTATTTCGAGAATGACAGCCGTATCATGGACGTCTGCTGCGGTACGGGACAGCTCACCCGGGCCTTGATCGCCGCAAGCGTGCATCCCTCGCAGATCGTGGGATTGGAAGTCGACCGGGAGCTGGCGGACTTTTACGCACGCCTGTATCCTGTGACGCAAACGCTGATCGGGCCATATCGGGACATCGATTTCCGTTGCGAGAACGTCGTTGCCAACCCTCCCTTCGAAACGACGGAGGTCGTCGATTTCCTTTCGTGGCTTGCGAAGGTACAACAGCCGGGCGACCGGAGTGTGTTGCTGCTTCCGCACGGTTTCATCGACAAACAGCGCCCCAAGGGCATACAGGAAACGTTGCGGCAATTCAAGGTTCTGTACCGTACACCTATGCAGGAGCGGTTCGCGCGGACAAATGTCATAGCCGAAATAGTCGTTCTGGAGCGACGATAGCATCCATTGCGAAGCATTCCGGCGGTCAAATCGCCTACGGATGGCAGCAAAAGTAAAAAAACGAGAGCTGGTGTCGATGCATCAGCTCTCGTAATCTCTCATTCAGACGACAAAGCGCTACTCTTCGTCATCTTTCTTGGCCCATCGTTCGAGCGTCTGCCGAACAGCCACCCCATGATCCTCGTTCGTGATACGGTACGTCCAGCGAACGCGGTGATCGTTAAACTGCTCGAACGTCCAGCGTGCAGGGTCTTTCGGCGTTGCTTCTTTGCTGTCGTATTCCAACCCGTCGTAAAACGAATACTGTGCCATCGTATCCAGATCATCGGCTAACCAGCGTTGTTCCCCCGGCCTGCCGCCCACGATGGGCGGAAATTCCCCGGGCGCAGGGGCATTGACCCAGAACGTAATCCATCCCATCAGGCTCAAATCCGTAATCAGAGCATCGGTCAAACCTGTAAGAGGAACCTTTTCCAGCGCAATAAAATGCGTCCCCTGTTCTCCCGGACGGATATAAGTAACCAACGGCTCCGATCCGTACTTGGTGGAAACATTGAAATAAAACGTATGGTCGCTGGCATTCTGAAACCGGAAATAGCTATAATACGCATTCGGGGTTTCCTGTTCTATATTCTCCTCCATTGTTTCATTCACATCCCTGAACTCCGGTTCTTGCGGCTGCAAAATCTCGGATGCAGGGTCGGATTTCGAGCAGGAGAACGACAAGCCGATCAGAGCGGTCATTAAGACGGGAAAGACAAGCGCGGGTTTCATAGTTACGAAGATTGGTGAATATTAAGTGCAAAAATTACGCCGAAAAACTACTATAGGGCAGCTTCCAACTCTTCATATACCGTGAAGAGCTTATTTATCGCTTCACGCGGTGTTCCATAAGGGCCGACAGCGCTGAAACACATCTCTTTAAGTTTTGTAACATTCTTACAGTATCTCGACCACTCTTCCAAATCGGAAAAGCCGCCGATAAGCAACGAGAAAAATTCGTCTTGAGGGTATTTCAAATAGCTGTATGTGAAATTCTCAGGCCAAATACCCTGATCGAAATCGTCCAGAATATCGATGAACAACGGAGTACGGCACTGGGAGCTCGCATCGAGCCGTGTATTATAGAACCATTCTTGTCTGTTGAGCGCATCGGGACGAAACGGAATATATCCGTAGTCGCCCTGATATTCGGGTGCATAAGTCTGTATCTTGTTCAATGCATTCAGGCCTCTGTACTCGTGCTGGGCAAAATAATAATTCGTAAATTCACCCCAACTTTCTCGCATTATTTTCGTATAGTTATTATATTTCTCTCCATTAGCGTTGATCCGTAAATTATGCACCGCTTTACCTAACTCCCGCTGTACGACGTTGTAAATATCGAAAGCCGATTTGCGCTTGCAATATACATAAACGATCATCGCATTTGAAGAACCTGAAACTTGTTCGAACCGGTCGTCGTTATTCGCCGGTATGACTTCATCCAAACAACGAATATTGACAGCGCTCGTCCCCTTCAAATTCGAAATACGATAGCCGTTGTTGTGCATATAATTGGCTGCACGGTAAGCCGACGCGAATTGCATCGCACGATCGGCTGTCGAAGAAGTGATAAACAGATTCCACGCTTTTCGATCCAGCATCGTAGAATAGGTATAGGCGATGTTCGCACTATCTTCCATTATGCTCCAATAGGAATTCGCCCATTTCACCTGCTCGGAAACAAAGCCAAAAAACTGTTTCTTACACGTGTAACGCCCTTCGCTGTCGGTGGTACAGGTTTCGACCTGCAATATCGTTCCGCTATTGGCCTTGTAGCCCGTCACGACGACCGGCACACCGGAAACCGGAATATATGTACCGGCCAGATCGTCGTAAATCTCGATGCGTCCCGAAGGATACCAATTGTAGTCATCGATCTCTGCGCGGGTCATCGAGGCATCGTTCATCACGGCTTCATTGACTTTTGCTGCTTGCGCCTCCGTAAGGCCTGAAAGCGGCGAGGTCGGATCGAAATACTCTTCCAGCACTTCGTATTCGGCAGCCTCGGGCATAGGAACGTCACTTTCGATCAAGCCATACATCGGACGCGGACGGTCTGCCGAAGCCGCAACTTCCGTATAGGTTTCTCCTAACAGCGGTTCGGGCAACAGTTCTGCGGCACCCCGCATACTGTATTCGCACATACGGTCGGCGTTGTTGAACTGCACCCGCACATACCGGCTCGTCGGTGTAATCCGGGATGCTACCTCGTCGCCGAGCACACCTGCGACAATCTCGCGCATCTGCTCGAAATTCAGAGGTGCGAGGACTTCTTCGTTGAACATGTTCCGGGAAACGGGAGTCGTTTCCTCTACCGTTGCGATCGGCTGCGTGCATCCGTAGAGCAACGCAGACATCACCAAAGAAAGAACCAATGTTCGTTTCATAGTGGTTAGGGTTTATGGGTTAGTATATGTGAGGGGTGGATAAACGCCGTAACCTGAACTAAACATTTGCAATATAAGCATAAATAATCGCAAATACAATCTTTTGCTTGTTTTTTAGAAGGATATGGACATATTTCGATCAGTGCTTCCGAATCTCTTCGGCCCCGAATCTGCGGTCGACCTGCTGACATTCGGGAAATATATCTTAATTCTATACCGTGATCCGATGCAGGAGCGGTTCGTGCGGACGAATGTCGCAGCCGAAATAGTCGTTCTGGAGCGACGATAGCTCCATTGCGAAGTATTTCGGCAGGCCGCTCGCTCCCGGTTCTGCATTTCAGGTCGGGATCGGGAGCGGTTGCGGTATTGCCGTTTCCGCGATTTTTCGTACTTTTACAGAGTACTGGCATTGTTCGATGATGTAAGCGACGCCTATGACGACTCTTCGCTGCGTGGTGGAACGCATCACCTATCAGAATCCCGAAAACGGGTATTCGGTATTGAAAGTCAAAGTAAAGGGCTACGATGATCTGGTTACGCTCGTGGGCAACCTGCTGGAAGTTCCCGTGGGGAGTGTCCTGCTGTGCCGGGGCGAGTGGAAAGTGGACAAACGTTACGGCAGCCAGTTCGTTGCCGCAACGTGGGAGGAGACGATGCCCGCCACGGTTTACGGCATCGAGAAATACCTCGGCAGCGGACTGGTGAAAGGCATCGGCCCCCGTTTTGCCCGTGCGATCGTCCAGCGATTCGGTGCGGCGACGATCGAAGTGATCGAAACCGACATCGAACGGCTCTACGAGGTGCCGCAGATCGGCCGCAAGCGCGTGGAGAAGATCCGCGAGAGCTGGGAGCGGCAGAAGGAGATCAAGAACGTGATGCTGTTTCTCCAAAGCTACGGCGTAAGCACGGCCTATGCCGCCAAGATCTACCGAGAGTACGGCTCGGAGAGTATCGACAAGGTTCGGGAGAATCCTTACCGCCTCGCCGACGACATCTGGGGCATCGGCTTCAAGACCGCCGACGGCATCGCCGGCAAGATGGGCTACGGGAAGAACGATGCCCGCCGGTGCCGGAGCGGGATCCTTTACACGCTCGGCCAACTCTCGGACGAGGGACACGTCTATGCCGAACGGGAACAACTCGTGCAAGCGGCCTGCACGCTGCTCGAAGCCGACGCGGCACCCGTCTGCGAAGCGTTGGAGCGGATGATCCTCTCCGAGGAGTTGATAACGGAGCGGGAGGCGATCTACCTGCCGGCGTTCTATCATGCGGAGTGCGGCGCGGCACGGCGGCTGAAAGAGCTCGCGGAGAGTGCGGGCCGCACGTTGTTCACTACGGAGCTTGACCCCGGCGTTCTTACCGCAGAAACGGGCATCGACTACGACGACGTGCAGCTCGCCGCGATCCGGCAGGCCGTGACCTCCAAGGTCATTGTGCTCACGGGCGGCCCCGGCACGGGTAAGACGACCACTACGCAGGGCATCATCGCGGCGTTAAAGAAGGCGGGGCTGCGCGTTCTGCTGGCGGCGCCTACGGGACGTGCGGCCAAACGCATGAGCGAAGCGACGGGGATGGATGCCAAGACCATCCACCGGCTGCTGGAATACAATCCGCAGGACGGCTATAAGCGTGGCGACGAAAATCCGCTGGACGGCGACGCCCTGATCGTGGACGAATGCTCGATGATCGACATCCTGCTGATGAACAACCTGATGAAAGCCGTTCCGGTGACGATGCGTCTGGTGCTCGTGGGCGACATCGACCAGCTGCCGAGCGTCGGTGCGGGCAATGTCCTCCGCGACATCATCGACTCGCAGAAGATTCCCGTCGTGCGCTTGACGCGAATCTTCCGGCAGGCACAGAAGAGCCGGATCGTGATGAGCGCCCACGCCATCAATCAGGGCCGTTTTCCCGATACGAGCAACGGCCGCGATACGGATTTCTTCTTTATGAAGGAGGAAGACCCCGAACAGGTGGCAGCCACGGTCGTTCGGCTGGTGAAGGAGCGCCTGCCGCGTGCCTATGGACAGCGGCCGGACAAGATTCAGGTTCTCACGCCGATGCAGCGGGGCATCGTGGGTGCCGCCAACCTGAGCCTGTCGTTGCAGAAGGCCCTGAACCCTTCGGGGCCGAGCCTGAATCGCGGAGGCTATACCTACCGCCAGGCAGACCGGGTGATGCAGGTGCGCAACAACTACGATAAGGAGGTTTTCAACGGCGACCTGGGATATGTCGAGAGCGTGAATACGGAAGACCGGACGCTGACGGTGGATTTCGACGGTCGCAGCGTGGAGTACGACGTAACGGAGCTCGACGAGCTGACGCTGGCCTACGCCACGACGATCCACAAGGCGCAGGGATCGGAGTATCCGATCGTGGTCCTGCCGGTGCTGATGACCCATTACGTGATGCTCCAGCGCAACCTGATCTACACGGGTATCACACGGGCCAAGAAGATCTGCGTTCTGATCGGTGCGACGAAAGCCCTTGCCTGCGCCATCCGGAATCAGGCCGTGCTGAAACGCAATACCAAACTCAAGGAGCGGCTGAACCCCGCCTTGAACACGTGATCCGGGCGATCGCCTTTCGACGACGGATCGGATCACTTACCGCAGCAGATGCCGCAGGGCTTCGAGGGGATGATACAGCAGCATCCGGGGCCCGGCATAGCGCATCACGGCCCGAATCTTTTCCCGCTGTGCCGGAGCGTAGCAATGAACCGTGCACTGTTTGCAGGAGCCTTTGAGAGGGCCGTAGCGGCAGGTTTCCAACCGCCGGCAGGCGTAGGACAAAAGGCTGCGGCACGCCTCGCACAGCTCCGCGTTGTGCTCCTTGCGACGGCAATAAAGGCGTATCATCCGCTCTACCGTCCGTTTTTCCCGTTCGATGCGATCCATCCTATTTCGTCTTTACGGTCAGCAGCTCCCGCCAGTCGGTCGTATAGCGCGGCGAGAGATGTTCGCGGTTCATACGGAACGGCTCGGTTCCCTGTGCCGCGATGACGATGCTGCCCCGGCCATAGACCTTGTTCACCCGATCCAGAGCCTCCATCAGTCGTGCGTGCTTCCCCTTGTCGGGCGGTGCGAACAGAGTGCCCTGCACGCCCGTTGCCGGTACGATCTGCGCGAGTGTCACACCGGCTTTTTTGTACCCGAACCCTGGACGATAAATTTGCCGCAGCGCTGCACGGGCCTGCCGGACGATCTCCAGCGTGCTGTCGGTAGGTTCGGTTAAGGTCAGCACGGCCGTTTCATAGCGCTGGGGCTGGTCGTCCCGGTGGCGGTTGGTGAAAATGAATCCGTGTATCTGCCCGCAGAGAGCACGCTGGGCGCGGAGCTTCTCGGCGCACATCGAAGCGAACTCCGCGACGATGCGTTCGAGCTCCTCCCGCTCGTAAATCTCCTTGGGGAAACTGCGCGAAACGGTGATCTGCTGCTTCTGCTGCGGCATCTGCTCGAAGCCGATGCACTCGATGCCCTGTAACTCGCGCCACGTCCGCAGACCCGTAATCCCCATGCGCCTGTGTATCCACTCTTCGGGCAGCTCGACGAACTGCCGCGCGGTCGTGATGCGCATCGAATCGAAGAGCTTGCCGTAGCGGCGTCCGATACCCCAGACCTCGTGCAGGGGAAAGGTCGCAAGTACCTTTTCGATGTCCTCGGGCCGATGCATGTAACAGCAGCCGTCCAGCTTCGGGTAGCGCTTGGCCAGCTTCGAGGCGATCTTGGCCAGAGTCTTGGTCGGCGCGATGCCGATGCTCACGGGAATGCCCGTGTTGCGGCGTATCGTGCGGCCGATGCGACGTCCGTAGTCGTCTAACGGCTCGGCGATGCCGTGCAGGTCGAAAAATGCCTCGTCGATGGAGTACACCTCGACGGAGGGGACGAGCGTGCGGAGTGTCGCCATCACACGGCGCGACATATCGCCGTAGAGGGCGAAGTTGGCCGAAAAGACGGCCACGCCGTGCCGGTCGATAAGCCCCTGTACCTGATAGAGCGGCTGCCCCATGCCGATGCCGAGGGCTTTGGCTTCGTTCGAGCGGGCGATGATGCAGCCGTCGTTGTTCGACAGCACAACCACGGGTCGCCCGACAAGATCGGGACGAAAGACCCGCTGGCAGGAGGCGTAGAAGTTGTTGCAGTCGCAAAGGCCGTACATCGAAGGTGTTATTTGAAGGTTTTGACGACGTGACGCACCACGCCCCAGATCGAGAATTCGTTGTCGGCATCGACGCGAATGGGCGGATATGCGGGATTGGACGGCAGGAGCCAGGCCCCCGCAGCTTCCAGCTTGACCCGTTTGACGGTGAACTCCCCGTCCACGTAACAGACGGCGATGCATCCGTCGTAAGGCTCGACGGCACGATCGACGATCAGCAGGTCGCCGTCGCCGATACCGTCGCCCGTCATGCTGTCGCCCTCGACACGCACGAAAAATGTCGAGGCAGGATTCGGCACCAGCTCACGGTTCAGGTCGAGCGGCATGTCCAAAAAGTCGTCCGCCGGCGACGGGAACCCCGCCCTGACCGTGCCGCCCGACAGAGGAACTTCGCACGGAGTAGACAGGCCCGGACGAAAGATTCGCAGTGTTTTTTTATCCATTCTTCTACATTTTACGGAACAGGTGTGAGTCTGTACCGGCCTTGAAACAGCACCTCGGGGAGCGGATCGGCGGACATCTCTCCGGCCCAGTAGCGCACGGCTGCGGCGGCTATGTCGCGGGCCGTGGCCGTACGCTCGTCTATGGCGTCGAGCCAGCGCATGTCCCCTGTAAAACGGTCGTATGTTTCGAGGACTTGCACTTCGCATAGCTGTGCCGAGGACATGCCGCTGTAATTCCTGTAATATTCGCAGGACGCTCTCTCCGTGAAGAAATAGGCGCAGTCGGTGCGACCGATACGCACGTGCGGAGGACGGTGCAAATCGAATGCCGCATCCCAGATGCAGCAGACGCACGCCTGATGCTCCGGATTGAAAGGGTCGAGCTGCGGAAAGTGGTCGGCAAGCGAGGGAATCGTTTGCAGGATGCTTTGGCCGCTTAACAGCGACTGGACATAAACAAGACGCATGATCTGCGCGTGCCGGGCATAGTCGGGGTGTCGCAGGTTGTTGTCGCGCGTTTTCGTATCGAGATCGATTCCGATTTGCGTACGGTCGGATTCCAAACGGTAGAGTGCCATTGCGAGATTCTGTTTCGGGTGCCTGCAAATATAGCGATAAGACACCGAAAAGAACACGTAATTTTCGATTTTCCTTCGCCTCCGGTTGCCTGCGGGGAATCTCGGCACGCGCACGGCCGCTGCCGCGCCCTCGTCGGCTGCGGACGGGAAAATCA
>ERZ773221.3288-NODE-3288-length-11044-cov-6.173719_pt1 | contig 11044 bp, 4 predicted proteins | sample MGYA00580994_ERZ773221 | MGnify/ENA primary metagenome ERZ773221 (study PRJEB29015, sample SAMEA2737758) | human gut metagenome | biome: human gut; feature: human-associated habitat; material: faeces | place: China | collected 2012 ... | reverse complement strand
TCACGCACGAAGCCGAGAAGAGAGGCCGCGGCGTGATGGTGTTCGGCACCTTCAATCTGTACGGCGGCAACATCACCGGCAACCAAACCGATGGTAATTATAACGACAGAGGTACGTTCGGCGCGGGTGTCTATGTCGCGACGTACTCCGTTTTCAATATGTACGGTGGCAAGATCACTGGTAACATGGGCTATTCCGGCGGAGGCAGTGTGTACGTTGCCCCTACCTATGCCGACTCATCCCGCGCCGTATTTAATATGTCCGGCGGCGAGATCTCGGACAACAGCAGCCTTTACGGCAACAGCAGCGGTGTGTATGTGAACGGCGGCGAGTTCATCATGTCCGGCGGCTCCATTACCGGCAACGCTGGCTACGGTGTGTATCTGTGCGATTACAAAAACAATGTCGGCGACACCTACCCCGGCACATTCACCGTCAGCGGTAAGGTAAGCGTCACCGGCAACTATAAAAACGTCTATAACAACGGCACACTTGTTGGCACCCTCGATTACAATGTGTTCCTGTCCACGGGCAAGACCATCACCGTCGAAGGAACCCTGGACGCCGCGTCCAAAATCGGCATTTCCACGCAGGGCGAAGCCAGCGCGGTCATTACCACCGGCGAGGCGGTGGAGGATTATGAGAGCATCTTCTCCTCCGACGTGACGGACAAAGGGTACTCGTTCACGAAGGACGAGAACGGAGCGATCCGGTTCCACGGCCACGACCACAACTGGCAGTTCACCGCAACGACCGAGATGATCAAGGCAAAATGCACCGCTCCAAACTGTCCGGTGACCGCCTCTGGCAGCGATGAGTATAACGGCGGTTCTGTGCGGCTTAAAGTCGAAAACACAACGTACGGCGATCGTTGGAATAACGCATCGGTAGAAGCCAGCAAACAGCCCGCCTGGCGCGGCCCGGAGGTCTCGACAATTGAAATCTATTATCAGAACAGCGTGACCGGCAAGGATCTCGGCACGACCGCGCCCACCCTGCCGGGCTCCTACACGGCCAGCATCACGGTAGAGGGCCAGACCGTGATCCGCGGCTTTAAGATCACCAAGGCGACGCCGACGATCCGAAGCTGGCAAGGTTATCCGTATGGCAAAACATTCGACGGCACCCAGCTTGCCAACCCGGCTTCTGACCGTTTGACGATTTCCGGCGGTACATACAGTGATATTGCAGAGTTTAACTGGTATACTGCCACAAAAAACGAGGGTAATACCTATATCAAGGGTGAAAAGCTGAACGAAAACCCAACTGATGCGGGCGACTACATCATCGAAGCGGTATTTAATGATACGGATACCACCAATGCGGCTACCAGCGAATTGGGCTTGACTATCCAGCAGGCAACTCAATACAACGGAACGGTTCCCGTAGCGGTAAACAACATGCATCCTTCTTCTGTTTCCCAAACCTTTACAGTGGATTTGAGTCAGGAACTGACGAAGAATAAAGTTCGCCACGGTGACTCTCTGGCACTCGCTGCTTTTGGCATTACTTCTCAATCCGACTATGTGGATTTGACTAATACTGCGTTAAACGGTGAAATTTTAACGATTACCATGAAGCCGATGGCCAGCAATCTCGTAGGTATGCGAGCATATGTAACCGTTAATGTGACCAGTCGAAACTACAAGGTTATTCCGGTAGGGATCACGCTGACTCTGCAAGAAAAGCCCACAGCCAATGATATTACCGTTACCATGGACGACTGGACCTTCGGAGAAGCCGCGAAGGAATTGCAGGTAAACGGTCTGCCGACCGGCGTGGAGCTTACCGATCCCGCCGTGACCGTCACCTACACGAACACGAAGGACGGCACCACGTCAAGCAAGCGGCCTACCGACGCGGGCGAGTACACCGTGACCGTGTCTTATGAAACCGACACCGAGATCCACACCGGCACGGTGAATTTCACCATCAGCCCGAAATCCATTGAGGGCGCCGCAGTCACGAGGGACCAAAGCGAACAAGTTTATGATGGCGGCGAGAAGAAGCCAGCGGTAACATCTGTTGTGCTGGATGGCAATACGCTGACGGCGGGGACGGATTACGCCGTTGCTTATGCGAATAACATCAACGCCACCAAGTTGGGGCCGGATTCTCAGGCGAAAATCATCATTACCGGCACCGGCAACTATACGGGTGAGATTACAGTACGCTTCTCCATCAATCCCGTAACGCTGAGAATTATCGGAGAAGATCGGATGACGGCCACGGCGTCTTACGGCACCAAGGTAAAAGATATCCCTGTCTCTTCCACTACGGTCTACTATAATAGCAGCAAGGTAACAATCGTACCCGGCACATGGAAATTTGACGGCGACGGCATGGATGAAATCCCGGAAGTCGGTAATACAAAGGTGTATAGGGCGGTCTTTACGCCGACGTCTGGCGGCGAAAATTACCGTGAGTGCTTCACCTACATCAGGCCCTCGATCTCTCAGGCCGCCGGGGCTGTGACCGATCCGGCTGCCAAGACCGATTTAGTCTACAACGGCGAGGAGCAGGCGCTGCTTGGGACTCTGCCTACCAGCAGCACCGGCACGGTGCAGTACAGTCTGGACGGCACGAACTACACCGAAACTCCGCCCACGGGCAAGGAAGCTGGGACTTATACCGTTTCCTACAAGGTCGTGGGTGACAAGAATCATCTGGATGTAGCGGCTCAGAGCATCGCTGTCAAGATCGAAAAGCGGGCCATCACCGTAACGGCGGAGAACAAAACCTCCCGTGTGGGCCTGGCCCTGGCGGAACTGACCTACACCTATACCCCGGAACTGGCCGCCGGTGACGAGTTCACCGGCACGCTGGAGACCAACGCGCGTTCGGATGCCGCGGGCAGCTATTCCATCACGCAGGGCGATCTGGCGTTGAACGAAAACTACACCATCGACTTCCGCGCCGGTACCTATACGGTGGCGGATAAGCTGGCTCAGAGCGACTTCCGCTTTGAAAGCATTCCGTCTGCCGTAAGCAAGACCTATGGCGACCCGGATTTCTCCGCTGGCGCGGTCGGCGCTGTCGAGGGCAGCACCGTGACCTACGAGAGCAGTGCGCCTGCGGTTGCCACCGTGGACGGCACCGGCAAGGTCACCATCAAGGGCGCGGGCACGGCGGTCATCACCGCCAAGGCGTCCACCACGGAGGATTATGACGAGGCGGCGGCGACCTGCACCCTGACGGTGGAGAAGAAGCCGATCACCATTCCCACGGCGGATGCCACGGTCTTCACCTACAACGGCACGGAGCAGATCTACGCTCTGGCGGAGGATGGCGCTTACACCATCACCGGCAACAAGCAGACCAACGCCAACGAAACTGGCTACGACGTCACTGTGGCATTGAAGGACAAGAACAACACCAAGTGGGCCGGCGAAGATGATGACACGGCGGATAAGACCTATAAATTCGTCATCAAAAAGGCGGTCATCACCGTCAAGGCCAAGGATCAGAGCGCCTATGTGGGCGACAAGGTCCCTGCGCTGAGCGAGGACAGCTATACTGTTTCCGGTCTGGTGGGCGAGGAGAAGCTGACGACCCAGCCGACGGTGAAGTACGTCGGCGCGGACGGCAGCGAGATCACCCCTGACATGACCAAGACCGGCGAGGTTAAGATCCTTGCCGGCGGCGCGACGGCCTCCGACAACTACACCATCCGCTATGAGGACGGCAAGCTGACCGTTAGCACCCGCCCCTCCAGTGGCGGTGGCGGCAGCTCCAGACCCTCCACCCACCCCGTTCAGGCGGAGGTGAGCAAGGATCCTGACGGCTCCGTTTCCCTCTCCAAGACCAACGCGGCCAAGGGCGACAAGGTGACCATCACCGTGAAGCCGGAGCGCCATTACGAGGTGGACGAGGTGATCGTCCGGGATTCCAAGGGCAAGCAGCTGGCCGTCAAGGACAACGGCGACGGCACGTTTACCTTTGAGATGCCCGCCGACAAGGTCACGGTGGAGCCTACCTTCTCCTGGGTGAATCCCTTTGCGGACGTGACAAACAGCGCCTACTACGTGGACGCGGTGGAGTGGATGCTCAAGCGCGAGGTCACCCAGGGCACTACGGAGACCACCTTCAGTCCCAACCTGAACTGCACCCGGGCCCAGATCGTCACCTTCCTGTGGCGTGCCGCCGGTTCTCCCGAACCGAAGGGCACGGTCAGCTTTGCGGATGTTCCCGCAGGCAGCTACTACGCCAAGGCGGTGGCGTGGGCCATTGAAAACGGCATCACCGGCGGTACGGGCGATGGCCTGTTCAGCCCCGATGCCACCTGCACCCGCGCTCAGTCCGCGGCGTTCCTGTACCGCGCGGCGGGTAGCCCGGCTGTGAACGGCAGCGCCGGGTTCAGCGACGTAGCGGCGGACGCTTACTATGCGCAGGCTGTGGCGTGGGCCAAGGAGCACGGCATCACCGACGGCATCGGCGGTGGGCTGTTCGGCTCCGCCAACGACTGCACGAGGGCGCAGATCGCGGCGTTCCTGTGGCGGCTGTACGCGGAAAAGTGAGATCAAGACCTCTTATAAGAATCCTCCCCGGTTCAAATCGAACCGGGGAGGATAAGCGTAACGGAACGTTGTAAAACGTTCCGTTACTGTCATATTGGGGCAGTGAGCGTCAATCCGGGCCGCGTATGAAACAGGGGGCTGGCGGGTTATAACTGACCCGCCGCAGGGGGGCAATGGGCATCCGCATTTCGTAAGCGCTGAACGCAGCGGCGGATGGAAGGTTACCCGCGAAAATGAGAGAATACCACCGTATAGAACGTAGAGTCCACGCGCTATGCGTGGACTCTACGCGAAAAACGGAGGAGAGTTTGCAACACTATATCGCCCATGTGGCCGGCACTTGGCTTACAATTTATCCACCGATAAATTGGGAGGTCAGCACATGGAATACGGTTATGCAAGAGTTTCGACCAAGGAGCAGAATGAACTGCGTCAACTCATTGCCCTGCGGGAATTTGGGTTGACGGACCGGGCAATTTTTGTGGACAAGCAATCCGGCAAGGATTTTGACCGCCGCAGCTACCAGCGGCTGCTGCGCAAACTGAAAGACGGCGACACGCTTGTGATCAAGAGCATCGACCGTCTCGGCAGAAACTATGAGGAAATTTTAGAGCAATGGCGCATCATCACAAAGGAAAAGGGTGCGGCAATCGTTGTGCTGGATATGCCTCTGCTTGACACGCGGCGGAATCGCGACCTCACCGGAACGCTGATCGCGGACATCGTGCTGCAGCTGCTATCCTATGTGGCGCAGACAGAGCGCGAATTCATTCATCAGCGGCAGGCGGAAGGGATCGCCGCAGCGAAGGCGCGCGGCGTGAAATTCGGCAGACCCCGCAAGGCGCTGCCGGAGGGATTCGGCGAAGTCAAAGCGCGTTGGGAGCGCGGCGAGCTGTCCGCGCGGGCGGCAGGAAAACTGCTGGGCGTCACCCACCGGAGCTTTTTGCTCTGGGCTCAGGATGACGGGTGTAAAGAAATCGTTAAGAAAACGCAGAAAGTGAAAAGGGCTGGATAAAAAAGTACGATTTTTTAGTCGGATTTAAGCCGCTGGCCTATTGCTATTCTGTTGGGGGAGTGCTATGGTTAAGATGTAGATTTTGTGTATGTCGCTGTGGTCGGCAACCTGTACTTTTTTATCCACTGTGCCGGATACACAATCAGCTTAAAAGACCCTTCCGCCTGTATTGCAGGCGGACAAGTATTCTGCGGGAGGTGAGCAGCGATTCATCCGTCTCTGTACGATTTCTGCGCCGGGCATGAACAAACTCACCTGCTGGCACAATGGGACGATGAACGCAATGCGCCGCTCACGCCGAAGAATGTGACCTACGGAAGCCATCAAAAGGTATGGTGGCGATGCTCCCAAGGCCATTCCTACCGTTCCGAAGTCAGAATCCGCGCGCGGGGAACGGGCTGTCCCTTCTGCGCGGGCCGCACTGTTCTGCCGGAGGAAAACTCTCTGGCGGCAAAATTCCCTGATCTGCTTTCGGAGTGGGACATGGAAAAGAATTCTCCGCTGCTGCCGACGCAGGTCATGCCGGGAGCACACCGGAAGGTCTGGTGGAGGTGTCCGAAAGGACATAGCTGGCAGGCGAGCGTTGCCAGCCGCGTCACATCAAACGCAGGCTGTCCGTTCTGCGCGGGACAAAAGGTCCTGTCCGGATTCAATGATCTCGCTTCGCTGCATCCGCAGCTTGCTGAACAGTGGGATCGGAAAAAGAACGGTGCGCTGACGCCGGAGGCGGTGAGCGCATATTCCAATCGCCGCGTGTGGTGGCTCTGTGACAAGGGGCATTCCTTCTGTGCGGTCATCGCCCACCGTGTGAACAGGGAAAGCGATTGCCCGTACTGCACCAACCGCAAGGTCCTGCCGGGATTTAATGATCTGGAGACCAAGGAGCCGGTGATCGCATCGCAATGGCATCCGACCCTTAATGGCAGCTTCACGCCGCAGCAGGTGACGCCCGGCAGCAGCCGGAAGGCATGGTGGCTGTGTGAAAACGGCCATGCGTGGAAATCGGTCATCAGCAGCCGTACAGGAAAACAGCGCTGTGGCTGCCCTGTCTGCGCAGGCAGGCCGCTGAGCCAATGTACGGCGATCTTAGCAGGGCGGCCGGAGAAGCCGACACACTAATTATAATAGGTACTCAACCGCGGGGAGCCGCGGAAATATATATACATTCTTAGGAGGATAGAAAAAAAGATGAAACGCAAACTGTTATCAATCTTTCTTGCGTTTGCCATGTCAGTCAGTCTGCTCACGGTAGGCGCAAGCGCGGTAGAGCCGACTTACGGCGATATCGCGGGACACTGGGCTGAGGCATCCATCGAACGTTGGAGCGGCCACGGCATCATTCAGGGCAATAACGGTAAGTTTAACCCCAACGGGCAGCTCACCTGCGCCCACTTCGCAGCAATTCTCGCAAGACTCCTGAAGCTGCCAGCAGCCAAGGACGCGGGCCTCTCCGACAATACTCCCGATGCCTGGCATTACGACGCCATCAACCGCTGCGCGGCGGCCGGCATCCTCAAAGGCAACCTCAACGGTACCGTGACCCCCAACGCGCCCATCACCCGTGAGCGCGCCATGGTCATGCTGGGCCGCGCTCTGGGTATCGAGCCCATCGAAAACCCCGATCTGACGAAATATGCAGACGCCGCGCAGGTGGCGTCCTATGCTCGGGGTATGCTGGCTGCTCTGATCGAGGCGGGCGTTGTGGGCGGCGTGACTGCCGACCAGCTGGCTCCTCAGAACAACATCACCCGTGCGGCCACCGTCACGATCCTTGACCGCTCCATCGGCACCTACGCCGACAAGGCCGGCGAGACGGTCAATGCCGACGGCAAGGGTATCGTCCTCGTTGTGGCGGACGATGTGACCGTCACCGGCAGCGTGGACAAGCTGCTCGTGCCCACCAATGACATCGAAGTGACCGTTAAGGGCAGCGAGAACATCGATGACATCACGGTCAGCGGCGACAACTCCAAGGTCATTCTGGACAACGCCTCCGCGGACAATGTGACGCTGGACGGTGAAAAGAGCGCGGTCGAGGCCAAGAACGGCGCCAAGATCGACAACGTCATCATGTCCGAGAATGCCCCCGGCGCAAATGTCAACGCCGGCAATGGCACCACTATCAAGAACGTGGAGAACCATGCGGAGGATACCAGCGTCACCGGCAACGGCACCGTGAAGAAGGTGGAGTCCAATCAGGACATCACCGTTCAGACCAAGGACACCGATGTCAAGAACAGCGGTGACAGCAAGATCACCGTCACCGACAAGAACGGCAAGGACATCACGGTCAGCGGCGGCAGCAGCTCCACCACCGGCAGCAGCTCTTCCTCCGGCGGCAGCAGCTCCGGCGGTGGCGGCGGCAGCAGCCACAGCCACAGCTACGCGGATGCCTGGAGCTATGACGATACCTATCACTGGCATGCCGCTACCTGCGGACACAATGTCGTCAGCGGCAAGGCTGAGCATACCTATGGGGAGGATCACAAGTGCACCGTTTGCGGTTCCGCCGATCCCGCTCAGGCTGTCGCTTCCATCAACGGAAAGAACTATCTGACGCTGCAGGAGGCTGTTGCCGTAGGCGGCGAAGTGAAACTGCTGAAGGATGTTGACATCTCTGAAACTGTCATTGTTGCAAAGGCTGTCAAGCTCGACTTGAATGGCAAGACCATCAGCAACACAAATGACCTGTGGGAAAAGCGCGCGGATGATTGGTCGCTGCTTTCCGTCCGCGCCGGCGGCGATTTGACCATTACTGGCAACGGCACACTCAAAGCCAAGGAAAATGACTGCTATGCAGTCGATGTGCAGGACGAGGCGAAACTCACCATTGAAAATGGCACCTTTGTCGGCAACGTCCATGCCGTGTATGTGTATCAAGGTGAATTGACCGTTAAGGGCGGTGCTTATTCCATTCAGCAGAAGTATCCCGACACAGCCAAGGCTGACGAATTCGTACTGAACTGCTATGACAAGCACCGCACAGAGGGCACTGCCAAGATCACCGTCACCGGCGGCACATTTGTAAAATTCAATCCCGCCAACTGCGCCGCTGAGGGCGCAGGCACCAACTTTGTCGCCGCAGGCTATGCGGCAAAGAAGCTCGAAGATGACAAATATGAAGTCGTTGCGCTCTTTGACGGCGGCACCGGTACGGCGGAAGATCCGTTCCTGATTGCAACATCCAAGCAGTTCAAGGCCATCGATCAGCTCAATGGCGCACCCTATTGCTTCAAGCAGACTGCAGATATTGCGGTTGCCGCCGGTGATGAGGTCACGAAATTTGCCGGTGTATACGATGGCGGCAACCAGGAACTCTCCAGCGCCCGCACTTCCGGAAAATTTGCTGCTCTCTTTAATGTTGCTGGACTTTCCGGACATGCCACTTTCAAGAATATCCATGTGACGATGGGGGAGCTGGCTACCAGTCTGCTCTCCTGCGCTGACTGGGGCACGAGCTACGGCGCGGACTTCGAAAATCTCACCTTTACCAGCACATCCGAACTGACCAAGGCCAACAGCAATAACTTTGGCTTTGTGGTGATCAATGCAATCTACACGGACAATGGCGATCCGGCAACCTATAACTTCAAAGATATCACAGTGAATGTCAATCTTCAGAACGCCGGCACCTGCACCGGTGTGCTCATTGGTTCCGGTCCGTGCTTCAATATCAGCACTACAATGAACTTCATCAACTGCACGAACAACGGTACGATCACCGGTACAAGTTCTGTCGGTTTCCTGTACGGCAACTCTGCCTACATTAAGAGCCTTGATGAATCTGGTACGATTACGGTTACGAACTGCACAACCAATGCTGTGATCAAGTCTACCAAAGACTCTGCCGACGTTGCTTTTGCTCCCGGTGCTTCCAAGAGCCAGAAGGCTGACGCATTAAGTTCCTATCAGCAGGCGGGCAAGTATATCGTCGGCAATTGTTTGAACGGCAAGACTATCAGTGTCACCCAGAACGCCGGAGCAGACAAATTCTCCATCGCCATTGACGATGCGTCCGACTATACTTACAAACTGGTATTGAATGTTGCGGCTACCTATCGGACGTTGGACGGCGAAGCGTGGGATGAGGCTGATGTTGCTAAGATCCCGAGCAATTGGGATGAAGCTTGGAATGTCTCCAACGGTCTGAAGTATCTGATTGCGCTGAACAAGGATGCAAGTGCTGCCGACGAGCTCAACAGTTTCCACGCCTATGATAAACGCACCGCAACAAGCAAGGGCATTGATACGGATGCACTCAGCTACAACGAGGACGGATACGCCATCGTTGTCAAGGACGGTACAAACTGCATTGTGTTCAATACAACGGAAGATACCTATATTGATAGCAATGTTTCCATTCTTGTGTACGCCTATTCTGGCAATACACTTGTTGGCACAAAGGCCATTTAAAGAATCCAACGCATGTAGCAAGCGCCCGAGCAGATGCTCGGGCGCTTGTCCGTAAGCGCCTCATAATCCACCGTCTGGCAAGATCAATGTAGAGATGAGATAATTTTGAGACCGAGGTATCGTAAGCGTAAAATCTAACCACGTATAAAAGGCCGCCATCTCAAGGAGCCGTTCGCTCACTGAGATGGCGGTCATCTATTTTTGCGGCATATAGCATTCTTCCGGGGCTCTCGCGGGAAGCAGCTTTCCGGTATCCGCACAATAATCGCCCGTAACCAAAGAACACACTATCCGGGATAGCCCAGATAGTGCTCAAATCAGTATAGTTTTAAAAATTGGTCAATCGTGTGGGCACGGCCGTCAACGATAATATGGGATCTGCTATTCTGCTTAAAAAAGTCAAGATAGGTTGCTTTGTTTGCTCGTTGAAATCGAACATATTCGCCATAGGAAAATATAACACCCGGCGCAGAGAGGTCTTTGGCACAACCCACGCATACAAATTCGTTTCCTTCAACACCAATGTACGTATCAATCCGGTCCAGCTTGCCATCTTCGGTTTTGAAAAGGACATTCATAAGCGTCAGTCCATGGCCGAAATCATAGTAGTCCGTTCTTCTTAACTTCGAGTGTATTTTCTCCATATCGCGCATCCTTATTTCTTCCGGCAGTATGCCGGTATTGTTGTTGACCAAGGCAAATAATCCCTCAACTGTTCGTCGACAGGCTTTTCTCCCAGTTTGGGCAGCTCCTGGAGCAAAAACAGCAGATATCCAAATGGATCCAATCTTATCTTCACAACTTGAGATACCGTAGATCGGCCTCGCCAGGTCATTGTGTCAGATATGACGGTATTGAAGCCGTGGATATTTTACCTTCCCTTATTTCTGCGCGTTCCTTCTGAAACGCTATTTGGCCGGAGCCAATATTTGATGCCGAACCGGATTCTTGTCATTTGATCAGCAGCTAACAAGAATGACAAGAAAGGCAACAAGCGGCATCGTTCGGAACAGTTATTTTCCTGCAAATATTCTGTCCTTTCCGGTAGCTATTTCCTGCTTTCTGTGATATTGTTCGTTTGCCAAAAGGAGGCGATGAT
>ERZ773221.3286-NODE-3286-length-11063-cov-4.241370_pt1 | contig 11063 bp, 9 predicted proteins | sample MGYA00580994_ERZ773221 | MGnify/ENA primary metagenome ERZ773221 (study PRJEB29015, sample SAMEA2737758) | human gut metagenome | biome: human gut; feature: human-associated habitat; material: faeces | place: China | collected 2012 ... | reverse complement strand
CTACATCCACCATGTCTGCGTTTCTCTAACGCGGTGCAAAGATAGATATTATCTTTAAATCTCCAAAGAATTCTATTACTTTTTTTTATAAAAAGTGTATTCTTTTATTCCCCGATTGTGCTTGCTGAAAAGGGTTCGCGCATCATTCGTGAAGATTTTCAACGAGTTACGGGCTTTTAAAGGAACTAACTCTATCGGTAAGTTTACCGGAAGTAATTGGTGATTTTTTTTCTCAGATTGAACCGGTCGTGCTGTCCATACTAAGCTATACTCGCAGTTGTTGAGGCGGACGGTACTATCCTTTACCAGTTCCATTTTTACCATGAGTCCGCCGTCGGTACGGCGGGCGGACATATTGGAAATATAATTTCCCAAAGAATATACGACAAGATGTTTGTCATTTGTCAGGCTATCCGTACGGACTTCAATTGGTTGGACAACGTGCGGATGTGAACCAATGACATGGTCTACTCCTTTTTGAAGAAGCCAGCCGGCAAGGAACTTTTGCTCTTTATCAGGAAGGGATTGATATTCGATTCCCCAATGCATACAGGCGATAATGGCATCCGGATGCAGTGTCTTGCTCACTTCGATGTCTTTGGCGATAATAGCCGTATCAATATAGTTCACGATATTGGGAGGAGTAACGGCGATTCCGTTGGTTCCATACGTATAGTTGAGCAGGGCGATACGGAATCCGTTCTTTTCTAACAGGAGTGGATATTTCTTTTCGCGTTCTTCGGCATTGGTGTACGTACCGGCATGAGGGATATTCAGAGAGTCGATCAGAAGAATAGTACGTTCCAATCCTGATCTTCCGCGGTCGAGACTGTGGTTGTTGGCTGTCACCAGTACGTTGAAACCGGCGTCGTGAATGGCGGTGAGGAATTCGTCGGGTGCGCTGAAAGCAGGATAACCTTTATAGGGCTTTCCACCCAAAGTAACTTCCAGATTGGCTATGGCAAGATCTACACTCCCAATTTCTTCTTTCACGTATTCAAAGCAAGCGGAGTAATCATAAGTCCCTGTTGCGGTACGCGCAGCATTGATCTGTCCTTGATGTTGCATGAGATCGCCTACGAAAAGAAGCCGCAAGGTGTCGGCATACATGATGCTGTCGGGTGTCGACAGAGTATCAGATAAGGTATTAATAGAATCTCTCCTTGCCTGCGACCGGGAGGTGCAGGACAGGGAGAGAAATAAAATCATCAGAAACAGTGCATGTCTCATTGATAAATGGCTTTCTTACCGGCTAAAAGTGTATTTTTCATTAACGATACTATCGTCATCGGACCAACGCCACCCGGTACGGGGGTGATGTAAGAACATTTTGGCGCTACTTCGTCGAACTTCACGTCACCGGTCAGCTTGAATCCGGATTTCTTGGTTGCATCCGGCACACGGGTAGTACCTACATCAATTACGACTGCACCTTCTTTTACCATTTCAGCCTTCACAAAGTTGGGCTGTCCCAAAGCGGCAATGATAATGTCGGCTTCCTGACATTCTTTTATCAGGTCTTTGCTGCGGCTGTGACATACGGTGACGGTTGCGTCTCCCGGATAAGCCTTCTGCATCATCAGGGCAGCCATAGGCTTGCCGACGATATTGCTTCGGCCGAGTACGACACATTTCTTGCCCGAAGTCTCAATTTTGTAACGCTTCAGTAGTTCGAGGATACCGTTGGGAGTGGCAGATACATAACACGGAAGTCCGATAGACATACGTCCTACATTAATAGGGTGGAATCCGTCTACGTCCTTACGGTAATCAATCGTTTCGATAACTTTCTGTTCGGAGATATGTTTCGGTAACGGGAGTTGGACGATGAATCCGTCTACGTCACTGTCTTCATTCAGTTCACGTACTTTGGCGAGCAGTTCTTCTTCGGTCACGTCGCTTTCGTAGCGGATGAGGGAAGATTTGAACCCACAAACTTCGCAGGCTTTTACTTTGGCGGCTACATAAGTTTCGCTGCCACCGTCGTGTCCCACAAGGATAGCTGCCAGGTGGGGACGTTTACCGCCCTGAGCCACAATTTCGGCTACTTCGGCTGCAATCTCTTGTTTTACTTGTTCGGAAATGGCTTTTCCGTCTATCAGAGTCATATTTTCAGAGTATTTATTGGTGATAGGCAAAAGTAAAATAAATAACTGAACTCTCCAAAAGGATTGTTGTTTTTGTCGGGATACAAAAAAAACAGAGGCTCTATTTAGGTGAAACAGAGCCTCTGTTTACCCCAAATAGAGCCTCCATTTGATGCAAATAGAGCCTCTGTTCGGAAACAGGCTAAAAAGGACTTTTTTCCTGATTAGATTTCCATATTCTTATTCGTTAATAGCTGTCCTTTGTACTCTCCGGTCAGTGTGCGGAGGAAGGCTACAATCTTATCTACTTCCTGTTGTGGCAAATCGATGCCCAACTGATATTTAGCCATTGCACGGACTGCGTCATCCATAGTAGCCATGCTGCCGTCGTGGAAATATGGAGCGGTCAGTTCGATATTCCTCAGACCGGGCACTTTGAAGCGGTGGCGGTCACGTTCTATTTGAGTCTGTTTGAAGCGGCCGTTGTCTTCTTCAGTCATTTCTGCCTGTCGATCGGCAAAATAATCGTGCTGTACGCCTATCAGTTCATAAGATTTCCCTCCCAGGATTTCTCCTACATGGCAGGTTGCGCAATCATACTTCTTGAAAAGTTCGTATCCGGCGATTTCGTTTTCGGTGATTGCATCTTTTTGTCCTTTCAGATAGCGGTCGAAGCGTGAGTTGGGAGTCAGCAAAGTCTTTTCAAACTCCTGAATGGCGTCTGTGATATTCTTCTCACTCAATCCGTCGGCATACACTTCGTTGAATGCGGATACGAAATCTTTGTCTTCAGCCAGTTTATCGATAATCTGGTCGAATGATTCGCAAGCCATTTCCACCGGATTCAACGGAGGACCGGCAGCTTGTTCGGCAAGAGTTCCGGCACGGCCATCCCAGAATTGAACGAAATTGTATGCGGCGTTGTATACTGTCGGGGCATTGACGCTACCAAACTGTCCGCCTACACCTTCGGAATATTGTTTGTTGTCCACGCCGCCTGTATCCAACCCGTGGCAACTGGCACATGATACGGTATTGTCAGCAGATAAACGTGTGTCATGATACAACAAATTACCCAGAACGACTTTGCGTACATCCACTGCGATAGAATCGGCAATGGGACGAATGGGTTCGTTGGCAAATTCCGGTGCTACTGTAATGTCCGTATACATTCCCATACGGTGACTTTTTACCCAGTTCAGTGCGACTTCCTTTTTTGCGTCATTGAAGGAAGCCCCCCAATGCACAAGGTAATATTTTGCCTGGGGCATTTTTCCGTCAAGGATCACTTTTTCTATTTTGGCCAGGTCTGCCGGATTGAGGGGCTGTCCTGCTTCCAGATCTGCCTCCATTTGGGTCATGTCGAAGGCACGGTATGCCTTGCTGACGTCTTCCATTACAATTTTTCCGGCCACAGGCATGCTTGCATAGAACGGTAGGTCCGGTGTTGAGGTATGACATCTCAAACATCCTGCATCCGTAATAATCTGCTGCATCTGCGCATTTGCTTCCAGATCGGCAGAAGGTACGCGGTGCATAAGTCGATAAGTGACTGCTAATGCCGCTACTACTACCAACAGTGCCACAATTAGTTTTGTACTTTTCTTCATTTCACATTTGTTTTTTTAGATTAGTTATTACGATTATATAAGTGTACGCTTTGTTGAGCCGCCGGTAAATAATTTACTCCGTACCAGCACATCTGCAAAGCTAGGAAGGACATGATGAGCAACACATAAAGCGTTTTCCGTCCCGTTTTCCGAAAAAGACGGAGGTGTACGTAAAGTAAATACCCTGCCCAAGTGATGACTGCCCAAGTCTCTTTCGGATCCCAGCTCCAATAGTTTCCCCATGCTTCTTTTGCCCAAAGGGAACCTAGCAGCATACCAATGGAGAGGAATGCTATTCCCGCATAAACCAAATTGTCGGCTGTGTGCAAGTATTCTTCCTTATGGCGGAACAACCCGGTCAATGCGATTATAAAAGCACAGCCCAATACAGAGTAAGAGAACATATATACGGTGACATGGGGAATGAACCATATGCTTTGCAGAGCCGGCATTAGTGACTGGTCGTGTATCTCGGGTTTCATCAGATTGATAATGACAAAGACTGTGGCGAGCAGTGCCGAGAAAGAAAGAATCCAACGATACTGCCATCTGATATAAGTCAGTAGTCCGGCTATGCCCATGAAGAAAGAGTTCCACAAACGGGTTTCCCCCATAGTGCGTAACGGAGGACGTTGCAGGAAGAGCCATAATCCGGTAATGAATACGGCCAGAACGATAATTCCGCCTGACGTAAAACCGATTGCTGTCTTACTTCTCGTTGACGAGCGAAGGGCAAATACTGCTCCTATCAGCCATAAGCAGATAGATACTGCTGCAAATACATAGAAATTATCCCAGTTTATCATCTGTTTTAGGTCCGTTAATGAATAGAAGAATAGCTCCCGCAAGCATCATCAGGATACCTGCTACTATTATATATTTCCAGGGTTGCTTTACTACCTGCAAGATGCAGTACTCACTCTCGTTGCCTTTCGTTACGTCATAGCCGGTGAGGTAAATATCTTCTCCCAACCGATAGGCGTATGGGTGATTGACCTCAAGCAATGCTTTTTCATTTCCCAGACGTACATTGGCGGCAAAGCGGGAAGGACGCCCGTTCGGGTAGTATTCTACGGCAAAAGAGTTGAGTTCGATTTCATAATCCAAATAATGCGATGCACCGTTCATGTCGAATGCTTCGCGTGATGGCTCACCTTTATATATAGGTATACGTAAAGTCTGTGTGTCACTGCTTCCTAGAAAACCGGCAAATAGAGCCAGCCATAGCCCCGCGTGATTCAGGATGAATCTCCAACGTGCCTGTTTGCGGTAATGATAGGCGTGAATGGTAATCATTGCCAGGTTACTTAATAAGAACAGAAGTATGGCGATGAATATCCAGGAAGTCATAAAGTTATAGCAACCTAAAAAGGCTGGAAGCCCTTCACGCATTTTTGCTTCCGCATCGGATAGTTGAGGGAAAAGACCTATTATCAGGCAACCGCAGATGAGTAATCCGATAGATAGGATACTTGCTTGGGAAGAATAGAGGAATCGGGTAAATTTTGCAATTTTATATTCCTTATACAACATCCATAACAAGAAAAGCCATAGCGCCGCAAAAACAAGATTGAGCGGAAAGGCGAAAAAGGAAACCGGAAAATTTCCCGTAAGTAGTTGCATCGCAACTGCCAGTGAAATATATACCATTACGTAGACGTAGTGCATATTCGTGCTTTTGTTCTGTTATTTTTTGCAAAGTAAACAAATAAAAATGAATATACATATAAAATCTATGTAAAATTGTAATCATTACAATTGAATAACAGAGCTGATGTGATTATAAGGAGAAAATCACATAAAGTAGATGTAGGAAAGGAGAGGAGGGGTTTAAAAAAATAAAGAAAGGAAGCCGGAAGCTTCCTTTCTTTATTAGAATTTGAAACGAAATCTTTTATTTCTTCATCTTAGGCATCATCTTACCCATTTTGCTGCTGGTTACCATTTTCATCATTTTACGAGTCTGGTCGAATTGTTTCAACAGACGGTTTACTTCCTGAATCGTTGTACCACTACCTTTCGCGATACGTGTGCGGCGTGAACCGTTCAGGATTTCCGGGTTGGAACGCTCTGCCGGAGTCATGGAGTAGATGATAGCTTCGATACTCTTGAAAGCATTGTCGTCGATATCAATGTCTTTGATTGCTTTTCCTACTCCCGGAATCATGGAAGCAAGGTCTTTCAAATTACCCATTTTCTTGATTTGTGCAATCTGGCTGAGGAAGTCGTTGAAGTCGAATTGATTCTTGGCAATCTTCTTCTGTAAACGTTTAGCTTCTTCTTCGTCGTATTGTTCCTGCGCACGTTCTACCAACGAAACGATATCACCCATACCGAGGATACGGTCTGCCATACGGGCAGGGTGGAACTGGTCGATCGCGTCCAACTTTTCGCCTGTACCTACAAACTTAATCGGCTTGTTGACTACCGAACGGATAGAAAGCGCCGCACCACCACGGGTATCACCGTCGAGCTTGGTCAGTACCACACCGTTGAAGTCCAGACGTTCATTAAATTCTTTGGCCGTATTCACAGCGTCCTGTCCGGTCATGGAATCAACCACAAACAGAATTTCGTTCGGATTGATTGCTTCCTTGATAGCGGCAATCTCGTTCATCATCTGTTCGTCTACTGCCAGACGTCCGGCTGTATCGACGATTACGAGGTCGTATCCTTTGGCTTTAGCTTCCTGGATAGCGTGTTGCGCGATTTCTACCGGGTTCTTGCTTTCCAGTTCGCAGTACATCGGTACGTCAATTTGCTCTGCCAACACACGCAACTGTTCGATAGCTGCCGGACGGTAAACGTCACAAGCTACCAGTAATGGTTTGCGATTCTTCTTTGTTTTCAGCATGCGTGCCAACTTACCGGAGAAAGTAGTCTTACCCGAACCTTGCAAACCGGACATCAATATAATGGCGGGATTTCCCTGCAAATTCACGTCGACTGCCGTACCTCCCATCAAGCTGGCCAACTCATCGTGAACAATCTTAACCATCAACTGACTAGGCTTAACCGATGTAAGCACGTTCTGTCCTAAAGCCTTCTCTTTTACCGTATCCGTAAAACTCTTGGCAACCTTATAATTGACGTCGGCATCCAACAACGCTTTACGCACATCCTTCAATGTTTCCGCCACATTGATCTCGGTAATCTTGCCTTCGCCCTTCAACAGTTTAAACGATCTGTCTAACCTTTCGCTTAAGTTCTCAAACATAATTCGTATGTGTATTTATATTATTTTCTACTGGATTAAGGGGCAAAGGTACGAAAAAGAGATGAGTATGCGATGAAAGCGATCTCGAAATTCTTCACTTCTCAACGTTTTAGTATACGGATCGAATTAAGAACCGCCAGCAAAGATACACCTACATCCGCGAAAACAGCTTCCCAAAGCGTGGCAAAACCGAAGGCTCCCGCCACAAGGACTATCACCTTCACGCCAATAGATCCCACGATATTCTGACGGACGATATTCCGGGTAGCACGTCCGATAGAAATAGCTTCCGCTACTTTAGAGGGCTGGTCCGTTTGGATAACCACGTCCGCGCTCTCGATGGCCGCATCCGATCCCAATCCACCCATCGCAATACCGACATCACTTAAAGCCAGTACCGGCGCATCGTTCATCCCATCGCCCACAAAGGCAACCAACTTATCCGTCTCCGCCGTTAATCGCTCTATATAAGCGGCTTTATCCTCCGGCAGCAGATTACCATACGCTTTATCGACACCCAAACGCTCAGCGAATTGATTCACGATCTCTTGCTTATCCCCGGACAACAAGCGAATATCTTTAACATCCAGATCCTTTAACCGACGAATCGCATCCACGGCATCCTTCTTCAAGGTATCCGAAAGGAGAAGATGCCCCGCATATTTCCCATCGATCGTAGAAACCACCACGGTAGAAACACTATCGGATAATTCCTTCGGGACAGGAATATCACGTTCGGCCAATAAACGAATGTTACCGACAAGCACCTGCCGACCGTTCACGATAGCCTCGACACCATGCCCTGCCAATTCCCGCATGTCAGTGATTTCCATCGGCACGCTATCTTGTTTTTCCGCATAGCGAACTACAGCCTGCGCTACCGGATGGGTACTTTTCCGCTCTACTGATAACAAAACACTCAAAAGATCAGAAGCCGGGATACCCGTGCTTTCCACCATTGTGACCTCAAAACGCCCGGTAGTCAATGTACCGGTCTTATCGAACGCTACCGTATTTACCCGTGTGATCGCATCTAAATAATTACCACCCTTAAATAATATCCCGGCACGAGAAGCGGCGCCTATACCACCGAAATATCCGAGCGGAACACTTATAACCAAGGCACAAGGACAAGAAATAACCAAGAAAACCAATCCCCTATATAACCAATCCGAGAAAACATACTGGAAAGAAGGCGTCACCATCCCTACCAAGGCTGGAACCGACACGATTAGAAACGACAGAAGAATCACGATTGGGGTATAAATCCGTGCGAAACGCCGAATAAACAATTCCGCCGGCGCTTTCCGCTCCGAGGCATCTTTCACCAAAGCCAAAATACGGGCCAAGGCACTTTGCTCGTACGGCCGATTCACTTGTATACGTACCGCCTGCCCCTGCACGATCATTCCGGCAAGCACCTCCTCACCCTCACGGATAGAACGAGGCATACTTTCCCCGGTTAATGCCGAGGTATCGAACTGTGCCTCGGCTTCCAATAAAACGCCATCCAAAGGCACACGTCCGCCGGGTTTCACCTCGATCCGCTCGCCTACTTTTACATCCTTCGGAGATACATTCATATATGTACCCGTCCGCCATACATCCGTTCGTTCCGGCCGGACATCTAACAAGTCACTGATATTCTTCGAGGCTTTATTCACGGCTAGAAGTTGCAACCTCTCTCCTACCGTATAGAAAAGCATCACGGCTACGGCCTCGGGATACTCCCCAATACAAAACGCCCCAATCGAGGCGATCGCCATTAACGAGAACTCACTAAAAAAGTCTTTCCGCAAAGCCGCTTCCCAAGCTTCTCGCATAACAGGAAGTCCTACCGGCAAAAAAGCGACCAGAAACCAAATGGCCTCTATCCAAGACTCAGCAAACCAACTTATCCCCGAGTACTTCCCGATAAGTCCTATCACCAACAAAACGAAAGAAATCGTCGGCATCCATAAACCGGAACTTCCGTGCGAATGGCAATGTTCGCATCCACATGTTGTACTCATAATCTTATCTATTTTAATTATTTACTTCTTGATTACGGTACAAAGGTAAGAGAAGGGAGTTGCAACTTGATTGCAAATTATCAGGGTTTCTAGGAACGTCGCTTATTACACAATGGGCAAACACCCTTTACCGTATAATTAATGGTATCCATTATATATCCTTCCGGCAATTGAGCGACCGGGATCTTGATATTATTCAAACAAGAGGTTTTACGGCATACCTCGCAGAAAAAATGAATATGCCTATCACCCACTGGGCATGTCTCCGAACGGCTCTGGCATATCTCATATTTTATAGAGCCACTACCATCTTCGAAAGAATGGATCGCATGATGTTCCAATAACAAGGCCAATGAACGGGAAATGGTCGATTTATCCAACGTCTCCAACTCCGCCTCCAATTCGAACAGGGAAGCCGGGCTGGTTCGTTCTGATAATTTTTGCAAGACAAGGATCCGTGCGGCAGTAGGCCGTACTCCTTTTCCTACCAACATATCTTCACATTGCTTCGTGGACATGAGTTACCTTTCTTATTTGATTACAATACAAAAATACGAACAATTTCCCAATATTCACAGTTCAAAAAAAGACGTACGTGTTTTTTCCCCTCATATACTTATATTCTTTTATTTTGCCAAGAGGCTTTCTTTAAATAGATTACGCTAGCGACGAGCAATCCACTATAGTAAATAGCCTCTGTCAAGAAGCATACGGCTACCGGCAAACGTAAACGCATCCCCGCGACATATACAAAAAGCACATACAGAATCAATACCGCCGCTTCCATAAAAAGCGCAGAACGTGTATTTCCCGTACCCGACACCCCGTTGAACGCCACATTAGCTACCGATCCGATCAATAAAGAACCGACAATCACGTAGACGGATGGAACCGAGGCCGCCACTAATGAAGCGTCATTCGTATAAACAGACACGACCCATCCCGGCATCAAACTGACAATAGCGGCAAACACGACCATAATGCCCAAAGATAACTTACAGATCTTCCAGATAGTCGGTATAACTTGATTGATCGCTCCCGCCCCGATACTATTACTCACGAACGTGTTTGTCGTGGTCGCCAAGGAATTAACGGGAATCAACATCACGACGTAAATACTACGTACGATATTCGCCACCGCCAACTCCCGTTGCCCCAAATGCTCCACAGCGATAAAGAACATAAACCAAGTAGCGATAGACAAGAAATATTGCAGCATCGTGAACACGGAAATATCCAGCACCCGTTTCAACAAGCCAAAATCGAAAGAACGAATCTGGTTAAGCGCATATTTACGTATATCTACGGTAAGTCTCGTGTAAACCACGAAAAAGAGAATCGATACCGCCTCGGCTATGACGGAAGCGATAGCCGCCCCTTGAATACCCATCTTTGGGAATCCGGCATGTCCGAAAATCAAAAGATGATCCAGTAAGACATTCGTCATTGCCATCAAGACAGCGTTCAATGTCAACACCTTTGTACGGGTAATACCAATAAAAAGAGCCCGGAACATCACGTTCACGAAAGAGAAGAAGAAGCCAAACACACGCCAATTCAAAAATTCCTCCGTGGCATTCAAGATAGCGTCCGAAGAAATCAATACACGCATCACGTCTCCCGCGAAAAAACGAGAAAACAAGAACAATATAGCAGCCAGCGACAATAGGAAGAAAACGCCTTGTATCATGACAGGCCCTATCTGGTCATAACGTCCCTCTCCGTTTCTACGGCCAATCACGATTTGAGATCCCGTACTAAAACCGAAGGCGATCGTAAAAGCGCAGATATAATAAAGTCCTCCCATAGCGGAAGCCCCCAACTCGACTTCACCAACCCTACCTAGAAAAGCCGTATCAGTCACGTTTATCACGTTTTGCGCCAACAAGCTCAAAAAGATCGGGTAGCTAACATTCCATATATTCCTGTTCGTGTACATAACTCGCTTATTACTTAAATTTATGAAGATAAAAAAAGCCCGCCGCATCCCGACGAGCTTTTCTTATGATTAGAGATCTCTACAAAGCCTAGCGTCTGCTATATCAACTTATTTGTCGCCGTATCGGGAAATACCACGGAAGGCTTGAATGTTTTCGCCTCCTCGAAATCCATCATGGCATACGACATGATAATCACG
>ERZ773221.3262-NODE-3262-length-11113-cov-9.990143_pt1 | contig 11113 bp, 7 predicted proteins | sample MGYA00580994_ERZ773221 | MGnify/ENA primary metagenome ERZ773221 (study PRJEB29015, sample SAMEA2737758) | human gut metagenome | biome: human gut; feature: human-associated habitat; material: faeces | place: China | collected 2012 ... | reverse complement strand
AAGACAGCGGCCTCTCACGCCGTTAACGTGGGTTCGATTCCCGCACGGGTCACCAGGAAGAGCACCATAGCGTAAGCTAAGGTGCTCTTTTGTATGTCTAAAACCACTCGCTAGGCGAGTGGTTCGATAAAGATTATATCGATGAGTAATGAAACTCAAACGAAGAATTTTGGAATAGTACCAGTGGGGCAATTCCAGACTGGGTTATTGGCGTGTCGCCGGTAGTCCTGTATTAAAAGGTTCCATTGCAAACGAAAGACTCGCAGAAGCAGGATATTTTAGTATCCTCAGGCGCTACTACGAGTCCTTGCACTTATGTGGTTGAACCGCCGTGTACCGGTCGGTACGCACGGTGGTGTGAGAGAGGTCGGCTCTTTAGTTAAGAGAGCCTTCTACGCGATTCTTTTAGGTAAAAAAGCAAAAAAAACAGAATACTTCATTCAAATGCATATAGCGGCTATTTATTTCATACAGAGACAAATAGCGGCACAGAACAGATATAATAAAAGAAGCTATAAAAAGCAGGTATTCACGTGGAGGACGATATCGTTTCTACATGAACACCTGCTTTTTTATTTATTATTTACTGGTGGAATAAATAGTGGTAGCCAAGTATTCATCACTGACCCAACCATAAATCCCACTGTAATATACAACAACCCAGTCAGGCACATTGCTGCTATAGCCGCATTCCCATACGATGATACCGTAGGGGATATTATCCATTTTTTCATAATTTGTACCGGGACCTTTACGCATAACCAGCCCATGATCAGCAGTGGTGTAGGTACAAAGGCTATCAATTCGGCTAAGCGTTACATCTGGTGCAATGCATCCATCCGGCAGAATAATGTCGGCATTGTTTTCGGTATAATCCTGTACTTGCAGCAAGCCCCAAAGGCCATTCTGTTTTGCCCATACGCAGCCATCGCGCGCGGGGGCTAAATCTTCATATTGCCCAGCGGAAATTATCTCATTGCCGTAAACATCCAGAACTAGCTTTTGTCCGGATTGATTTTTCACAACTACCATGCCAGATAAGTCTGCATAAGGATATTCAACAGTTTCGTTCATGATGGACAAACTCATCTGCGGCTGATAAATGCAGGGGATTACTAAAGCACCGCTTTGGTCGCAATATCCCCAGTTACCGGCTGCATCCTTTACCGCGATTAAAGATTCACCGGCCATGCAGGCATCCTGGTAGTCGAAATCGGTTAAAATTGTACCGTTTTTATCCGCAACGGCAAAAGGTGCAGAATTGTCAACAAGATAACCGGCATATTCATCATCCCAAATGCCTTGCTGGATGCCAACCAAATCAGGAGCATACACCTGTTCGATGGGCGTGCCACTAAATGTATAGACACCAATAGCAGAACGGTAAATCTGGCTGTCACCTAAAATCCACTGGATGCCATACCCGCCGTGCCCGCCCAGCATGGTTGTAAAAGGCATTTGCTGGGCAACCAGCTCCTGGTTAATCTGTTCTTCCAGGGCATTCAGCTTCTGGTAATCGTATGTATCATCTACCCCAATGGAGAGCTCCTGCTCACCATACAGGTACGGGATGCTTTCTGACAAATCTTCCAGAAAAGCATTACAGTTGGCAGCATTAAACAGGCTCCAGCGTTCGCCCCTGCGCACAGCGTACAGATTTCGGGCAGCGGCGTAACCGGCAGTGTGGGTTTCGCGGGAGAAGAGAGGAATCATCTCGTCAAAATCATATTGCGGCGGTAACTTCCAGTTGGCATTGCTAGTGGATGGTATAGCTGTGGCAACAGCTTCACTGGTCGGGGAAAGAGCAGCGGAGGAAGCAGGTTTATTTTCTGGCGCTGCAGCACAAGCGGTAAGCATTATTGCGGTGATAACACTGGCGGAAGATGAGAATAACTTCCTTTTCATGGCTTTTCACTCCTTGCGTAAATGATTTTTCGGTAAGATGAAGAAGTAATATAAGAAAGTGAAGTCATAAACCCTATAATATCTTATTTTATCAAAAATATCTGCTAATGGGAATAGCTAACAATTCTACATGAATAAATTTGGATAGTATGACAAAGATTGCAGAACTGGAGTGAAAGTCCGAATTATGGGATGATTGATCTGCTATAATAAAGAAAAGCAAAACAGAAGGGAGTTTGATTATGCACCAGGAGAAAAAGATGCTGGCTCATATCAGTGAAGACGGAACCCGCGTCCAAACGGTAGCGGACCATTTGCAGGGAACGGCAGTCCTATGTGGGCAATTTGCAGCAGCCTTTGATGCCCAGCAACAGGGAACTTGGCTTGGATTACTGCATGATATTGGTAAATATAGTACAAAGTTTCAAAAGCGCCTGCAAGGTGGAGAGAAAGTGGATCACTCAACGGCTGGTGCACAGGTGGCTGCCCGATATGGTCAAATCCCACTGGCTTTTGCTATTGCGGGACACCATAGCGGTCTGCCGGATGGAGGAGGCCGAAGCGATACCGCGCAGGATGCGACAATGTTTGGGCGATTGAAAAAGAGCGTTGAACCCTATACCCAATGGACGAATGAGATTAAACTGCCGTCCATACCGCCCCAGCCGGAAATGATGAAGGAAAATCGTTTTACACAGGCATTTTATACCCGGATGTTGTATTCCTGCCTGGTCGATGCGGACTATCTGGATACGGAAAACTTTATGAGCGGCCCTAAACCGCGCGGACAAGGCCAGACAATGGATGAACTGCTGAAAAGGTTGAACCAATATACCGCAAAATGGAGCCATCCCCAGGGAACCTTGAATCAGCGCCGCAGTTCAATTTTGAGTGCCTGTACAACGGCAGGGCAAACAGGGCGGCGCGGCCTTTATTCCCTGACCGTTCCTACAGGCGGGGGAAAAACGGTAGCGTCATTGGCATTTGCGCTTTCGCTAGCTGTAAAGAACCATATGGACCGGGTTATTTATGTGATCCCTTATACATCCATTATTGACCAGACCGCGGATGTGTTTTCGGAAATATTAGGAGCAGAAAATGTTTTGGAACACCATTCAGGGGTGGACTACTCTGCCAAGGAAGATGATGAGCCGGCAGCCTACCGCAAAGCATTGGCGGCGGAAAACTGGGATGCTCCGGTGGTGGTTACCACATCCGTGCAATTCTTTGAATCACTTTACGGCAACCATGCGTCACAATGCCGTAAATTACATAACATTGCAAATAGCGTGGTCATTTTTGACGAAGCACAAAACCTGCCGGTTCCTTATTTGCGCCCCTGCGTTGCGGCAATCGCGCAGCTAGTACAGCATTACCGCGCAGCAGCGGTGCTTTGCACGGCCACACAACCAGCTTTGCAGCCCTTGTTTGATGAACTGGCGCCTGGGCTGCAGATGACGGAACTTTGCCCACATCCCAAAGAGCAATATCAGGCATTCCGGCGTACAACGCTAAAAATGCGCGGAGAGTTGGAACAAAGCCAGCTTGGCGCAGAACTGGCAGCGCAGGAACAAGTGCTGTGTATTGTAAACCGGAGAAAAACAGCACAGGAATTATACAATAACCTGCCCAAAGAGGGAAGCTACTGCCTGACAACATTGCTATACCCAGCCCATCGCAAACAGTTATTGCAGGAAATCCGGGAACGCTTAAAAGATGGGCTGCCCTGCCGTGTGATATCAACTTCTTTGATCGAAGCGGGTGTTGATGTGGATTTCCCGGCTGTGTACCGCGAGGAAGCAGGTTTGGATTCCATTTTGCAGGCGGCGGGGCGCTGCAATCGAGAGGGAAGACGCCCGGCGGAGCAGAGCTTGGTACAGATTTTCACATTGGAAGGACAGCATGTACCGCGCATGCTGGAACAGAATGTATCCGCAACGCAAAGCGTCCTGAAAAAATATGCAGATCTGGCATCTCTGGAAGCAATCGAAACATACTTTCTGTTTTACCGTACCTTAAAAGGAGATAAAAGACTGGATGAACAGCAAATTCTGCAAGGGTTCGAGCAGGATATGGAAGGGCGCATTTTCCCCTTTGCAACAGCGGCAGAGAGGTTCCGCTTAATTGAAACACCTGCCGTGACCGTATACATTCCCCAAGGGAAAGGGGAACATTTGCTTGCACGATTGCGTGCAGGAGAGGTAAGCAAAACTTTGTTCCGTCAACTGGGGCAATATGGTGTTTCGGTTTACCCGGATCATCTGAAAACGCTGGAGAATGCCGGGGCGGTTTGCCAAATCAGTGAAGGCATATGGGAATTAACGGACGGAAGCCTTTACGATAACAACACGGGCCTTGCTATGGAAGCTGAAACGGGAGCAGCCTGGTTTGCATAAAGCAAAAGCGGCAGGGAGCCTGCCCTGCCGTTTTTGTGCGATAAAGTAAAATCAACTATTTCTATCCACGGCATAAGCTGCCGACGTAACTTATTATAAAAGAAAACCGAATGAAAAGCAAACAAAAAGTATACATGATAAAAGGATTGACATTTGGTGCCAAGTAGCGTATATTGAAACTATAGCAAAAATGTAAATTAAAAACAACTGAAAATAGAAATGCAAAGGAGTTGATGCAGATGATCCAGCTGGAAGTATGGGGGAATTATGCTTTGCTCTCGAGGCCTGAGCTAAAAGTCGAAAGGGTTTCATATGAAGTTCTCACCCCTTCCGCGGCACGCGGCATAGTAGAAGCAATCTATTACCACCCCGGCTTACGGTGGAAAATCCGGAAAATCTATGTTATGAACCCAATCCGCTTTACCAACATCCGTCGGAACGAAGTAAAAAGCAAAATTCTTTGTTCCGATGTACGCAGCGCGATGCAGGGAACAGGGAAAGAGCTTTACCTTGCCACGCCCCAGCAGATCGTTCAGCGTGCAGCCATGGTGTTGCAGGACGTTCATTATGTGATTGAGGCAGAATTTGAGATGACTGACCGTGCGGCACCGAGCGACAATCCGGGAAAGTTCCAGGATATTGTTACCCGGCGCATGTCTAGGGGTCAGTGTTTTCATACTCCCTATCTTGGGTGCCGTGAATTTCCTGCCGCATTCCGCGCATGGCCCGGCGGGCCAATCCCGACCATTGAGGAAACACGGGATTTGGGATTCATGCTATATGACTTTAACTACACTGACCCGCAGAACATAACCCCGATGTATTTCCATGCAAAATTGGAACATGGTGTGTTGAATGTGGCAGACTGCGAGGTGTACCGATGATTTTACAGGCTTTGGTACAATGCTATGAAGATTTGCTGGCCAATGGCAAAATCACGCGCCCCGGTTGGACAAGCGCAAAAGTCAGTTGGGCTTTGGAACTGGATGAAAACGGCCAACTGATGGCATTGCACCCCTTGCAGCAAGAGGAAAAGCGCGGTAAAAAAACAGTGCTTGCTCCATGTCAGCTGCAAGTTCCGGAACAGGTTAAACGCTCTAGTGGTGTGGCAGCCAATTTTTTGTGTGATAACAGTGCTTACATGCTCGGTATTGACGGAAAAGGCAAACCGGAGCGTGCAATGCAGTGCTTTGCCGCTGCAAAGGAGCTGCATCTTGCCATTTTACAAAATGTTCCCGGTCAGGCGGCACAGGCAGTGCGGAACTTTTTTATAAACTGGGACCCCAAGGTGGCGGAGCAGAATCCAGCGCTGGAACAAAGTCTCAAGGAACTTTACAAGGGTAGCAATCTGGTATTTCTGATTCGGGAAAACTATGTTCAGGACGATCCGGAAATACAGGAAGCCTGGCAGCGGCAGTGTGATAAGAACACGGATGCACCGGAAATCCGATGCCTGGTTACAGGGCAAAAGGCACCGCTTGCCCGCCTGCACCCGGCGATTAAAGGCGTGACCGGGGCACAGCCTTCCGGCGCATCGATTGTTTCTTTTAATGCGGACGCTTTTTGCTCATACGGACATGAACAGGGGGGCAATGCGCCGGTTGGCAGTTATGCGGCCTTTGCCTATGCACAGGCATTAAACTATCTGCTGGCAGACAGGGAACATGTTCAGCGCGTGGGCGATACCACCATTGTCTGCTGGGCAGCAGGTGGTGAGACCGCCTACCAGCAGGTAGCAATGGATGCATTGTTTGCCATGGATGCGCCTGTCAGCGAAAGCGATGTGCGAAATGCAGTGGACAAGCTGGTCCATGGACAGAGTGTAGAGTGGCAGAACGTGACACTTGACCCACAAAGGCACTTTTATGTGCTTGGCTTGGCCCCTAATGCGGCGCGCCTCTCGGTTCGCTTTTTCTGGCAGGATACATTTCAAACGCTGCTTGATAATGTGCAGAAGCATTATGACCGCTTAGAGATTGTGCGCCCCGCTTATGATAAATTCCCGCGGCTGGGGGTGTATTGGCTGCTGCAGGAAACCGTCAACACCAATTCCCGCAACCCATCGGCAGCACCGCAGCTGGCAGGCGATGTCTTGCGTGCAATCCTGAATAATACAAGGTACCCGGCAACCCTGCTGGATGGCGTTATGATGCGTATCCGCGCAGAGCAAAAAGTAACACGCGGCCGTGCCGCTATTATAAAAGCATACTACCTGCGTAATGAAGATCCCCGTTGCCCAAAGGAGGTATTAACTGTGGAAAATAACAAGGAAACAAATTATCAACCGTATGTTATGGGTCAGCTTTTTGCTGTGCTGGAAGCAATCCAGATGGCGGTAAACCCGGATATCAATACAACCATCAAGGACAGGTATTTTAATGCAGCGGCTTCCACGCCGGCCACTGTGTTCCCAACAATTCTGATGCTGGCGCAAAAGCATATGCAAAAAATGAGCAAGCCACAAAAGATTTATTACGATAAGCAGATCGCAGCCTTGGCAGGCGGCAAATTAGAAGGAAGCTTCCCAGCACGGCTGACTCTGCCGGAACAGGGCTCTTTTATTCTCGGCTATTATCATCAAACACAGGAACGCTATACAAAGAAAGTGGAGGAATAACAATGGCACAGGCAATCAAAAACCGGTATGATTTTGTAATTCTGTTTGACGTTGAAAATGGAAATCCGAACGGCGATCCGGATGCAGGCAACATGCCGCGCGTTGACCCGGAAACGGGATATGGCATTGTTACAGATGTCTGCTTAAAGCGTAAGATTCGCAACTATGTCGAAGTGGCCAAAGAAGATGAAGCGGGATACCAGATTTACATTAAAGATCAGGTTCCCCTGAACCGCAGCGACAAAAAAGCATTGGAATATCTGGGCGTTGAAGGAGATTCCAAGGAGGCACTGAAAGCTGCCAAGAAAGATGACCCGGAGTTGGACCGTAAAATCCGGGACTTTATGTGCCAGAACTTTTATGATATCCGTACCTTTGGCGCCGTTATGACAACCTTTGTAAAAGGCGCACTGAACTGTGGGCAGGTGCGTGGCCCGGTTCAGTTGAGCTTTGCACGCTCGGTGGATCCTGTCCTCCCACAGGAAGTGACCATTACCCGTATTGCCATTACGACCGAAGCGGATGCAGAGCGAAAAGGCACTGAGATGGGCCGCAAGTATGTGATACCGTATGGCTTGTACCGTGCAGAGGGTTATGTTTCTGCCAACCTTGCCCGCAAAACTACAGGATTCTCAGAGGATGACCTGCAGCTGCTGTGGCAGGCAATCCTGAATATGTTTGAAAATGACCACAGTGCAGCCCGCGGCAAAATGGCAGTTCGGGAACTGATCGTGTTCAAGCATGATTCGGAGCTGGGCAATGCGCCGTCCTATAAACTGTTTGATGCAGTGCATGTCACGCGTGCCGAAGGGGTAGCCTTCCCGCGCAGCTACCATGACTATGTGGTGACCGTGGATGAAAATCTTCCGGCAGGGGTAACGTGTGAGAGGTTGTCGTAATGGTTTCCCCAGATGATTACCTGCTGATGTCCGGTATCCAGCATTTCAGCTTTTGCCGCCGTCAGTGGGCGCTCATACACCTGGAACAACAATGGTCCGAAAACCAACGCACCGCCGAAGGCCGCCTGCAGCATACCCGCTGCCATGATGTTACCCTGACGGAAAAACGCGGCGATTTGCTGATCGCCCGCGGTATGAGGGTCGTCAGCCACCGCTTAAAACTGACCGGCGACTGCGATGTGGTAGAGTTTCACAAGGATCCAAACGGCGTGTCATTGCAGGGCCGCCGCGGCCTGTGGCAGCCCATACCCGTGGAATATAAGCATGGCCGCAGCAAGGTAAACGATGCCGACCGTTTGCAGCTCTGCGCACAGGCCATGGCGCTGGAAGAAATGCTGGTGTGCGAGGTGCCGGAAGGGGAAATCTTTTATGAAGAAACCCGGCAGCGGGAACATGTTTCCCTGACACCGGAACTGCGCAGCACCGCGCAGACCATGGCGGATGAGATGAACCGCCTGTTTGCGCGCGGCTATACCCCAAAAAGCAAACCCGGCAAGCATTGCAATGCCTGCTCACTGAAAGAGCTTTGCCTGCCGGCGCTGTATCAGCAGGCAGACCCGGCGGCGTATCTGCGGGAGCATATTGAGGAGGGCGCGCCATGAGAAAGCTGCTCAACACCCTGTTTGTCATCAATGAGGACGCTTACCTGACATTGGATGGCGAAAACCTTGTTGTTACCCGCAATAAGCAGGAAACCCACCGCTATGCCCTGCATACGCTGGAAGGCATCGTCTGCTTTACTTACGCGGGTGCCAGCCCCGCTTTGATGGGAGCTTGTGCCCGGCGGGGCATTGACCTTTGCTTTTTTGACCCGTATGGCAGATTTCAGGCCCGCACCGTGGGGGAAGAACGCGGCAATGTGCTGCTGCGTCAGGCGCAGTACCGCGTGTCGGATGACCCGGCCCAGAGCTGTCGCTATGCCCGGAGCTTTATCCTTGGTAAAGTGTATAACGCACGCTGGGTGCTGGAACGCGCAACCCGCGATCATCCCCAGCGTGTCCCGGTCGAAAAACTGAAACGCACCTCCACCCAGCTGGCCGCCGCGCTGCCGCTGATACAGAACAGCGATGATCCGGAACAGCTGCGCGGCCTGGAAGGCGAGGCAGCCCAGCGCTACTTTGACTGCCTGAATGACCTGATTCTGCAGCAAAAGCAGGATTTTGTGTTTGAGGGCCGCAGCCGCCGTCCACCGCTGGACAATGTGAATGCGCTGCTTTCGTTTGCCTACAGCATGCTGGCGCGGGAGTGTGCATCCGCCTTGACCGCTGTGGGCCTGGACCCTTATGTTGGCTTTATGCACCGCCCGCGCCCCGGCCGCAAAAGTCTGGCACTTGACCTGATGGAAGAACTGCGGGCGGTTTATGCAGACCGGCTGGTCATCAGCTGCATCAATCAAAAGATCATCACGGCAAAACACCTGCAAAAGCAGGAAAATGGTGCCGTACTGCTGACGGATGATGGCCGCAAAGCTTTCCTGACCGCATGGCAGAACAAAAAGAAGGAAGAGATCACCCATCCGTTTTTGAAAGAAAAACTGCCCTGGGGGCTGGTGCCCTATGTTCAGGCGCTTTTGCTGGCCCGTGCTCTGCGCGGCGACCTGGAAGTGTACCCACCGTTTTTCTGGAAGTGAGGTGCCGTTATGTTGGTGCTTGTAACCTATGATGTCAACACCGAAACAGCCGCCGGTCGTCGCAGGCTGCGCAAAGTAGCAAAAGTCTGTGTAGACTACGGCCAGCGGGTGCAAAACTCCGTATTTGAGTGCCTGCTGGATGCCGCGCAATACACGATGTTCAAAGCAAAATTGACCGAACTGATCGATTCGGAATCGGACAGCCTGCGCTTTTATCAACTGGGAAACCATTACAAAAGCAAAGTCGAGCATGTGGGTCTGCACCCGGATTTTGATCAGGATGGAATCTTGTTTGCTTAGTGCGAGGGGAAGGCAATCATAAAATTCCCGGTTCCTTCGCACCAGAAAATATGGAAAAAACAGGGGCAGAAAGGGTAAAATACAGCCTTGCCTGTCAGCATGAAGATGCAATCCCCATAAAATTTGTTTCATATGCGCAAAAGTGCCCCACTGTTTTGTGCACTTTTGCTGTCGCTCTCCGCAAGGAGAGCGTGGATAGAAATACAAAAAGGACAGGCAAATAATAAAGTTTCGCGTTTGTCGCTCTCCGCAAGGAGAGCGTGGATAGAAATAGCATCGAACCGGCGAATTTCAGGGCGTTCACTGTCGCTCTCCGCAAGGAGAGCGTGGATAGAAATGCCTGTGATTTCCTCTTGTTGTCACTGCTTTCCCGGTCGCTCTCCGCAAGGAGAGCGTGGATAGAAATTTCCAAGTATGCATTGTAGCTCGCGGACTGTTCCGTCGCTCTCCGCAAGGAGAGCGTGGATAGAAATTTCAGTGTCAAAGTACGGGTATGTGCCGCCCTCACGTCGCTCTCCGCAAGGAGAGCGTGGATAGAAATTTCGGTTTCCGGGCGATATTCCGGCGCATAGGTGTCGCTCTCCGCAAGGAGAGCGTGGATAGAAATTGCAGCAAAGCAGAAAAATGGGGGAAATAACACGTCGCTCTCCGCAAGGAGAGCGTGGATAGAAATGTTATCCGCCGAACCTATACAACCGTGCGCCGGGCGTCGCTCTCCGCAAGGAGAGCGTGGATAGAAATAAGCCTTGCCGTTGGAGTATATCAGCGTGCCGTAAGTCGCTCTCCGCAAGGAGAGCGTGGATAGAAATGGCATGGAGAGGAAAATGCAGGCCGCAGTTAAAAGTCGCTCTCCGCAAGGAGAGCGTGGATAGAAATAAGCTGCTGGAAGGGGTGCAAACCGAAACCGTGGGTCGCTCTCCGCAAGGAGAGCGTGGATAGAAATTGTATATCCGGGCACTTGGTCGGGTTCTATTCTCGTCGCTCTCCGCAAGGAGAGCGTGGATAGAAATTTATGATGGTTTGATTGCTTCCGCCAACTTCTGTCGGTCGCTCTCCGCAAGGAGAGCGTGGATAGAAATGAAGTCATCCATCGAAGAGGTATCAAAATATGTCGGTCGCTCTCCGCAAGGAGAGCGTGGATAGAAATTTATGATGGTTTGATTGCTTCCGCCAACTTCTGTCGGTCGCTCTCCGCAAGGAGAGCGTGGATAGAAATGAAGTCATCCATCGAAGAGGTATCAAAATATGTCGGTCGCTCTCCGCAAGGAGAGCGTGGATAGAAATTTATGATGGTTTGATTGCTTCC
>ERZ773221.3246-NODE-3246-length-11163-cov-3.042852_pt1 | contig 11163 bp, 9 predicted proteins | sample MGYA00580994_ERZ773221 | MGnify/ENA primary metagenome ERZ773221 (study PRJEB29015, sample SAMEA2737758) | human gut metagenome | biome: human gut; feature: human-associated habitat; material: faeces | place: China | collected 2012 ... | reverse complement strand
ATGTTGGGTCTTCTTCTGCAAGCTTTGCAAGAGCAATACCCATCTTTTCCTGACCGGCTTTAGTCTTAGGCTCGATAGCTACTCTGATAACAGGCTCCGGGAACTCCATAGACTCAAGAACTACAGGATTCTTTTCGTCGCAGAGTGTGTCACCTGTTGTTGTATTCTTAAGACCAACAGCAGCAGCAATATCACCTGCATAGCAGCAGTCGATATCTTTTCTGTCGTTAGCGTGCATCTGAAGAATTCTGCCCATACGCTCGTTGTTGTCTTTTACAGAGTTGTAAACTGTATCTCCGGCCTTAACAATACCTGAGTAAACTCTGAAGAAGCAGAGCTTACCTACGAACGGGTCAGTTGCAATCTTAAATGCGAGAGCCGCAAAAGGCTCTGTATCAGAAGAATGTCTTTCAACTTCTTCGCCTGTTTCAGGGTTTGTACCCTTGATAGCAGGAACGTCGGTTGGAGCAGGCATATAATCGATAATAGCGTCAAGGAGCATCTGAACGCCCTTGTTACGGTATGAAGAACCGCAAGTTACAGGAACCATTGTATTGTCGATTGTAGCTTTTCTGATAACTTTCTTAATTTCATCTATAGAAATTTCCTCGCCGCCGAAGTATTTCTCCATAAGATCCTCGTCAAGCTCAGCAACTGACTCAATGAGTTTCTCGTGATACTCGTTAGCAAGATCCTGCATATTCTCAGGAATTTCTTCCTCACTGTAATCTGTACCGTCTTCATTGTGGTAAATCTCGGCCTTCATAGTAACGAGGTCGATAATACCTGTGAAGTCGCTTTCGGCACCGATTGGGAGCTGAATCGGAACAGCGTTACATTTAAGTCTGTCCTTCATCATCTGTACAACATGGTAGAAGTTAGCACCCATGATGTCCATTTTATTAACGTAAACCATTCTCGGTACGCCGTAGTTGTCAGCCTGACGCCATACGGTTTCAGACTGAGGCTCAACGCCGCCCTTAGCACAAAGAACTGTTACAGAACCGTCAAGTACACGGAGTGAACGCTCAACTTCAACGGTGAAGTCAACGTGACCAGGTGTGTCGATGATGTTGATTCTGTGTTTCTTGTACTGATGCTTGCTACCGAACCAAAATGCTGTTGTTGCAGCAGAAGTGATTGTGATACCACGTTCTTTCTCCTGAACCATCCAGTCCATAGTTGAAGCACCATCGTGTGTTTCGCCGATTTTATGGTTTACGCCAGTGTAATACAGGATACGCTCTGTTGTTGTAGTTTTACCGGCATCGATGTGAGCCATGATACCGATGTTTCTTGTCTGTTCAAGTGAAACCTGTCTTGGCATAAAATCCTCCTCTAAAAATTACTCCGGTAATAAAAATTACCATCTGTAATGAGCGAAAGCCTTGTTTGCTTCAGCCATCTTATGAGTGTCTTCACGCTTTTTGAAGGCACCGCCTGTGCTGTTAGTAGCATCAAGAATTTCTCCTGCAAGTCTTTCCTTCATTGTTCTTTCATTTCTGGCTCTTGAGTAAGTTGAAATCCAACGAAGACCGAGTGTCTGTCTTCTCTCAGGACGAACCTCCATAGGAACCTGATATGTGGCACCACCTACACGGCGAGCCTTTACCTCGAGAACTGGCATTACATTTTCCATAGCCTGCTCGAAAACCTCAAGTGGGTTATTACCTGTCTTATCAGCAATGATTTCAAATGCACCGTAAACAATCTTCTGAGCAACGCCCTTTTTACCGTCATACATAATGTTATTGATAAGACGAGTTACAAGTTTTGAATTATAAAGCGGATCCGGTAATACGTCACGCTTCGCAATAGAACCTCTTCTTGGCACTTTGCTTCCCTCCTTCACAATAATTGAGATATCATAGGTACTCGAAAGCGACAAACTCCCGTATGCCAACAAGAAATCCATAAATATATATAGAAATCCTGCCGCATAGCAGAACTTAAAATCAATTTAAGCCGAAGTTATGTCAATTCCTTATTTACCTGCCTTTGGACGCTTTGCGCCATACTTAGAACGGGACTGCATTCTTCCTGCAACGCCCTGTGCGTCGAGTGTACCACGAACAATGTGATAACGAACACCAGGCAAGTCCTTAACACGGCCACCACGAATAAGAACAACGCTGTGCTCCTGAAGGTTGTGACCAACACCTGGGATGTAAGAACTAACTTCGATACCGTTAGAAAGTCTTACTCTGGCAATCTTTCTGAGAGCTGAGTTAGGCTTTTTAGGTGTAGCAGTCTTTACGGCTGTGCACACACCTCTCTTCTGTGGTGAGCTCTGGTTGATAGCAACACGCTTCTTAGAGTTCCAACCCTTTAAGAGTGCAGGAGCCTTAGCTTTCTTTTCGGAAACCTCTCTGCCCTTTCTTACCAACTGGTTAAATGTAGGCATATTTTTCCTCCTTTCCAAAATATTAAGAAATTGATTAACCGCCCTGTCAAGCAGGGCCGATATGCCGAACAAGGTGCAATTACACATTGCTCTGCAATTTAGTATTATAACTCAACAAATATCGTTTTGTCAAGCGTTTTTATCCCGATTTTACGGCATTTTTACTTGAGTTTTTCAAATTTGTGCCGCAGCAGATACTATTTTACCCCAAATTTTTCTTTATATACCGCAAAAACCGCCCTCCGTAAAAGCAGAGAGCGGTTTTATATAAAAAATTATCAATTTTTAGCTTTGCCAAATCAGTTATTCTCAACCTTAAAGTCGTTATCCTGAGCGTATTTTTCGGCTGCTGAGCCTTTCTTTGCTACAATAACAAGGTCTTTTGAAATAACATTTTCTTCATTTGAATCTAAATATCCGACACCGACATCGTCGATATATGTTACAGACTCCGGAATTGTAATCTTTTTAAGATACTTGCAGTTATAAACAGCATAGTCTCCAATGCTTTCAACACCATCTTCAAAAACAATTTCGGTTACGCCCTCTAAGCCCCACAAAGCATAGCTCTCAATATTCTTAACAGAGCCGGGGATTATAAGCTTCATATTCAAATCATCGGTGTCGATATTCGAATAATTATAAACATATATCTCATAAACGCTTGTTACAGGCTTGCCGTTAATTTCGTTCGGAACTCTGATTTCAAAATTCTTATCGGTAAATGTTTCGTCAAATGTGTCCATATAATTATAGCCTGTGATTTCAATTTCGCTGCCGTCGTTAATCTCCTGATAGTAAAAATGGCTTGCACTGTCATAATTTCTTTCACTGCTCTCAGCGCTGCTGTCACTGTTGTATTTGCTTTCATTATCTTCTACAAATATGCTTACGCCTTCCTTAACGCCACCAATAACCGAACCGACAGTCTTAAAAGCGTTGCAGGCTACAACACCGACAACAACAGCAAGAATGAGAATGATACCGAGAATAACGCTGATTACAATAGCCGCAATCTTACCGCCGCTCATACCTTTTTTAGGCTGATTAGGCATATTGTTGTTAGGAACATTTGTAAACTGCTGACCTGTGTAACCGTTATTTACAGGCATACCGTTTGGCTGATTAGCAGATGAATTATACTGATACGGATGTGGTGCAGGCTGTGCATTGTTTGCGTCGGCACCAAAACCCGAAGGTGAATTATATGCGTCCGAACCGAAATTGTTTGGCTGTGTGTTGTAATTATCCGTACCGAAGCTGTTTGACTGTGAATTGTTGTCAGCAACATTCTGCTGTGCAGGTTCGGAATTATAATTGTTTGCCGCAAAATTATCCGACTGTGCAGGCTGTGTTTGAGTTTTCTGCTCTTTTACAGACTCTTCGACAGGAGCGGGTGTGCCGCAGCTTGTGCAAAACTTACCTGTGATTTCATTTCCGCAATTAGGACATTTCATTTACTATACCTCTCCTTAAATAAGCAAAATATATTTGCCATACTATTGCATAATTATACCATTTTGTTTATGCAAAAATCAATTGCTTTTATTTACATATAAAAAGCAATATATTGTATATTTTTATAATTTCATAACAAAAAGGTTCTCCGCAGCAGAGAACCTTAAGTTTATTATTTTACATAATTTCATCTAAGCAATTATCTCAGCCTTCAATAAAAGCCTTTAGAATTCAAACGCTCACGATTAATCAAAGCATCAGTTGTATTTAATGTACAAATCGTTATCCTTGGCGTATCTGTCGGCAGCCGAGCCTTCTTTAGTGTATATGTAAGTAAGCGGAGAACGGGTATATTCTCTTTTGCCGACAGGCTCTGAAAATGTATCTCCCGCAATATTAAAGCCTACCGCATGCTCGCCTATAACGGTCACCGATTCCGGAATATTAACCCTATCAAGCGAATAGCAATCTACAATAGCGTCAGGCTCAAGAGTTTCAACACCGTCTTCAAAGGTAATTTCACGCACATGTTCCGACAGTTTAAAAGTATCGCTCTGTATTGTCTTTACTGTACCGGGTACTGTAATATAAATATGGAGAGTACCCGAGGAAAGAGGATTGGTCGGATTGATTTTTCCGATAGCAGTTACGGTTTTGCCGTTAATTTCACTCGGAATATTAAAATAAAAATTGTAAGTATCATCTACAACTTCATCCTTAAAATCATTGTAGTAATCCACGGTGTCAATACCTGTGACTGTAACAGTTCCGTCATCGTTTTCAGTGTAAAAGCAATACGAGTTTTCGTCCAAATCCATACTCACGGACGAAACGGCAGCAGAGTCATCCGCACCCGTAAACTCACCTATTCCCTTATTAAATTTATTATTTTTGATTACATTCATTATGACGATATATCCGATAACACAAAGGCTGATAATCAATACACTTACAACAACAGGAACAACTATGCGAGCTGTTTTTGATTTTTTCTTTTCACGGGTATTTACAACATCCGAAAACGGCTGATTTTGATTAGTATAACCGCTCGGCATTGCGCTGTTGTTGTAATTAAGGTTTCCGTAACTATGCTGTGAATTGTAATTTTTTTGAGCATAGTTGTTTACAGACTGCGTGCTGTAACCGTTTTGTGCGTATTCGTTTACAGGCTGAACACCGGCACTGTTTAAAGCAGTATTTTCAACTGCAGATTTCGACACTTCTTCAGAATTATTTATATTTGCCTGTTCGTCGGATTTTTCCTGAACGGCTTTTTCCTGTTCTAATTCTTCTTGCGGTACGGGTCTGCCGCAAAAGGTACATATATTACCCTCAAATCTTTCTCCGCAATCCGGACATCTGTGCATTTTTCTGTTCCTCCAAATTTTATATCAATTACATTCCATAGAACAGCATAATTATACCATTTTGACACATATAAATGCAAGCATATTTTTGGATATAATAAAGCATAAAATTACAATTTATTTAACTAAAGTGCATAACAAAAGGCTCTCCGTTCAGAAGAGCCTTAGCTTTAAAATTATGTTTCAGAAAAACATTTCGTAAAGCAATTATAAGATTTTATCTTAAATTTGCGCAAAGTCATAACTTATTATTCACGCAAGTGCTTTTTCGATTTCCTGTGCGGCATCATCAAGGTAGTTGCCCTCAAAGAGTTCTACTCTGCCATCGTCGACACACTTGGCAAGGTCGCTGTCAATAGGAAGCTTTGCAAGTACCTTTGTATTGTAACGCTCGGCAATTTCATCAATATGGCTTTCACCGAAAATATTATGCTTTTTGCCGCAATCGGGACATACAAAATAACTCATATTCTCAACAAGACCGAGAATTGGCACATTCATCATATTTGCCATTTTTACCGCCTTTTCGACAATCATGGAAACAAGCTCCTGCGGAGATGCAACTACAATGATTCCGTCAATCGGCAAACTCTGGAATACGGTAAGCGGAACATCTCCTGTTCCCGGAGGCATATCAACAAACATATAGTCCTCGTTTTCCCAGATAACATCTCTCCAAAACTGCTTTACCGTGCCTGTAATAACCGGTGCTCTCCACACAACAGGGTCGGTCGGATTTTCAAGCAAAAGGTTTACTGACATAATATCAATTCCCGTTTCGGTTGTAACAGGAATAATTCCGTATTCGTTGCCCTTTGCTCTTTCGTTAATGCCAAAAGCCTTTGGAATTGACGGGCCTGTAATATCTGCGTCAAGAACAGCCGTTTTTTTACCAAGACGATTGAAAGTTACCGCAAGAGTTGAAGTAACAAGGCTTTTGCCTACTCCGCCCTTGCCCGACACAACGCCGATTACCTTTTTTACGCTGCTGTATTTATTAAGGCTTTCACGCAAACTTTCCGAATTTTTTGACTTGCAGTCAGAGCTGCAAGATGAACAATCATGACTACATCCCATATTTTTTACATCTCCATTTTATACAATTTGTGTTGTTTCGTCAGGAACATACTCCGTTACAGGTTCTGTATCCGGGGCAGGTTCGTAAGTTTCGGGTTCGGTATATTCTTCTGTGGAAGGCTCTGTTTCCGGCTCGGTGTACTCCTCTGTGGAAGGCTGTTCTGTGGTTTCCTCCACATTCTCCGTGTAATCGGGAACATACTCCGATTCGGTTTCAGGCTCGTAATACTCGGTTGTCGGCTCTTGAGTTGTGGCAACAGTCGCTTTCGTGGTAGGTGCAGTTGTGACCGTCGATTTTTTATTGTCAAACGAACATTTTGAAAGCACAAAAGCAAGCACACATACTACTATAACCGCAACGGCTACCACTACGCATACCATAGCCGCCTTACTGTTTTTCTGCTTTTGTTTTTTCGCTTTTTTCTGCTTTTTCGGCTTTCCCAAATAATCGTCCGTATCTGCATTATTCTCATAATAGTCGTCATTATTCGGTTGTCTGCGCTTAAATTCGTGTCTGTCCTCACCCGTTTGAGCGTCAAAACCGTCACCGTAATCTCTGTTCGGATTATCCGACGGTATATGATTTTTGCTTGCTATCGATTGACAGTCAAAATCATCGCCGTAATTATCGCTGTGAACATCAAAATTCTCTGTGCTGTCTATGGCAGGCTCATTATTCGATACATCGTTTGAATTTTTTTCAACTTCTTTATCTTCAACAGCTTCGGTATTATCAACATCAAAATTTTCAATATCCGCAAATCTGTCCTCTTCGTCTTTTTTTGCGTGACGGGCAATATATACTTTTTCTTCTTCCTCTTCAATTTTTTCTGTTCCGTCAAACTTATCCTTTTCGTCCATAAATTCACCCTCTTTAATTCGGTTCTAAATGTTGGGGTAACAATAATAAATTATTGTTTGGCTCACGGTTTAGTGTAATAATTTAAAAATTTAGGTCAAGCCTTTTCAAAGGTTGACCAAACTTTTATAATTACTTGGCTGATGTATTCCGCTAAACTATAAATTACCCAAACTTATGATAAAAAGCCTTTAATTCTTAAATAACCGTATAAGGCACCGCTTAAATAATAAAACAGCGGCTCGATTTTGTCAAGTCGCTGTCAAATTAATAAGTAAAACAAATTATTCTTCTGTGTTTTCTTCGCTTGTTTCGGTTTCTTCGGCATTTTCGGAAGTTTCCTCTGACTCTTCTTCATTTTCAACATCCTGAATGTCAGCTTCTATACCGCCCTCAACGAATTTTTTCTCGCTTTCGTTCTCTTCCTCGGCAATTTCAAAACCGCTTAAGAATGTGTATGGAATACCGTAACCGAATACAACGGCTGCAAGTGTTGTTACAATGCTGATTGAACTGTCATTTATAACAAATGCGCTGTGGAGCGGCATACCGCTTGCTATGCTTGCAATCATTATGTAAAGTGCAGGCAATACCATAATTATTAATGTAATCGGTGAAAAACGCTTTACAGGCTTTCCGTCGCCGACTCTTGTTGCGTAGAACAAAAGCAGACCGAACACTGTGTAAACAAACAACTGAATTACATTTGAAAGCACCTGATTCTGTCCAAGTGCAAAATTAGAGAAAAAGTGTGCGCATACTACAAATGCAAGAATAAGGAATGCAGAGAAAAACAGATTTACTGTATTCTTTTTATTTGGTTTTTTCATAATCGTGCCTCCGAGCATCAAAATTATTTAGATTTTATCACACTATTGTGACAGTTTTATGACAAATGTTCAGTAAATATCGCACTATACAGCACATTTATTACCTTATTTTTTTGCTTTTGCGGCAAGGCACACCCAACCTTTTTCAAGGTGTTCTTCTATAATGTCAAAATCCTTGCTGATTGATTCCTTTACCTCTTCGGCACGGGTATCAATAATACCGCTCATAATATAAACCGCATCGTCTTTCATAAAGTCTTTTACACCTTTTGAAAGGAACATAATTGCGTCTGCTACAATATTTGCAAGTACAATGTCATACTTACCTGTTACTTTATCTGTAAAACTGCCGCAGATTGCAGTAAAGCGGTCAGCCACATTGTTAATTTCGGCATTTTCTTTTGCGGTTCTTACTGCAACATCGTCAATGTCAACTCCGACGGCACTTTCTGCACCCATAAGCAAAGACGCAATACCGAGCACACCGCTGCCACAACCCACATCAAGCACTTTGTCGCCTTTTTTCATATACTTTTCGCACATTTCAAGGCAAAGTCTTGTGGTTTCGTGACTGCCTGTGCCAAACGCAAGACCCGGGTCAATATTCAAAACTATTCTGCCCTGCGGATCGTAATCATCTCTCCAACTTGGGCGAATAAGGAGCTTTTCTCCAACGGCAATCGGATTAAAATACTTTTTCCAATTGTTTCTCCAATCCTCTTCGGCACAGTCGAGCAATTCAATTTTATGCTCAATGCCCTCTTCATTATACCTTTCGGACAAAAAGGCTACAGCCTCGTTCGGAGAAACATCAGGCTCAAGGTAAATATGAACATAGGCAACGCTCCTGTCTTTCTTGAGCAAATCCTCATCTATAAGGTCAATGTGTGCAATCTCCTGCACTTCCTGCTCAAGAGCAGTGTAGTCCTCAATATAAATTCCGTAAGGCACTACAACATTCGCAATGTCGCCTGCCCTGTCTATATCCTTTGCGTTTACCGCAATTTTTATTTCTGTCCAAGACTCCATTTGTTAAGCCCCTTTATATACTGTTATCAGAATTATTCGTTGAACATTCTCTTTATTTTCTCAAAAAAGCTGTTGCGCTGTGCGTAGTTCTTTTCGTTTGTAACATTCTCAAATTCTTTTATAAGATTTTTCTGCTTAGCGTTAAGATTCTTCGGAACTTCAATGGTTACACGCACATACTGGTCGCCTTTTCCTCTGCCGTTAAGGCGCTGAATGCCTTTGCCCTTAAGCTTAAATACATCGCCCGGCTGTGTACCCTCGTGAACCTGATACGAAACCTTGCCGTCAAGAGTAGGAACAACCACCTCTGCGCCGAGAGCAGCCTGAGCAAATGTAAGAGGAAGATTGCACCATACATCATCGCCTCTGCGTTCAAATACAGGATGCGGCTGAACATTTACATATACATGAAGGTCACCCGAAGGGCCGCCGTTATAACCTGCGTTGCCTCTGCCGCCGACATTAAGAATCTGCTGGTCTTTAATGCCTGCCGGAACTGTAATATCAACAGTTTTAGTCCTGCGCTTTCTGCCCGAACCGCCGCACTTAGGGCAAGGACTGTCAATAATCTTGCCTTTACCGTGACAAGCGTCACAGGCACGCTGTGTCTGAACAACTCCGAAAGGTGAACGCTGGCTGATTGTAACTCTGCCCGAGCCTCCGCACACAGAGCAGGTCTTAGGCTGAGTACCGGGTTTTGCGCCCGTACCGTGACATTCGTCACAAGAAGAAACGCAATCGTAGCTTACGGTCTTTTTACAGCCCTTTGCAGCCTCTTCAAATGAAATATAAATGCTTGCCTCAACATCGCTGCCTCGGCTCGGAGCATTAGGATTATTGGAGCGTCTGCCTCCGAATCCGCCGAAAAAGCTTGAAAAAATATCATCTATATCAATGCCCTGACCGTATGCACCGTAACCGCCTGCGCCGCCCGCACCGAAGTTAGGGTCTACGCCTGCGTGACCGTACTGGTCATAGCGGGCTTTTTTATCTTTATCTGAAAGTACCTCGTAAGCCTCGTTGACTTCTTTGAATTTTTCTTCACATTCCTTATCTCCCGGATGGAGGTCAGGGTGGTACTTTTTAGCGCTCTGACGGTAAGCCTTTTTAATTTCATCTTCGCTTGCTCCCTTAGAAACGCCAAGCACCTCGTAATAATCTCTTTTATCTGCCATCATTCTCACCTTTTAATAACTTGTTATCAGCTGTATAAAGGTTATCTATATACGCTGTATACGCTGTCAAAAATCCATACAGTGCTAAAGGAGCCGTTGCAAAAAACAGCCCCTTTAACAAATTTTAACAGGAAAAACAAATGAAGTCAATCATTGTGTAAATCTATTTATAGGCTGCCGTTTTTAATCAGTTGCCGTCAACATCCTTAAAATCGGCATCATATACGTTAGGGTCACCGTTTGAGCCGCCCTGTGTGCCCTGCTGTGGGTCACCCTGCGGAGCCGCACCCTGTGCACCCTGCGGATTTGCCTGCTGATAAAGTTTTGCGGAAACTTCGTAAACAGCTTTCTGTAAATCCTCCTTAGCAGTGTCAATCATAGACTTGTCGTTCTTAGTGATAGCGTCCTTAACTGCAGCACACTTTGTATTGATTGTATTCTTTTCGTCCTCTGAAATCTTGTCGCCGCTCTCGTTTACGAGCTTTTCAGCCTGATATACAAGGTTCTCTGCTTCGTTCTTAGCGTCAACCTCTTCACGGTGCTTCTTATCTTCTGCGGCGTACTGCTCTGCTTCCTTAACAGCCTTGTCGATATCTTCCTTGCTCATTGAAGTTGAGTTCTGAATCTGAATCTTCTGCTCCTTACCTGTACCGAGGTCTTTTGCAGATACATTAACAATACCGTTTGCATCAATATCAAATGTTACTTCAATCTGCGGGATACCACGCATAGCTGGAGCAATGCCTGTGAGAGCAAACAAACCGAGCTGCTTGTTATCTCTTGCAAATTCACGCTCACCCTGTAAAACATTGATTTCAACCTGTGTCTGGTTATCAGCGGCAGTTGAGAAAATCTGGCTCTTCTTTGTAGGAATTGTTGTGTTTCTCTCAATAATCTTTGTCATTACGCCGCCCATTGTTTCAACACCGAGTGAAAGAGGTGTAACATCGAGGAGAAGAAGTCC
>ERZ773221.3244-NODE-3244-length-11176-cov-3.088751_pt1 | contig 11176 bp, 8 predicted proteins | sample MGYA00580994_ERZ773221 | MGnify/ENA primary metagenome ERZ773221 (study PRJEB29015, sample SAMEA2737758) | human gut metagenome | biome: human gut; feature: human-associated habitat; material: faeces | place: China | collected 2012 ... | reverse complement strand
CGCAGCCAGAGCCAAAAGCCCGATCATTCCTATTGCGATCAGCAACTCTGCCAATATCTGGGAGGCCAATTTCCCGAAGATGACACCTACACACGTAGTGATCGAATATGGCAAGCCTATCATTCCTTCAGAGCTTGACCGGGATACTCAGCGCCGCTTAGGTTCCTATACACAGGATATCATCAAAGAAATGCTGATCAAAAACAAAGAACTGGTGTGAACATCAAAAAAACCATATCTATGTCTGTTTTTCGACATAAGATATGGTTTTTTTATTACTGTGTACCTGCTCCCAGGATTTTTTCCGCATTTTCGATGCGTTCTTTCGTTGGCGGATTGATTCCCTTCAGCGGATAATCAATATGCAGATTTTCCCATTTAAAGGTTCCGAGTGTGTGATATGGAAGACCCTCCACTCTCTCAACTGTCTTCAGTGTTGCAATAAAGTCAGCCAGCCGGTGGAGATAGTCATCCCGGTCATTGCGTTCCGGAACCAGTACGTGACGGATCCACATGGATACGCCCATATCGGAAAGCTTCCGGGCCATGGCAAGAATATTTTTATTGGTACATCCTGTGAGGATCTTATGCTGTTCCTCATCAATGTGCTTGATATCCAGCATGACAAGATCTGTGTACTTCATCAGCTCTTCCCATTTTTCATACCACGGACCCTCTTCTGTGTAAGGGTTGCCGCTGGTATCAAGTGTTGTGTGGATCCCAAGTTTTTTTGCTTTTCTGAACAGCTCAGTGAGGAAATCGATCTGTAACAGTGGCTCGCCTCCACTCACAGTAATACCGCCCTTACTTCCCCAGTAAGAGCGGTATCGACAGGCTTTTTCAAGCAGCTCATCTGCTGTGTACTCCGTCCCTGTTTTCATTTGCCAGGTGTCCGGATTGTGGCAGAACTGACAGCGCATGGCGCAGCCGCTCAAAAAGATCACATACCGGACTCCTGGTCCGTCAACAGAGCCGAAGCTCTCCAGTGAGTGGACGTAGCCAGTGATTTTTTTCTGGTCGTCCATATTTTTTATTACATCCTTTCGTGGCAGGTTCTTGCGATAACGTCAAGCTGCTGCTCTCTTGTAAGGTCGATGAACTTAACAGCGTATCCGGAAACACGGATCGTGAAGTTTGCATACTCCTCTTTTTCCGGATGCTCCATAGCATCGATAAGTTTCTCTTTACCGAATACGTTTACATTGAGGTGATGTGCACCACGGTCAAAGTATCCGTCAAGTACATTTACAAGATTCTCTGTACGCTCTTCCTCAGAATGGCCAAGTGCATCCGGGTTGATCGTCTGAGTATTGGAGATTCCGTCAAGGGCATCCTCATAGTCAAGCTTTGCAACAGAGTTCAGGGAAGCAAGAAGTCCGTTCTGCTCTGCACCGTAGCTTGGGTTTGCTCCAGGTGAAAGCGGTGCGCCTGCTTTTCTTCCGTCCGGAAGAGCACCGGTAGCTTTTCCATATACAACGTTTGAGGTAATGGTAAGGATAGAAGTTGTCGGTTCGGATTCACGGTAGGTGTGATGCTTTTTCAGTTTCTTCATAAATGTCTGAAGAAGCCATACTGCGATATCATCTGCGCGGTCATCATCATTTCCGTATTTCGGGAAATCACCGGTTGTCTCGAAATCTACAACGAGTCCGTTTTCGTCACGGATTGTTTTCACTTTTGCATATTTGATCGCACTTAAGGAGTCAACTACATGAGAGAATCCTGCGATACCTGTTGCAAATGTACGACGTACATCGGTATCGATCAGTGCCATCTGAGATGCTTCATAGTAGTATTTGTCATGCATGTACTGGATCAGGTTCAGTACGTTTACATACAGTCCGGCGAGCCAGTCCATCATCTTGTCGTATTTAGCCATTACTTCATCATAATCAAGGTATTCAGAAGTGATCGGTGTGTAAGCCGGTCCTACCTGATCTTTTGACTTGCAGTCGACACCACCGTTGATCGCGTAAAGAAGGCATTTTGCAAGGTTTGCTCTTGCTCCGAAGAACTGCATTTCTTTACCTGTCTGTGTTGCAGATACGCAGCAGCAGATAGAATAGTCATCGCCCCATACCGGACGCATTGCATCATCATTTTCATACTGGATAGAACTTGTTTCAATAGAAATATGTGAAGCGTAGTCCTTGAAGTTCTTCGGAAGACGTTCTGTGTAAAGTACAGTCAGGTTCGGTTCCGGAGAAGGTCCCATGTTTTCCAGGGTGTGCAGGAAACGGTAGTCAGTCTTTGTTACCATAGAACGTCCGTCCTGTCCAAGTCCACCAACCTCAAGTGTAGCCCATGTCGGGTCTCCTGAGAACAGCTGGTTGTAAGATGGGATTCTTGCGAACTTAACCATACGGAATTTCATTACCATGTGGTCGATGATCTCCTGAGCTTCCTTCTCTGTAAGTGTTCCATTCTTAAGATCTCTGTCAATATAGATATCAAGGAATGTAGAGATACGTCCTACGGACATAGCTGCACCATTCTGTGTCTTGATTGCTGCAAGATATCCGAAGTACAGCCACTGAGCTGCTTCGTGAGCATTCTTAGCCGGCTGAGAAATATCGAATCCGTATGCTGCAGCCATCTCTTTCATCTCTTTCAGAGCTTTAATCTGATCTGCAAGTTCTTCACGAAGACGGAAATCCTCACCCTTCATGCCGTGTCTTGCGTAACGCTCGAAGTCATACTGTTTTCTCTCGATCAGGAAATCGATACCGTACAGTGCAACACGACGGTAGTCACCTACGATACGTCCACGTCCGTATGTATCCGGAAGTCCTGTGATGATCTTGTTATGACGAGCTTTTTTCATCTCTGGTGTATAAACATCGAATACACCCTGGTTATGTGTTTTATGATATTTTGTGAAGATCTCATGCAGTTTCTCGCTTGGCTGGTATCCGTATGTTGTACAAGCCTGCTCTGCCATCTTGATTCCACCGTAAGGCATGAATGCTCTCTTCAGTGGTTTGTCTGTCTGCAAACCAACAACCTGCTCAAGGTCTTTCATGCTCTCATCGATATATCCTGGGCCGTATGCTGTCAGACCGGAAACAACTTCTGTCTCCATATCGAGAACTCCGCCCTTAGCTCTTTCTTCTTTCTGAAGTTCCTGCAGTCTTCCCCATAATTTGTCTGTTGCTTCTGTTGGTCCCTCAAGGAATGCCTCATCACCTTCATATGGTGTGTAGTTCTCCTGGATGAAATCACGCACGTCTACAGAGTGTGTCCATTTTCTTCCCTTGAAGCCAGCCCACTGCTCAAAATTAGCCATTGAAAAATCCTCCTATATTCTTTCCTAAAATAGTTTTGTAATTGTTTTACGGGCATAGTATAACACCGTGTTAAATAAATGACAAGCGTAAAATCGAGAATAAATATCGGAAATCGCTTTGTATTCGATTTAGTACAAAATATACGAAAAAACGCCCATTTTACGGGGAATTGTACGAATTTTAGTACAGTAAAAATGTACTGTAAAAAGAACATTTTCCCCATGTGTACGGTCTGATTTACAGACAAATAAACAGCCTCTTTTCCTTTCAAAATTCACTCTAGGTACTTTTCCTCTATGATAACGATTTCGTTTCATGTTTTCTCTATATTTTTGTCAATGGAGTTACGTTCTGTTTTTTGATATAATAGTGCATTAGAGTATCTACATTTAGTTTATGAAAGAGGAATATTATGGAAATCAGAAAGACAAAACCAAAAGAGCTTGAAGTACTTCTTAAGATGTACGAACATGCACGCAGATTCATGGCAACTCACGGAAATGCTTCTCAATGGGAAAACAATTATCCTTCTCCACAGTTGATTCTGGACGACATTACTGAGGGGAACAGTTATGTCTGCACAGAACAGGATCAGATCATTGCTACTTTCTATTATAAAGAAGGGGCTGATCCTACTTATATGCGCATCTACGATGGGGACTGGATCAACGACTCCTGTTACGGAGTCGTCCACCGCATCACTTCCACCGGAAATGTAAAAGGTGCAGCGTCCTTCTGCCTGAACTGGGCCTTGGAACAATGCGGCAATATCCGTATTGACACACACCGTGACAACATCGTAATGCAACATCTGTTAGATAAGAATGGATTCAAGTATTGCGGAATCGTATATGTTGAAGATGGAACAGAACGAATTGCTTATCAGAAAGTGGTTTAATAATACCAAAATCCATAAAGCAAGGAGCAGAGACATTTGATCTTAATGTCTCTGCTCCTTGTTACTATATATCTCACAGAATCTTGCTGCGAAGGACGGTTCTTCTCCACCTGCATAAAGATGTGAGATATCTCCTACTTTCAATCCACGGAAATATGCCGTTCCCTGTTCTCTCTCTTCTGTTACTACTTCTGTCACAGAAGTTGGTGCAAGCGCAAGGCAATGCCAAAGCACAAATGGTGATACATTCCATAAATGAGACAACAGCACGCAGCTGATTCCGAAATGGCAGAAAAATGTCACCGTCTCATCACTTTCTTTCTCCACACGATAATGCGCCCCTTCTCTTACATATCCGTGCTCTGCGAGAAAGCGATCAAATTCTTCAATCACATGATCGTATACTTCTACGAGATCGGAATTTTTCGCCACTTCTGTTTCTCTCCATGTATTTTTATCCATATAAGCTTCATGTTCTGTCCAATACCCCGGAACCATATCCCATGCAATTCTAGGTAAGAAATACCCTCCTTCTTTTTTCACATCGGGATATGCTTTTTCAAGTTCCGGATTTTTATTCAAATCAACCTGCGCCGGGAACTCTTGCAGCCAATCCAATATTTCTGCTGTTTTTCCAGTTACCTCAAGACATGGAGCCGCCGTATCCTTCGCTCTTCCAAGTGGAGACTTATAGCATTCCCCCATATTCATAGATACTGCACGTTTTGCAAGCAGTGCCGCTTCACGTCTTCCTTTTTCTGTTAATGTGTCATTTACATAATCCGGATCTCCGTGACGGATCAATAGAATTCTCATCGTGCTTCTCCTTTGTAATCAATTATTTTCTCCAGCCATTCCTCTGCCAGTTTGGGCCAGATCTGTACTTCTTTCAGAGTCTTTCGGATTTCTTCTTTCTGCTCTGCTGTCCATTTCGGTGGCTGTGTTCTTCCAATCCCATTTTGCACAAGAAGTTCTTCTCCCTTTTCCTTTGAAAATGAAGTTTCTCCCGCAAGAATCGCTTCTGCAAGCATACGAAGCTGCTCCTGTGTATAAGGCTGTCTTCCTCTGCGTTCCAGCCAGTCCTCTGTTGCAACAGACATTCCATGTACGCCTTCTGAAAATACATGGTGCGCAAATGGAACTCCTTCTTCCAGACATTTCTGGGCTAAAAGATAGCTATTCTGTACCGGAACGGTTCCATCCGTTGCTGTCTGCCAAATGAAACATGGTGGTATTTCTTTTGTTACATACTTTTCAATTGACATATATTCTAACTCTTTCTTTGTTGAATTCTTCCCTAAAAGAGCTACAAAAGAATCTCTGTGAGCATATTTTCCTGAAGTAATTACCGGATAAGACAGCACAGCAGCATCCGGTTTGTTTGAAAACTTCTGATATTTTTCATCAGGATCCTCGATATCCGCTCCATGCACACACAGACTCGCACACAGATGTCCTCCAGCTGAAAATCCACAAACCACGATCTGATCCGATAAAATATGCAGCTGTTCTGCACGAAAACGGATCATTCGCATTGCTCTGGAAATATCTTTCAGCGGCTGAAGCTTTAATGGTGCTTCATCCAGTGGATTCACTGTATATTCAAGGACGAACACATTATAACCGGCCTGATAAAATTCCATAGCAACCAGATGTGCTTCCGAAGGCGATACAAGTCTGTAACCGCCACCCGGAACAACCAGCATTGCCGGATGCATCAGCTCATCCTCATGAATATAGCTGACCATAATCGGGATAAACCCATGCGCCGCCGGGTAATGATATTCTTCTTTGTGCCATAATTCTATTCTTTCGCCTATCATGTGTTAATTCCTCCTGTGTGATTTATAATTTGTGCTTTTCTGTTATTCTTTTGGGAGCACGGACTTTGCTCGTTGCTCGCGTAAAAAAGCCATGAAAGACAAAATCCCCAACCTTGTCTTCCATGACTCCCATTACATACACTCAACTTGCTTTACAGTTCGAATCCTTCCAGATATGGATTCTCTGCCTCAGAAAACTTCTCTTCCTCAACCATCTGTGCAATTGCCGGGTCAAGTGGCATCTTTCCGAGAACCGGAACGTTAAGATCTGCTGCGATCTCATCAATGTGGCTCTCTCCAAATACTTTGATCTCTTTGCCACAATCCGGACACTTCACATAGCTGTAGTTCTCAACAATTCCAAGAACCGGAATGTTCATCTGCTTCGCCATTCCATATGCCTTCTTCACGATCATCTGTACAAGATCCTGCGGAGATGTAACGATCACAACGCCATCAACCGGAAGAGACTGGAATACTGTCAGCGGAACATCACCTGTTCCAGGTGGCATATCAACGAAGAGATAATCAAGATCTCCCCACATAACGTCTGTCCAAAACTGCTTTACAACACCTGCGATCACTGGTCCCCTCCAGATAACCGGTGCTTCCTCATCTTCCAAAAGAAGATTGACAGACATGATCTTTGTTCCGTCTGCTGCCTCACATGGAAGAATTCCCTGCTCTGTTCCTACTGCCATCTCATGAAGACCATACATCTTCGGAATCGATGGACCTGTAATATCTGCATCCATGATACCAACATTGTATCCTTTTGCTCTCATCATTCTTGCAAGGGATGCTGTCACAAGTGACTTACCAACGCCGCCCTTTCCGCTGACAACGCCGATCACTTTCTTAATAGATGAATACATATTCATCGGTTCATGCATATCAACTTTCTTGCTTGTGCACGTTCCTGCACTGGCACAGCTGGCACAGGATTCCTCTGAACATCCTGCTGTGTTCTGCTCTTCTGCCATAATACCATAACCTCTTTTCTAAAAATAATGATGTCGCTTCCATTCACAAATTCTGCGTCCGGTAACACATCTCGTCAGAAAATTTTTCTGACACAGTGACACTATTGTAACACATTTCATAAAAGAATGATAGGCTGAACCCACGCTTTTATTTTTCTATGCTTTTATTTTTCTAAGTGTTATACTTAAGTTACTTGAATACAACTTAGAAAGGAGTTTTCCTGTATGCCAGTAATATCCGAACAGCTCAAGCCAATCGATACCGTCAATGGATTCCAGATCCGTCCCGGCTTTTTCCGTGAATTCGGTGCAGTCGCTATCCCAGGTGGTGTCAACTTTACGATTCATACACACGGTGCTACCTCCTGCGAGCTTCTGCTGTTTCACCGCAAAGCCGAAGAACCATACGCCGTGATTCCATTTCCGGAAAGTTACAAGATCGGATTCTGCTATTCTATGATCGTCTTTGATCTGGATATCGAAGAATTTGAGTACGCCTATCGATTGGATGGTCCTTATGATGAAAAGAAAGGACTCCGTTTTGATAAAAACAAAATCCTGCTGGATCCTTACGCACGTGCAGTCACCGGACAGAGCCAGTGGGGACATGTGAATAACGCCCAGCATGGTTATCGTGCCCGCGTGGTACAATCCAACTTTGACTGGGGTGACCAGCGTCACCATTCTATTCCTATGGAAGACTTGATCATCTACGAGCTGCACGTCCGCGGATTTACCATGGATGAAAGTTCCGGTGTTAAGCACCACGGTACCTTCGAAGGTCTGCACGAAAAGATTCCTTATTTGAAAGAACTTGGAGTCAACGCTGTTGAACTAATGCCAATTTTTGAATTTGATGAGATGCGCGATGTACGATTGATTGATGAAAATGAACTTATTGATTTTTGGGGATATAATCCGGTCAGTTTCTTTGCACCAAATACAAGCTACTGCTCTTCTATGGAATATAACCGCGAAGGACTGGAACTCAAGACACTGATCAAAGATCTCCATGACAATGGGATAGAAGTGATCCTCGACGTTGTCTTCAACCACACTGCCGAAGGAAATGAATTCGGTCCGTGCTTTTCTTTCAAAGGGTTTGACAACAACATTTACTATATGTTGACTCCGGACGGACATTATTATAATTTCAGTGGATGTGGAAATACATTAAACTGCAATCACCCGGTCGTGCGAGACATGATTTTGGAGTGTCTGCGTTACTGGGTCATCGAATACCGTGTAGACGGATTCCGTTTTGATCTCGCTTCGATTCTCGGACGAAATGATGACGGAACACCTCTAAGCCAGCCACCGCTTCTGCGAAGCCTGGCTTTTGACTCAATCCTTGGAAATGTAAAACTGATCGCTGAAGCATGGGATGCCGGCGGACTTTATCAAGTCGGTTCCTTCCCTTCCTGGAAGCGTTGGGCTGAATGGAATGGGCGCTACCGTGATGATATGCGCCGCTTTTTAAAAGGAGATGACTTCCTTGCCCAGACTGCTGCCGCAAGAATCACAGGTTCTCCTGATCTGTACGATCCTGCTTGCCGAGGTGGAAATGCTTCCATCAACTTTCTCACCTGTCATGATGGCTTCACGCTTTGTGACCTGTACAGTTATAACCAAAAGCATAATGAAGCCAACGGTTGGGGGAACACTGACGGAGCTGACGACAATAACAGCTGGAACTGTGGCGTAGAAGGCGAAACAGATGATCCTGCCATTCTGGCACTTCGTAAACGACTGATGAAAAATGCATGTGCCGTTCTGCTTTGCAGCCGCGGAACTCCAATGTTCCTCTCCGGTGATGAATTCGCAGACACACGTTATGGAAATAATAACCCTTATTGCCAGGATAACCTGATCTCCTGGCTAGACTGGAGTCTCCTCAAAAAAAATAAGGATCTGTTCGATTTCTTTCAATATATGATCCAGTTCCGCAAAGATCATCCTGTCATCCGTAAGGATCTCGAACCAAGTTATCTTGGTGTTCCGGCAATGAGCACGCATGGACTCACTCCGGATGAGACAAATTTCTCCGGTGACAGCCATGTTGTCTGTGTACGATTCGCAGGTTATAATGAAGCAACACAAGAAGAAGATCTTGTTTATCTGGCTGTAAATTCCGGATGGTTTCCGGTCACACTCACTCTGCCTGAACTTCCTGAAAAATATAAATGGCATGTCGCCGTCAACACCGGAGATCCTAAATGTCAGTTTTTTCACAAAAATTCAATGCCCACAGTAGAATCTAAAATATTTTTAGGTGAACGCTCTGTTATTATTTTCGTTGCTACTACCATATGAATTGAAAAATTTTAGCTATTTCTCAATATTTTTTAGAATATTTTTATTCACTTTTCACAAGTCTGTTGTTTGTGTAATAAATAACAGACTTGTCATTTTTTAAACTTTTCTTGATAATTTTTAGATTTATTTGTAGAATATTACTAAATAGAACTTTACTGGTTTGAAGATAGGTTTTTTCAAATACATTTCCTATTTTAAAATCAGTCAGTAATGAACGTTATGGTAAAAGGAGAGGTTTAAAATGAGTAGACTTGAAATCCCAGGTCCAGATAAAGGCCATCATGTCGTTGAAGAGCTGTACAAAGATCTGGAACGTAGAATTGAATCCAGCCCTCCGGGATTATGTCCGGTTGACATGACTCGTGCATTTATCGAGATGTGTCAGACGCAATCCTGTGGAAAATGTACCCCATGCCGCGTTGGGCTGTGGCAACTGAAGAACCTTCTGACAGATGTTATGAACGGGACTGCTACAATGGAGACGCTGGATCTGATCGACACACTGTCTGAATCCATCCGCGAAGGTTCTGACTGCCCGATCGGATACGAAGCCGGTGCCATGGTACATAAGAGCTTAAGAGACTGTCGCGAAGATTATGAGGAACATGTCCGTCAGGGACGCTGTACCTGCCACTATACACAGCCGGTACCTTGCGTTTCTCTTTGTCCTGCACATGTTGATATCCCTGGATATATTGCACTGACCGGAGAGGGCCGTTACGCTGACGCAATTCGTCTGATCCGTAAGGATAATCCGTTCCCGACAACCTGCGGTTTTATCTGCGAGCATCCTTGTGAAGCCCGCTGTCGTAGAAATATCGTAGATGATGCCATCAATATCCGTGGACTGAAACGTATGGCCGCTGACTATGCAGGCAAAGTTCCGCCACCGGAATGCGCACCTTCCACCGGAAAGCGTATCGCTGTTGTAGGTGGAGGACCTGGTGGACTCAGTGCTGCTTACTACCTGCAGTTGATGGGACATCAGACAACCGTATTCGAGATGCTTCCAAAGCTCGGCGGAATGCTCCGCTACGGTATCCCGAACTACAGACTTCCGAAAGATCGTTTGGACGAAGACATTCAGGCAATCCTTGAGACCGGAGTTCAGGTAGAATTTGGAAAACGTATCGGTAAAGATATCACAATTCAGAGTCTGCGCCAGGAATACGATGCTGTTCTTATTTCCATCGGTGCAAGCACTGATAAAAAGCTTGGTATCGAAGGCGAACAGGCAGAAGGCGTGATCTCTGCTGTGTCTTTCCTTCGTGATGTCGGAAAAGACAAGAGCCCTGATCTTACCGGACAGGAAGTTGCTGTCATCGGTGGCGGTAACGTTTCCATGGACGCTGTCCGCACAGCAAAACGTCTCGGTGCTAAAAAAGTAAGTATCGTTTACAGACGCCGTACTGCAGATATGACTGCTCTTCCGGCTGAGATTGAAGGTGCTGTTGCTGAGGGAATTGAAGTTCTCACATTGAAAGCTCCATCCAGAATAGAGACAGATGAGAATGGACACGTTTCAGGCATCTACGTCACACCACAGATGATCAGCAAGATCAAAGACGGTCGTGCAAGTGTCTGTCCGACAGGAGAAGAAGATTTCCTTATCCCTTGCCAGACACTCATCGTTGCAATCGGTCAGGATATCGAATCTGAACACTTTGCCGAAGCCGGCGTTCCGGTTTCCCGCGGTAAGATCATGACAGAACGTTATGGCGGTTTCGATAACATCCCTGGCGTATTCGCCGGTGGAGACTGTGCGTCCGGACCTGCTTCTGTAATCAAAGCAATTGCTGCTGCAAAGGTTGTTGCCGCCAATATCGATGAATATCTTGGTTTCCACCATATCATCAGCTGCGATGTTGA
>ERZ773221.3243-NODE-3243-length-11181-cov-3.577746_pt1 | contig 11181 bp, 5 predicted proteins | sample MGYA00580994_ERZ773221 | MGnify/ENA primary metagenome ERZ773221 (study PRJEB29015, sample SAMEA2737758) | human gut metagenome | biome: human gut; feature: human-associated habitat; material: faeces | place: China | collected 2012 ... | reverse complement strand
CGTCGTGCTGGCCGAAGACGGCGACGTCGTCGACCTGTACCACGGCCAGGCCGCGGTCGTCGGCTCCGTGCCGTGCGGCTACGTCTACGTCGATGGCGATTCCGTCGGCGAACTGACCGACGAAGAACTCGAGAAGCGCCGCATCCTCGGCACCGAAGGCTTCGTGTCCAGCTTCGTGGTCGTCGACACCGAAACCGCGGATGTCATCACCGGCCCGAAGATCTACCTCAACGCGGTCGCGGAAGACGAAAGCGAGTTCGACAAGGTCCGTCACCAGATCGTCGAGCAGCTGCAGGACGCGATGATGCAGGGCACGCGCGACACCTACAAGCTGCAGCAGATCATGCGACGCACGCTCGGCGGCTGGGTGGCACGACAGCTGCACCGCAAGCCGATGATCGTCCCCGTCGTCGCCGACATCGCGCAGGACGTGGATGACGCGATGGGACTGAACGCCGCGAAATAAGCCGTAAATTTACCATAAATTGAATCAAGGCGACGTGATCGGCACAACTGATCGCGCCGCCTTCTGTTACCAGAAAGAAGGAGTGACATGCCAGGAGCAAACCTCACCCGAATCGAAGCGGAAGAACGCAAAAGCATCATCGCCGCGCCAATCCATTACACGGTCAAGCTTGACCTGACCCGCGGAGCCAAGGATTTCGGCTCCGAAACCACCATCACCTTCGACGCGAAGCCGGGGGAGTCAAGCTTCCTTGACCTCATCGCCAACGAAGTCAGCGAGATCACCCTCAACGGCGAAACCCTCGACCCGGCCGAAGCATACGCGGACAGCCGCATCGAGCTGAAGGGCCTCAAGGAGCACAACGAGGTCACCGTCAAGGCGATGTGCCAGTACTCCAACACCGGCGAAGGCCTGCACCGCAGCGTTGACCCGTCCGACGGCAACGTCTACCTGTACACCCAGTTCGAAGTGCCGGACGCCCGTCGCGTCTACGCCGTGTTCGACCAGCCTGATCTGAAGGCCGTGTTCGACTTCTCCGTGCTCGCAGCCAAATCCTGGATCGTCACGTCCAACATGCCCACCGCCTCCGTGACCGACAACGAAACCGTCACCGAGGAAGGCACGCTCGGCGATCACGCCGCCGAAACCACCAAGCTGTGGGTGTTCGAACCGACCCCGACCATGAGCTCCTACCTCACCGCCATCTGCGCCGGACCGTACGCCGAATGGCACACCGAATACGCCAATGAGGACGGCCGCACCGTGCCGATGGCCATGTACTGCCGCCAGGCGCTCGCCAAGGCCTTCAGCAAGGACGTCGACTACCTGTTCGACATCACCAAGAAGGGCTTCGCGTTCTATGCCAAGACCTGGGACGTGCCATACCCGTACGCCAAGTACGACCAGATCTACGTGCCGGAATACAATGCCGGCGCCATGGAGAACATCGGCATGGTCACCATCCGCGACCAGTACGTGTTCGAATCCAAGGTCACCGACGCCTACGCGGAACGCCGTGTGGTCACCGTGCTGCACGAGCTCGCCCACATGTGGTTCGGCGACTACGTGACCATGAAGTGGTGGAACGACCTGTGGCTCAACGAATCCTTCGCCGAGTTCACGTCCACCCTCGCCACCGCCGAAGCCACCGAATGGAAGGACGCCTGGGCAACCTTCAGCTCCGGCGAAAAGAGCTGGGCGCTGCGTCAGGACCAGCTGAGCACCACCCACCCGATCGTCGCCCCGATCAACGACCTCAACGACACCTACGTCAACTTCGACGGCATCACCTACGCCAAGGGCGCCTCCGTGCTGAAGCAGCTCGTGTACTACGTGGGCCGTGAGAAGTTCTTCAAGGGCATCAACAACTACCTCAACAAGCATGCCTACTCCAACGCCACCCTCGCCGACCTGCTCGCCGAACTGGAACTCACTTCCGGCCGCGACCTGAAGGCGTGGAGCGCCCAGTGGCTTGAGGAATCCGGCATCAACACCATCGCCACCGAAGTCGAAGAGAACGAGGACGGCACCATCAAGCGTCTCGCCCTGCGCCAGACCGCTCCGGCCGAGCATCCCGTGCTGCGCGCCCACCGTCTCGCCGTCGGCTTCTACAACGAGGATCCGGAAACCGGCAAGATCGTGCGCACCGACCGTTTCGAACTGGACGTCGACGGCGAACTGACGGTCGTCGATGCTGCCGCCGGCAAGGCACGTCCGTCGCTGATCCTGGTGAACGACGACGACTTGACCTACACGAAGCTGCGTTTCGACGACAAGAGCCTCGCATTCGCGACAAGCAACCTGTACCGCTTCGACGATGCGCTCGCCCGTTCCGTGCTCTGGCTCGCCCTGTGGGACATGACCCGCGACGGCGAACTGCCGGCACGCCAGTTCATCGACACCTCGCTGGCCGCGCTCGCCACCGAACACGAGTCCACCACCTTCCGTTACGCGCTGGCACAGGTCAGCACCACCGCATGGCATTACACCGCTCCGGCAGAGCGTGCCGAGATCGTGAAGCATGTGGCCGCCGAACTGTTCAAGCTGGCGGGTCAGGCCAAGGCCGGCTCCGACGAACAGTTCCAGCTCGTCACCGCCTACCTGGGCTACGGCGAGCCGGGCGACGAGGCGTTCGTCGCCAACGCGAAGGGCCTGCTCGACGGTTCCGTGGCATTCGACGGTCTGGAAATCGACAACAACTTCCGCTGGACCATCATCAACGCGCTGAGCACCGTCAACGCGATCGACCAGGCGGGAATCGACGCCGAACTGGCCAAGCGCGAAACCACTGAGAACCGTGAGTTCGCCTATGGCGCACGCGCCGTGGCCGGTACCGCCGAAGCGAAGGCATGGGCTTGGAACGAGGCCCTGCACAACGACGAGCTGACCAACATGCAGCTCGAGGCTGTGGCCGGTGGCTTTGCGGCCACCCCGCGCGCCGATTTGGCCGAACCGTACGCCGAGAAGTATTTCGAGGTCGCCGACTGGATTTGGGAGCACAAGACCTTCCACATGGCTGAAGCGCTGCTCGAAGGCCTGTATCCGGGCTATGCCGATCCGGCGAAGCTCGTGGAGCTGGGTGACGCCTGGCTCGCCTCCCATAAGGACGCGGACAACGCCTTGCAGCGCATTGTGCGTGGCAACGTCGAGGCTTCTCACCGCACGCTGAAAGTGCGCGACTTCAACGCCGCGCTCTGATAGCGCTTTTCTGATGGCGCTTGGAGTATGTGGGGCGATTCGAACGATCTGAACGTTCCGCACACTCCAAGCCGGCATGATTCCGTTTAAGAGTCGGAATGATTCCGTCTGGAAACCGGAACGACCGGAGTGTTCATGCTTAGAGTCCGTCATGTCGTCGCACGATTTTGATTTTGGGTGCGATTTTCAAAGTCATGCGACGGGTATATCGGCATTTATGCCTCCTAATCCTCGGTTTTCGCTTGAAAATAAGGGTCAGGGGGCATTTTTGCGTCGAAGGCTGTCGCACGAATTTGATTTTGGAGGCATTTTTCAAAGTTGTGCGACAAGCGTGCTGGCTTTCATACCCTCTAACTCTTATTTTTCGCTGATTTTCAACGGAAAATGATAGTTAGGGGGTATTTCTTTATCAAGTGTTGTCGCACGACTTGATTTTCCGCCTTGAAATCAAAGTCGTGCGACACGAAAAGGGCATTGCGCGCCGTGAAATTCTTTGAATTGTGAAGTGTTATGCGATTGCGTCGTCACCTGCTGGTTTCGGCGGCACGGTTGAGTACGATAGGTCACGGAAATATCGTTTGCAGATAGCGAGGATTTGAGACTCATGCCACGTATGTTCGGAACCGACGGCGTTCGAGGATTGGCGAATAGGGATTTGACGGCACAGCTGGCGCTTGATTTGGGTGACGCCGCGGTGCGCGTGCTGGGCGATGACGAGCGGAGCGAATTCGAAAGCCGTCGCCGTGCGCTGGTCGGTCGTGATACACGAGTTTCCGGCGATTTCCTCGCCGCCGCATTGTCCGCTGGCATGTCCGCCGGCGGCTTCGACGTGATCGACGCCGGCATCATCCCGACGCCGGGCGTCGCATACCTGACGTCCGTGCTTAACGTGGAAATGGGCGCGGTGATCTCCGCATCCCACAATCCGATGCCCGACAACGGCATCAAGTTCTTCGCCCGCGGCGGCTTCAAGCTGCCCGACACCAAGGAAGACGAGATCGAAGCGGTGCTCGGCCAGGATTGGGATCGTCCTACCGGCGCCGGCGTGGGTCGTGTCAGCCATGACACCGCCACCGCAACCAACCTGTACATCGACCATCTGGTTTCCGCCATCGCGCCGGTCGGTCCGGACAAGTCGCAGCCGACGCCGCTGAAGGGCCTGAAGATCGTGGCCGATTGCGCGAACGGCGCCACGTCCGTGGTCGCTCCGGAAGCCTTGCGCCGCGCCGGCGCCGACGTGACCGTCATCAACGCGTCGCCGGACGGCTACAACATCAACAAGAACGCCGGCTCCACCCATCCTGAGCAGCTGCAGGCCATGGTCAAGGCCTCCGGCGCCGTCATGGGCGTTGCCTTCGATGGTGACGCCGACCGTTGCCTTGCCGTGGATGAGGATGGCAACATGGTCAACGGTGATCAGATCATGGGCATTCTGGCGCGCGCCAAGAAGAACGCGGGCAAGCTCAACCATGACACCCTCGTCGTGACGGTGATGAGCAACCTCGGTCTGAAGTTGGCCCTGCGTTCCATGGGCATCAAGACCGTGCAGACCAACGTGGGCGACCGTTACGTGCTTGAAGAGATGCTGCGAGGCGATTATTCGCTCGGCGGCGAGCAGTCCGGCCACGTGATCAACCGTGAATTCGCCACCACCGGCGACGGCACCCTGACCGCGCTCACCCTGTGCAACGAGGTCGTCAAATCCGGTAAGAGCCTGAAGGAACTGGCCGCCGACTTCCCGCAGCTGCCGCAGACGCTCATCAACGTGCCGAACGTGGACAAGATGGCCGCCAAGACCAACGCCAAGGTGCAGGCCGCGGTGGAACGCGAAGAGAAGCTGCTGGGCGACACCGGCCGCGTGCTGCTGCGTCCGTCCGGCACCGAGCCGCTCGTGCGCGTCATGGCCGAAGCCGAAACCCAGCAGCAGGCAGACGAAGTGTGCGATCGCCTCGCCAAGGTCGTCGCCGACGAACTCACCCTGTAAGAGCCCGCAAGGAGATATGCCCCATGTTCGGACACAACTCGAAAGTGGACCTCGAATTCAACCGCGAGGTCGAAAAGCTCATCAAAACCGGCGGCAAAGAGAAAATCATGCCGATCGTGCAGGCCGGCGAACCGGTATTGCGCCAGCAGACCATCGCCTACGACGGCCAGTTGAGCCGCAAAACGCTTGACAAGCTCATCGACACCATGCGCACCACCATGCTGGAAGCGCCGGGCGTGGGCCTCGCAGCCACCCAGATCGGTCTCGGTCTGGCTTTGGCCGTCGTCGAAGACCACGTATGCGAAGGCGACGATGGCGATCCGCGCGAAGCCGCGGAATTCCCCTTCCACGCCATCATCAACCCCAGCTACGAGCCGATCGGCACCGAAACCCGCAGCTTCTACGAAGGCTGCCTGAGCTTCGACGGTTACCAGGCCGTACGCAAGCGTTGGCTTGACATCATCGCCCGTTGGCAGGATGAGGACGGCAACAAGCATGAGGAACATCTGCACGGCTGGCCGGCCCGCATCTTCCAGCATGAAACCGACCATTTGAGCGGTGAACTGTACATCGACCAGGCCGAAATCCGAAGCCTGACCACCAATGAGAATCTTGAGGATTTCTGGTGCGAGGATCCGGTACCGACCGAAGCGGCGGCCGAACTCGGCTTCGAACTGTAACCGCGTAAACGAACGAGACAAGAACGATGAATGCCTCCCAGGCGAACACTTGGGAGGCATTCATCATATTCGGGATTATTGGAATGTTCGAAACATGAGTATTCCAAATATTCCAATATTTCAGTATTCCGGATTCACTAGCACATCGTACGTATCCGTGTTCCGCTCGGCGTCCGAACGCAGATCCCAGCCAGGCTTGCGCATTCCATACAACACCAGCGGCGGTAAACCGAGCACAAGCACGACTACAGCCACAAGAATCGCATATGAAACGCTATCCAAACCGGTGAAACCAGCCGGTCTCACGAAAGTCAACACGAATGCCGCGGCGGAAGCGACGAAACCGACGCCCGCGACCAACCGAATCGCAGGAACTCGATACGTGCGGCGGACTTCTGGATGGGTGTTGCGCAGACGAATCGCGGCGGCAAACATCAGCATGTACATCACCAGATACAGCGCGGTCGCCATATCCACCAGCGTCGCGAAAGCCGTGTTGCCATTGGGGATCAACACGAACAGCAACGCCAGCACGGTCACGATAATGCCTTGCGGAATCAGAATGCCTTCCTGCACGTCGTGGGCATTGCGCTTCTGCAGCGCGGGAGGCATCAGTCCCGTGCGGGCGGCCGCTAGCAAACCGCGAGAAGGACCAGCTATCCAAGCCACCACGGAAGCGAACGCGCCTAGCGCGATGAGCAGCGAAATCACTGGAGTGCCCCAACCCATGCCAAAATGGTCGAAGAACTCCCTGAACGCCAGATTGATGCCGTCGATGAGCCCCAGCTCACGATGCGGCACAGCAAAGGCGATTGCCAAAGTCGGCAGCACAAGTACCAGCAGAATCAGCGCGGTCGCTAGTGCAATGGCGCGTGGGAATTGACGTCCCGGATGCTCCAAGTCGTTGGCATGCACGGCATTGACCTCCATACCCGCGTAGGCGAGCACATTGGATACGATTAGCACAATCGATGCGATGCCCGTCCACGGCGGAAGCAGCGCGGATGCGTGCAGGGAGGTCTGCACTGGCTCACCGATCGCCAGCCAGATAATGCCGAAGACGATAAGCAGCAACGCAGGAAACAGCGTGCCGATAAGTCCCGAAATCGACCCGACCTTGGCGAACAGATTGCCGCCGCGCAACGCCACCATCGTGCTTGCCCAATACAACACGATGATCACCGCGGCCACATATACGCCATTATTGCCCAAGCCACCCATGCCGAACACATACGACAGGCTGACGGCGATGAACGCAATCTGTATCGGATACCACACCACATTCTGAATCCACTGCAGCCAAATGGCGAGGAATCCGATGCGATTGCCGAACGCCTCACGTACCCACACATACACGCCACCTTTCCAGCCGGTGGCCAGTTCGGCAGCCACCAGCGCGGTCGGCACCAGGAAAACGACCGCCGGAATGAGATACAGCAGAATGGAAGCGAGACCATAATCGGCCATGGCCGGCAGAGAGCGTAGCGAGGCCACCGCCACCACGGTCAACATCGCCAGTTGGCTGACTGTCATCATGGTTTTGCCGGTTTTATTGGCAACGGTTGCCGTGCTTGCGATTGCGCCGTGCCCGTCAGCGCCGTTCCCTCTATTCGCCCCGGCATGCGCAGGTATGCCCGTACGATTGCGGTTTCCTGCGACGGCAGACGGATTGCGTGGCGTTGTTGTCGGTGCCGTCGCAGCGTTCGTCGTGGAACGTGCGGACCCGGGATGTGCAGCTGCGCTTGCATCGTGCGCTACCACAGCAAGCGGCTTTGTCATATGAACAGTCATTGCAGCCAGCTTTCGTAAACATAATCGTTGTGGGAATGAACATGAATTTCCTTAATGCGGGAAACGATGGAATTCGTGGAATGACCGCGAAATATCAGTGGTGGAATCCGGATGCACGAGCCTCGCTTGGCATTGGTGAGCGCAGTCCGTCCAGATATTTCACACACGACTTCAGATCCTTGATGAACGCTTCGGCCATATCGTGGCTGAAACCGTTACGCACCACAATGCGCTGCACGGTCACCTGCGTCAGATCCACCGGCATCGGATAAGCCGGCACCAGCCATCCCTTCATGCGCAGCCGATCCTGCAGATCGTACAGATTCCACTTGCGATCCGGCTTGTCGTTGAGCATCCATGCGAACACCGGAATGTCGGAACCGTCGTTCCACAGCGTGAAATCATCCATCTGCTCGATCTCGCCCGACAGATATTTCGCCACATCATGCGAAGTCTGCTGCACCCTTCGATACCCGTCGAAGCCCAAACGCAGGAACATGTAGTACTGCAGCAGTACCTGTGCGCCCGGACGGGAGAAGTTCAGTGCGAAAGTCGGCATTTCGCCGCCGAGATAACTCACCTTGAAAATAAGGCTTTCCGGCAGGTCAGCGGTTTCGCGCCATACGATCCATCCCAAACCGGGGTAGACCAGACCGTACTTATGACCGGAGGTGCTGATGGAGTAGACGCGCTTGACGCGGAAGTCCCATGCGAGGTCCGGCTGGATGAATGGTGCGATCATACCTCCCGAAGCGCCGTCCACATGGATGCGCACATCAAGTCCGGTGCGCTCCTCGATGCGGTCCAGTGCTTCGCTGATCTGTTCGACCGGCTCATACATACCCGTATAGGTCACGCCCATGATGGCCACCACGCCGATGGTGTTCTCATCGACATACTTGTCGAGATCATGGCCGTCGAGCACTTTGTGGTCCTCGGAAATCGGCACATAGCGTGGTTCCACGTCGAAATAGTTGCAGAACTTCTCCCAGCACACCTGCACGGCGCTGCTCATCACCAGATTCGGACGATCGGTCGGCAGGTCGGCCTTTTCGCGGGCTTCCTTCCAACGGCGCTTCAACGCGAGTCCGCCCAGCATGCAAGCTTCCGACGAGCCGATGGTGGAGGTTCCGATGGCATTCATTGGATCGGGTGCATGCCATAGATCGGCGAGCATGTGCCAGCAGCGCGATTCGACTTCGGCGGTTTTCGGGTACTCGTCTTTGTCGATCATGTTCTTGTCGGCCGCCTCCATGTACAGGCGGTTTGCATGATCGTCCATCCACGTGCTCACAAAAGTTGCAAGATTGAGTCGCGCGTTGCCATCCAGCATGGCCTCGTCATGCACCACTTGGTAGGCGGTTTCCGGCAGACTACCCTTCTGTGGAATGGTAAATTTCGAGAACGCCTGGGCTTCCTTCGGACGGGCGAACAGCGGATTGATTTCCACGCTGTCAGGAACAACGCGGTCGTCGGCATTGCCGCAGGTGTTGTCGCAGCAATGCGAATTGTTGTTTTCAGTGGTGGAATGTGTTTCTGACATTGCAGTTCCTTTCGTTGATTTGGAACGTTTATTGCGTTCCGGGATTCAAAAATGAAAGTCGATTCTGGATTTTTGCTGGGAAATGGTCACATTTGCGCTATGTGAAAATTCGTATGACAACCGCTTCGCATGGATGTATCCGTGCGCGGTTTCGTAATGAACACCGTCATTCGAACTCGCATGGTTGTGTTCTCACAAAGAGGAATGCGCACGTTGGTTTGTTGCACATTCTTACACGCTGATGGGTATCGGCTACGATGGGCAGGTATGAACGAATCAACGATGAATCTTTCCTGGCTGGATGACGCGAAGCAGGACATCGAACAATGGTCGGCATCGATGCCGAATGACGCCGACAACCAGCCGATCGACTGGCGATGGGTGTCTTCCCTTGACCTGCGTAACGGCATTGGTGCCGCCACAAGACAGCGCGTTGATTTGTTGGCAATGCTGCGTTCCTCGTCGCCGCAACTTTCCGCCCCGCAGCTGCACGCCCTGTTGAAAGATGATCTTGCGATTCGAGATCGGCTCGAACCGACCATCGCGCAGTGCAACAGCACGTTCATGATGGATTATGACCGACTTATCGCTTCCTATCGGCTGCCGCGCGCGCTTGCTTACGCGAATCGTCGGTTGTGCGACGAAATCGCTGTTCTGCGACAGATTGGCGTGGCGATGGGATTATGGACGGTCACCGAGGAACGACGTGAGCGCGTGACGGTTCCGGTGCTGCTGCCCGGTTCGGCTTTGGCTTCCGGGGGAGTGTCGTTGGATGATATTCAGGATCGAACCGCTGACATCGTTAACGGCCGCGCCGCCCGTCGTGCCGCAGAGAAAAGTCAGAAGCGAGCCAGTGACTATGCCATGTCGCGCGCGAACCTGAGTGGAGTAACCAATCCGGGCGGCTCCACGTTGTTTGATTACGGTTCGGGAACGAAATCCGCTGAATCGGCGCAGTTGCGCCGGATGGCTGAATACCGCAAATCGGATTGGCGTGACGCTTATCTTCCTGGACGCGATGTGGACAATGTCATGGGAATCGACATCGAAACCACCGGTACTGACCCGGCGCGTGTGTACATCATCGACGTCGGCTTTGAATATATGAACATGATTTCCCCTCGCCCTGCTGCCGCACCTACTGGATACCAATACGAGCAGAGTTATTACGAAACGGGCGATGCGTATGGTCAGTCGCGTCTGTCGTTCGGCGTTCCTGCCGAGAACGCGACGCTCGGTAATCCGCTGATTCTCGATTTGACCGGTATCGATGTACGTGATCGTGCGTCCGGCTTCCGCCTGTTCGATGAGTGGCCGGAGGCTCAAATCGGTTTGCTGCAGCGATTGGAACAGCAACCGTACGTAGCGCACAACGCTCGTTTCGAACATAGCTTCTTCATGTTGAATGTGGCTGGATATGCGGAAAGCTACCGTGCGGGCAAGATTACGATTATCGACACGTTGCCGATGAGCCGTCGTTGGGATGAAGGGTCGATTCCGGGCGACGAGCATCCGTATGGCAATAACACGTTGGAAGCATACGCCAAGCGGCAGGGCGCGCTCGATGAAAGCAAGTCGGAGCGCCACCTCGGTTTGGAAGATACGCATATCATGCTGGTTGCCATGAAACATCACTTGGGTGTATTGCATGGCGAAGGCCGCGGTCCGTGGGGTGCGAATGGCAAGTCTGGCATCGGTGGCAAGCATTGCGGGCGCCGTTGGTAGTTTCTGCCATCGTCGGCTATTTTGGTTTGCGAAACTAGATGCGCGTCGATTTGTATTAATTGCGATGAGCGTCTGTTTTGTTTTCGACTGTTCGACACGCCGACGGCTATTGGTTTTGCGTTCACCTGGTTGTGGTTTTCGGGGTCTATTCTGATGGTATCGGCGCTTTCCGGACGCATTTTCCCGGTTTTCGACACGCCGATGGAACGTTGGATTTCCAACGGTTCCGTGCTTCATTGTGCCCTGCGGGTTGCGCGATTGCGGGTTCTCGTGTAAGTTTATCTCTTGCTGCTCA
>ERZ773221.3233-NODE-3233-length-11204-cov-3.664095_pt1 | contig 11204 bp, 9 predicted proteins | sample MGYA00580994_ERZ773221 | MGnify/ENA primary metagenome ERZ773221 (study PRJEB29015, sample SAMEA2737758) | human gut metagenome | biome: human gut; feature: human-associated habitat; material: faeces | place: China | collected 2012 ... | reverse complement strand
GATGATCATGGTGGCGTGACCCTCCTGATGGATCTGCTCAAAGGTCTCGGTGAGCCGCGCGAAGCTCCACAGGTCGATGCCCGCCTCCGGCTCGTCGAAGATCATCAGGTCGCTCTGCCGCGCCAGAATGGTGGCGATCTCGATGCGCTTGACCTCGCCGCCGGACAGGGACACGTCCACCTCGCGGTCCAGGTAGTCGTTGGCGCACAGGCCCACCTTGGTCAGGTACGCGCAGCACTTGTCCTTGCTGAGCTTCTCCTGCCCCGCCGCCAGAAGCAGCAGGTCGTGGACCGTGATGCCCTTGAACCGCGGCGGCTGCTGAAAGCCGTAGCTGATACCGCGGCGGGCCCGCTCCGTGATGGACATGTCCGTCACGTCCTCGCCGTTATACAGTACGCGGCCGGACGTGGGCTGCACCAGCCCCATGATAACCTTGGCCAGCGTGGTCTTGCCGCCGCCGTTGGGGCCGGTGAACACCACCAGCTTGTGGTCGGGAATGGTGATGGAGACGTTTTTGAGAATGTCCTGCTCCCCATCGGGAGTAGATACGCGATAACAGATATTCTGCAGTTCCAGCATGAATGCCTCTCCCCTCTTTGAGGTAATATCTGACAGCAGTATACCAGAGCTTTCCACGCCGCTTTATGGCATCTGCAACAGTCAAAAGAAAAAGTGCTGTGACTTTACAACCCCGTCAGTGTAACAGATTCCCCCGCAAAAAGCAATCTTTTCCTGCGTATTTTGCCGCAACCAGGCGCCGCAGGCGCACCGCCGCCCCTCTGCGCATAGTATGCCGTGAGAAGGAGGCGTTCAAACATGGAGCAGGAACTGAACATCGCCTATGACCAAAAGCTGACCCGCGAGGTCTGGCAGCGGGTGGCACAGTCGCTGCCGCCGCTGGAAGCGCCCGCCGCGGATACCGGCAGCTGCGGCATCGCCGCCCCGCCGCCGGAGGACAGCACCCATCGCCTGCGGCGGTTTATCGACGAGGAGCTGTCCATGGCCCGCGCCTACCGCCGTCAGGTCCGCTGTGCCCCGCCTTCGGCCCGCCGGACGCTGCTGCGCCTGTCGGATGAGGAGTTGGCCCATGCCCGCACACTGCTGGCCGCCCACTATCTGCTGACCGGCCGGTACTACCGGCCCCCCACCCCCGTGGGAGAGGAGCCCCGCTCGTCCTGGTGCCGGCTGCTGCGGGAGCTGTACCGCGAGGAGACCTGCGGCGGCTGGGCCTACGCCCAAGCTGCGGAAGACACGGAGGACGTGTGTCTGCGGGACATTTTCCGCCGCTTCAGTCAGGCGGAGTACGGCCACGCCGCCTCCCTGCTGCACCTGCTGGAAAACAGCTTGACAACAGGGAATAACCTGCTAAAATAGGGGGCAATTCAACACCACAAAGGAGGTCTGGAAGATGAAAGAGTGCATCTCCCGCGAAGCGGCGCTGGCCGCCCTGAAAGAATATAATAAGGAACCGTTCCACATTCTGCACGCTCTGACGGTGGAGGGTGTTATGCGCTGGTATGCCAACGAGCTGGGCTGCGGCGAGGATGCGGACTTCTGGGCCACGGTGGGCCTGCTCCACGACATTGACTTTGAGATGTGGCCGGAGCAGCACTGCGTCAAGGCGCCTGAGCTGCTGAAGAAGGCCGGCTGTTCCGATGAGTTCATCCACGCCGTCTGCTCCCACGGCTACGGCCTGTGCTGCGATGTGGAGCCCACCCACGAAATGGAGAAGGTGCTGTTCGCTGCCGACGAACTGACGGGCCTCATCGGCGCCGCCGCCCGCATGCGTCCCAGCAAGAGCGTCATGGACATGGAGGTCAGCAGTCTGAAGAAAAAGTACAAGGACAAGAAGTTCGCCGCCGGCTGCTCCCGCGATGTCATCAACACCGGCGCCGAGCGCCTGGGCTGGCCCATCGAGGAGCTGATGGAAAAGACCATTCTGGCCATGCGCAGCTGTGAGGAGCGCGTCAACCAGGAGATGGAGACTCTGGCCTGACCCGCGCAGCACTGTAAAGCGTGTCCCCTGTACCGCCACCGCGCACCAAAGAACGCCCTGTGTGAATACACGGGGTGTTCTTTTTGCCGTTTTATACGATTTGTTGTCGTTTCTCCGCGCTGTATTGCCGTTGTGCTGAATAAGCCGCCGATAAGAAGCAGCCTTTTTCCTTGCCTTTCCCTCCCGTTTATGGTACAGTAAAAACGTTGAAAATCGCGGGTTTCTCCCCGCATTTGCCGGGTATCCCGCCCCTGCGGCGCGGAAGCCTGCACATACTTCATCCATTTCCGCACCCCCGCTCACAAGGAGGCCCCCTATGCGTATCGCCATCGCCGGGACCGGCTATGTCGGTCTGTCCATGGCCGTCCTGCTGGCCCAGCACAACACGGTCACAGCCGTGGACATCGTCCCCGAGAAGGCGGACCTTATCAACCGCCGCATCTCCCCTATCGCCGACTCTGAGATACAGGAGTACCTGTCCACCCGTCCGCTGGACCTGACCGCCACCACCGACGGCGACAGCGCCTACCGTAATGCGGACCTGGTGCTGATCTCCACCCCCACCAACTACGACCCCGACCAGAACTATTTCGACACCTCGTCGGTGGAGAGCGTCATCCGCCAGGTCATGGCCGTGAACCCCCATGCCGCCGTGGTGATCCGCTCCACCGTGCCCGTGGGCTTCACCGAGAGCGCCCGTGCCAAGTACGGCTGCCGCCGGCTCCTGTTCAGTCCCGAGTTCCTGCGGGAGGGCCGCGCACTGTACGACAACCTCTACCCCAGCCGCATCGTGGTGGGCGTCTCTCAGGACGACTCCCAGCTGCGGCGGACCGCAGAGGACTTTGCCGCCCTGCTGCGGGAAGGCGCCGTCAAGGAGGACATTCCCGTCCGCTTCATGGCCCCCACGGAGGCGGAGGCTGTCAAGCTGTTCGCCAACACTTATCTGGCCCTCCGCGTCAGCTACTTCAACGAGCTGGACACCTACGCCCAGGTCCGCGGTCTTGACACCAGGGCCATCATCGAGGGCGTCTGCCTGGATCCCCGCATCGGTGACCAGTACAACAACCCCTCCTTCGGCTACGGCGGCTACTGCCTGCCCAAGGACACCAAGCAGCTGCTGGCTAACTACCGCGATGTGCCCCAGAACATCATCTCCGCCATCGTGGCGGCCAACAGCACCCGCAAGGACTTCATCGCGGAGCAGATCCTGGCCAGACACCCCCGGATCGTGGGCATCTACCGCCTGACCATGAAGGCCGGCAGTGACAACTTCCGCCAGTCCTCCATTCAGGGCGTCATGAAGCGCATCAAGGCCAAGGGTGTGGAGGTGGTGGTCTATGAGCCCGCCCTCCGCGAGGACCGGTTCTTCAACAGCCGCGTCATCCGCGATCTGGACGAGTTCAAGCGCGTCAGCGACGTGATCGTGGCCAACCGGTACAGCGACGATATCCGCGACGTGCCGGACAAGGTCTACACCCGCGATCTGTATTTCCGTGACTGACCCCAAAGGAGGTGCCCCTATGGACCGGATCACCGGCGTGATGATGTCCCTGCTGACCGGTCAGGTCTGCGGCGGAGAGCCGCCCCTCCCCGCCCTGACGGCGGATGAGGCGGCCCACCTGTACGCCCTGTCTAAAACCTACGATCTGGCCCACCTCGTCGGCAGCGCCCTGCTGCACCGCAGCCTGCTGCTGGACGGTCCCCTGCGGGCCGCTTTTGAAAAGCAGGTGCTGCTGGCCGTCTACCGCTGCGAGACGCAGGGCAGCGACCTGGCTCAGCTGGATGCCCTGCTCACCCACGGGCAGATACCGTTCCTGCCCCTGAAGGGCTCGGTGCTGCGGCAGTACTACCCCCAGCCGTGGATGCGTACCAGCTGCGACATCGACGTGCTGGTACACTCCGCCGATCTGGACCGCGCCGTGGCCCTTCTCTGCGAGAATGGCTTCACCATCGGCGAGAAAAGTACCCACGATGTGGCCCTCACTGCCCCCGCCGGCTCCCACATAGAGCTGCACTACGACCTCATTGAGGACGGCATGGTGAACGACGCCGCCGCAGTGCTGCGCCGCGTCTGGGATACCGCCGTGCCCCACGGGGACAGCACCCTCCGGTACGACATGCCGGACGATCTGTTCTACTTCTACCACATGGCCCACATGGCCAAGCACTTCGTCTCCACCGGCGGCTGCGGCATCCGCCCGCTGCTGGATGTCTGGGTGCTGACCCACCGCATCCCCTTCGACCGCCGGAGCCGCGACCGCCTTTTGGCGGAGGGCGGCCTGTCCGCCTTCGCCCAGCAGGCGGAGCTCCTGTCGGAGGTGTGGTTCGGCGGCGCGGCCCCCACCGCCGTCACCGACCGGATGACCTCCTACATCCTCCGCGGCGGCCTGTACGGCAGCATGGAAAACCGCATCACGGTGCAGCAGCAGAAGCAGGGCGGCAAGCTGCGGTACGCCGCCTCCCGCATCTTCCTGCCCTACAACACCCTGAAGCACCACTACCCCGTGCTGGAGCAGCACCGCTGGCTCACCCCCCTGATGGAGGTACGCCGCTGGGGGAAGCTGGTGTTCTGCGGCGGCCTGAAGCGCTCCGTGCGGGAGCTGCGCTGCAACAGCGCCACGCCGCGGCAGCAGGCGTCGGAAACCCAGTCCCTCCTGTCCGTTCTGAACCTGTAACCGAAACCAAAAGGACCCGTGACCACCCTTACAGGGCGTTCACGAGTCCTTTTTCTCTACCGTCTGCAATATTCTCGTCGAATATTACGCTTTGTTGTCGCTATTCAATGGCCACGATGTAGTAATACACCGGCTGCCCGCCGGGCAGGGCGCTGACCTCCGCCTGAGGGCACACTGTCTCGAACAGGGCCGCAGCCCGGGCGGCATCCTCGTCGGACACGCCCTCACCGGCGTAGATGGTGATGAACTCGGCGCCCTTGTCTGACGCCATGCGGGCCAGCCGCTCCAGCAGCACGTCCAGGCTCCGGTCGGTACCCATCAGCTTGCCATCGCACAGGGCCAGATAGTCGCCCTCGTTGATGGCAAACCCGTCGAAATCGGAGTTGCGGGCGGCGTAGGTGATCTGTGCCGTGGTGACGTTGGCCGCAGCGTCGGTCATGGCCTGCAGGATCACTTGGGCGTCCGGTTCCTCGGGATCCACGTTCATCATGGCGGAGATACCCTGGGGCACGGTGGCCGTAGGGACTACCACGACTTCCTTCTCCGACAGGCCCACGCACTGCTGGGCCGCCATGATGATGTTCTTGTTGTTGGGCAGAACGAACACCACCTCGCTGGGGGTCTGATCGATCTCCCGCAGGATGGCTTCGGTAGAGGGATTCATCGTCTGGCCGCCGGAGACGATGCGGTCCACGCCCAGATCGCGGAATACCGCAGCCAGGCCCTCACCGGCGCACACCGCCAGGAAGCCATACCGCTTCTCCGGCGCGGCCACGGCGCAGGCATTCTTCTCCAGTTCCTCCTCAATGGCGTCCAGATCATCGGTGGACTGAGCCTTGCGCCCCGCTGCCAGATCCGCCGCCTGGGTACGCATGTTCTCGATCTTGGCCAGCTCCAGCGTGCCGTACTTCTGGGCCTCGTTCAGGGCGTCGCCCGGGGTGTCGGTGTGGACGTGAACCTTGAAGGATTCGTCATCCTCGCCGATGACCAGACTGTCGCCGATGCCGCCCAGATATTCCCGCAGGCCGTCCAGCGGGCGGTTCGTGGTCTTGCGCACGATGAACACGGTGTCGAAGGCGAAGGTGATGTCCTCATCGCCGATGGCGGCAAAGTCCGCCTTCTCCTCGACCTGCTCCTCCACCTCGGGGATCTCCTCGCCCCGCAGGGCGCGGAGCATGCCCTCCAAAATAATGAGGTAGCCTTTTCCGCCGGCATCCACCACGCCGGCCTTCTTCAGCACCGGATTCATCTCCGTGGTCTCCGCCAGCGTGGCATAACCGGTCTTGATGGCCTCCTCCAGCACATAGTCGGCGTCGTTCCGTTCGCCTGCCGCCTCCAGCGCGCGCTGAGCGGCCAGGCGGGACACGGTGAGCACCGTGCCCTCTGCGGGCTTCATCACCGCGCCGTAGGCGGTAGCCACGCCCTCCTGCATGGCGGCGGCCAGCTGTGCGCCGTCCGCCTCCGCCACGCCCTTCAAAGCCTTGCTCATGCCGCGGAACAGCAGGGACAAAATGACGCCGGAGTTGCCGCGGGCACCCCGCAGCAGGCCGGATGCCGTGATCTTGGCCGCCTCCTCCACAGTGGCGGGCTGATTCTTGCGCAGCTCGTTCACCGCCGTCTGGATGGTCAGGCACATGTTGGTGCCGGTGTCGCCGTCGGGCACCGGAAAAACGTTGAGGTCGTTGATGGTCTGTTTCTGCTGTGCGATGCACGCGGCGCCGAAGGCGACCATCTGCTTGAAGGCGCCGCCGCTGATCCTATCTGTCATGTCCTAATTCTCCTTCTCGGCGATGTCACACAGTGACGGAATCCACGCAGACGTTAACCGCCTTCACGGTGACGCCGGTGTTGAGACTGACCACATATTTGACCTCGCTCATAATGGAGCGGCAGACAGTGGCGATGTTGACGCCGTTCTCCACCACGATGTGCAGCTCGATGGAAACGGTATGGTCATCGTTGTACGTGACCTTGACGCCCTTGCTCATGGCCTCCGGCCGAAGCAGATGGACCAGACCGTCCGTCATGCTGCGCTGTGCCATGCCCTTGACGCCGAAGCAGTTGGTGGCCGCCGCGCCGGTGATGGTGGTGAACACCGCATCGCTGATGGTGATCTCGCCCTGCTCAGTGGGGACTTTTATCATAGCTGACTTCCTTTCTGCGGAATACCGCCATCCGTCCCGCCGGTGCAGGGACCTGCCCGCTTGCCGCGGCGGATGGCAGCAAAAATAATAAGCCCAATTTAATACGTTATATTATATACTACTTCCCGCCGGAGTACAAGAGAAATTTCCTGCGCCGCCTGCCGCCGCGAAAAAAGCGGTTCGAACGCGCAAAAAAGCGGAGAGCGGCACGGTGTGCCGCTCTCCGTAGCCCTTACCTTCACCGCGCCGCTCAACCGCGGTTGCCGAAGAAGTAGTTGTAGAATTCCTGCCAGTTGTCGGGCATCTGGCCGCCGTAGCTGTTGCCGCCGTCGCCGTAGCCGTAGCTGTTGTCGCTGCTCTGGCTGCTGTCATCGGAGCCGGTGGTCTGGGGCTGGGTGTCAAACGTCAGCTCCACCTCGATATACTGCCCGCCGCGGTAGACGGTGAGGGTCACGGTGTCACCGGCGCGATAACCCTTCATAGCCGCGGACAGATCCTGACGGGAGGTCAGGGTCTTGTCGCCCATCTTGGTGATGACATCGCCCAGACGCAGACCGGCCTTGTCACCGGCGCCGCCCTCCACCACGGAGTAGACGAACACGCCCTCCGTGACGTCGATATTGAACTGTGCCGCCATCTGCTCATTCATGGTGCCTGCGGTGATGGCCATGTAGGCCTTATCCGTCACAGCGCCGTTTTCCATGATGTCGGTGATGATGCTGCGCACGTCACTGATGGGAATGGCGAAGCCCAGGCCCTCCACCGTGGTGCTGGAGTAAGTGGAGTACTTGGCGGACACGATGCCCACCACCTCGCCGTACAGGTTCACCAGCGGGCCGCCGGAGTTGCCGGGATTGATGGAGCAGTCCACCTGGATCATGTTGAAGGGGGTACCGTCCACATTGATGGCGCGGTCGCAGCTGGACACGATGCCCTGGCTCATGGAGAATGTCAGCTCGCCCAGAGGGTTGCCGATGGCCAGCACGGTGTCACCCACGTTGACGTCGGCGCTCTCGCCCAGCGTCACAGGCTGCAAGCCGGAGGCGTTGATCTTCAGCACCGCCACATCGTAGTCGCTGTCGCCGCCAATGACGGTGGCATCATAAGTGTCGCCGTTGTACAGCGTCACCTCCACAGAACTGGCGCCGCTGACAACATGGTAGTTGGTGACCACATAACCGTCCTCAGTGATGATAAAGCCGCTGCCGGAGGAGGCAGTCTGGGTCTGCTGGCCGAAGATGTTGGTGCTGGTGGCAGAGCAGTTGATGGACACGGCGCTGTTCACCACGGAGGCGTACACCTCGGCAGGCTCCATCTTGGTCTGACCGTCCACGTTCTTCACCTGCACCGACACGGGCTGGCGCGAACTCTGCTGGATAGCGGTCCTGGACGTACTGCTCCCGGCGATGGCCGCGCCGCCCCAGCCTGCCAGTCCGCCTGCCACGGCACAGGCCAGGATCAGCGCCGTCACCTTCACGGCAGTGCGGTGGAAGAATCCCCGCTTCTTGGGAGACTCCGGCGCAGGCGCCGGTGCGCGGTCGGGGCCCGGCGCGTAGTCGTCGTGGGGCAGTTGATCCCGATTGGTGTAGCGATACTGGTCGCTGCTTCTGAAGTCATCGTTGTAATACATAAAAAATACCTCCTCTTTCGGCGGACCATATGATTTTTGATGCTTGTGGCGGCGGGAAATTCGTGGTATGATACCGCCGCCGGGAAATTTCTTTTTCTATCTTATAGGATAAGCACTTTCCTTAATTCAAGCTTTAAGTTTCCGCTGGAAATTTTAACTTTTTGAAAACGAGGTGAGACATTTGCTGCGGATCGACCAACTGCGCCTGCTGCCGGACCAGCCGGAATCGGACCTGACGGCCAAGTGCGCCCGTCTGCTGCGGACAGACCCGTCGTCCCTGCGGGACCTGACGGTGCTGCGCCGCGCCATCGACGCACGGGAGGGCCTGACCTTTGTGTACACCGTGGCCGTCTCCGCCCCGCAGGAGGCCGCCCTGCTCCGCCGCTGCCGCGATAAGCGCGTCACCGCCTACGTACCGGAGCAGTACGTCCTCCCCGCCCCTGTGGCTCCGCCGGAGGTGCGCCCCATCGTGGTGGGCGCAGGCCCCGCGGGCCTGTTCGCCGCTCTGGTACTGGCCCGCTGCGGCGCCCGCCCCATCCTGCTGGAGCGCGGGCAGCCCGTGGAGCAGCGCAGCCGGGACGTGACACGCTTCTGGCGCACCGGCCGACTGGACACTGAGAGCAACGTCCAGTTCGGCGAGGGCGGCGCAGGCGCTTTCTCCGACGGCAAGCTGAACACCGGCACCCGCGACCTCCGCCACCGCTACATCATGGAGCAGTTGGTGGCCTGCGGCGCACCGGAGAGCATCCTCACCGACGCGCTGCCCCATGTAGGCACCGACAAGCTCCACATCGCCCTGCAAGCCCTGCGCCAGCAGCTGCTGGACGCCGGTGCGGACATCCGCTTCGGTGCGCGGCTGGAGGGCTTCACCGCACAGGACGGGGCCTTGACTGCCATCACCTGCCGGCAAGGCGATTCCCTTTACACCATTCCCGCCCAGCGGCTGATCCTGGCTCTGGGCCACAGCGCGCGGGACACCTTTGAGACGCTGTATGGATCCGGCCTCGCCATGGAGCCCAAGCCCTTCGCCATGGGCGTCCGCATCGAGCACCGCCAGTCGGCGGTGGACGCCGCCCGCTACCGGCAGCTGGCGGGCCATCCCGCTCTGCCGCCTGCCACCTATAAGCTGTCCTGCCACCTGCCCAACGGCCGCAGCGCCTTTTCTTTCTGCGTCTGCCCGGGCGGACAGGTGGTGGCCGCCGCCTCGGAGGAACAGCGCGTCGTCACAAACGGTATGAGCGAGTACGCCCGTGACCGCGAGAACATCAACGGCGCCCTGCTGGTAAACGTCACGCCCGCCGATTTCCCCGATGGGCACCCTCTTGCCGGCATCCGGCTTCAGCGGCAGCTGGAGGACGCCGCCTTCGTCTTGGGCGGCGGCGATTACCGCGCCCCCTGCCAGCGGGTGGGCGACTTTCTGGCGGGCCGCCCCTCCACCGGTGCAGGTACCGTGCAGCCCAGCTACCTGCCCGGCGTCACCTACACCGACCTGCGGCGCTGCCTGCCCGCCTTCATCAGCGAAACGCTGGCCCTGGCTCTGCCGGAGCTTGGCCGGAAGCTGCGGGGCTACGACGACCCCGACGCCCTGCTTACCGGCATCGAGACCCGCTCCTCATCGCCGGTACGGCTGGTGCGGGATGACCGATACGAGTCCAATATTCGCGGCATGTACCCCTGCGGCGAGGGGGCCGGCTATGCCGGCGGCATCCTCTCCGCCGCTGCTGACGGTATGCGCTGCGCCGAAAAATTACTGGAGGTATACCGATGAAAAAGCTTGCTGTACTCGGAGATTTTCTGGAGCCGCATCACCATGCGCAGATCGACAGCACCGCGGCACGCTGCGGCTTTGCCGTGGACTATTATCCCGACGGCCACGTGCCTGCGGAGCTGGCCGGACAGTACGAGGTGCTGTATGGCATGCCGGATCGCGCCGCCCTCAGGACCTTCACCGGCCTGAAGTGGTTCTGCGGCAACTTCGCCGGTGTGGATGCCTATCTGGATGACGCCCTCTACCCTTCCCCCGACGTGATCCTGACCAACTCCTCCGGTGCCTACGGCGTCACCATCGCCGAACACCTCATCATGGTCACACTGATGCTGCTGCGCCACGCTTCCGCCTACGTGCTGGAGGCCGCCGCCCACCGCTGGGGTCCCGTCCTGCCCATGCGTTCCATCATGGGCAGCACCATCACCGTGGTGGGCACCGGCGACATCGGCACCGAGTTCGCCCGCCGCGCCAAGGCTATGGGCGCCAAGTCCATTCGCGGCGTCCGCCGCACCATGAAGCCCGCCGACCCCGCCTTTGACAGCGTCCATACCCATGACCAGCTGGAGTCCCTCCTGCCGGACACCGATCTGCTGGTGCTGGCCCTGCCCTCCACGCCGGACACCATCGGCTTCCTGTCCCGCCGACGCATCGCCCTGCTGCCCAAGACCGCCTTCGTCATCAATGTGGGCCGCGGCAGCGCCATCGACCAGCCCGCGCTGGTGGACGCCCTGAACGCCGGGCAGTTGGCCGGCGCGGCACTGGACGTGTTCGTGCAGGAGCCCATCCCCGACGGCGACCCCATCTGGGACGCCAAGAACCTCCTGCTGACGCCTCACGTCTCCGGCCAGCTGAGCCTGGGCTATACGCGGGATAAGAATGTGGCCCTGTTCTGCGAGGATCTGGAGAATTACGCCGCCGGCCGTCCTCTGGCCCGCTACGTCGACCGCAAGATCGGCTATTGACGTACATACGATAGAAAGAGCCACCCGCA
>ERZ773221.3231-NODE-3231-length-11205-cov-4.122511_pt1 | contig 11205 bp, 10 predicted proteins | sample MGYA00580994_ERZ773221 | MGnify/ENA primary metagenome ERZ773221 (study PRJEB29015, sample SAMEA2737758) | human gut metagenome | biome: human gut; feature: human-associated habitat; material: faeces | place: China | collected 2012 ... | reverse complement strand
ACTTCTCGATATTCAGGTCGAGATGCAATATAGGATATTTAATCCAATCCTTTTCCAACTTTTCTACTGCCAAACCGGTAAACAGTTCTTTTTTTCCTTGAAAGTAAGCCTCTAAAGTAGAAATGAGCAGACTCTTTCCGAAACGGCGCGGACGACTCAAAAAGTAATAACGCCCGGTCTTTACCATTTGATACATCAATGCCGTTTTATCAATATAAAAATAACCATCCTGACGAAGGCTTTCAAAATTCTGAATACCGATAGGATAAATTTTATTGCTCATAATCTCTTCTTTTAAAAATCAACAACACATAAGTGAAGCAAGCGGATTCAAAATCCACTGGGACGGTTCACCTTCCTTATATAGATTCCCACTCTTTATCTCTTATTAATTCTTGAATACTATTTATGAAAGTCTCCGCTTGTGGATATAAGTTGTTTACCATTTCTTCGTCACAATATACAAAGTCATCATAATCTCCACTATGCCTTTTTTCAAATAATGTAGAAAAAGTTTTTCCTACTTTTACAGGAAGTTTTCCTGTCGAAATAAAGTGCAGACCAAGCATCGTCTTCACCCCATTATGAGTCTGCGTTTGAATATCATATTTTAAAAGAAGAGCTACAGTTGCATAATAGCATGCATAATACAGCCTGTTAATAGCAGCATTATAGAATGACTCACGTATCATAACCTCAGCCTCTCTCAATGTTTCATAAGCACGTTGTATCCGATAAGCGACCAGTGCTTTCTTACTTTCCTTATCTAGAATTTCTTTCATAAGACAATACCTTCGTTTATCACATTTACATAAAAAGGTGTTTTAAAAGGCCGGTTCTCCCAAAATTTCTTCAAAACAACTATCGGGCTAATACTAACACCTGTTTTCAATTCCAATTCATATAAAGGTAATGTGATAGCTTCTTCTTTAGCCAATGTCATTTTGTCACCTTCCACTAAAATGAGTAAATCAACATCACTATCATGCCTGGCATCCCCACGCGCCTCAGAGCCATATAAAATAGCCTGCGCATTGGGAGCAACACGTTTTAATGTTTCACGAATAGCTTCTATAATCTCTGGTCTCTTCATTTCTTACTCTTTCTAAATGCATGAATGAATCAAACTTACTACATTACAAAGATACATTTTTCTATCTAAACAACATCACATCTTACATGAAAGTTCGCCATAAAATCATTTAAAGTAGGTTTCCGTTCTCTGTTCAATCTGCTCTGTTCAATCGGATTTGCAATCCGATTGCTTGAGTATCAGGATTTGTAATCCACTCCTTAACCTCTTGCCTTCTTAAACTACAATCACCTCTAGCAGTCCTTTATCACCCGCATAACTCACCGCCGAACTATATAAATAATCTTCCTGCCGTGCAACAATCTCCTGCTTCACCGGATTATTATGAATATAATTCAATTTTTGCAGAAAGAAGTCATGCAAATAAATTAATTCGGGATGATTACCTTCTTGCCAAAAACGATACTTAGATATTTTTTTGTCATTAGCTCCGGCAAAGCGAAAACGATCCAACATCCATTCGCGACGACTTTCTTGAGGATCTGTTTCGAGTTCTGCCATAATACGTTTACTAGTAAACTTTTTAAAATCTCGAAGGATATCCGAAACAGATGCTTCTGTTCCGGAACTGACAATCATGTGCAAATGGTTACTCATTAATACCCAGGCATAAATTCTTAAGCCTTTTTTCTCCTGACAATAGGCTAGTGACTCCAGAATTATATGCTTGTATTTAGGACGGGTAAAGATATCTATCCAATCGACAACGGTAGAAGTAACAAAATATAATTCATCTAAAACTCGATTCGCAGTATCCATTGATATACTAATTTGATTAGAGAGGATAAATGTACGATTAAAATCGAAAGAGACAAAGGATTTTAAACGATCGGATAAGATAAGCGGATTAAAAATCCTGATACCAAAGACCAGCGGATTATAAATCCGCTGGCTCATGCTCATGGCTTCTAATGGTTAAGCATTCTACAATTATTCACCGATTTTGTAGACTTCTCTTCTAAGATAATTGAATATTCTAAGAACAAGAAATAAAAAAGTGACCGGTAGAAAAACAGTCACCAATTAACCCTTTCACTCAACAACAATCGTACTAATTTGAGGATTATGGCTATCGTATGTAACCGTCACAGGATACATAGAGCCATAATCCTTTATTTTTTTAATAAAAGGGATATTCTGTCTGGTATAACCCAAAGAAACTTTGCTAGAATAATGTTCTCCTCCAACCATATATTGATAATAGACTACGAAAGAATAAGAAACACTACCACCCATTCGCCCTTGAGTCATGTCATATTTAAGTTCATGGCGTACGATATTTCCTACTGTTTCTTTATCATAATTTTCTGGAAGTGAAGAATAATACAATAAAAAAGACACAAACACCATAAAAAAGAAGGCGATTATAGCAAATGAATATTCCGACCAAAAAGTTCCCTTATGAGGAGGCTTCTGCACATACTTCTTTTTCGGTATTGTTTTTATGATCTTACGTTTTCTCTTCTGTCGCATCTATTCATTAAACAATAGTCGAATATTTATCCAAAGCCTTTCTCAAAGTTCTTTCCGAAACCGGTTTAGTCACAAAATCATTGCATCCCATCTCCAAAGCCAATTCTTTATCCGTTTCAAAAGCATAAGCCGTCAAAGCAATAATAGGAATATCTTTGGAATAAGAACGAATGATATGCGTTGCTTCCAATCCATCCATGCGTGGCATTTTTATATCCATCAGAATTAAGTCCGGTTGATACTGCTTATACATTTCAATGGCTTCCACCCCATCCTTAGCCCAAAGCAATGTATATTCCCTGCCGATCAGATTCTTCAGCAGGATGAAATTACTTTCTACATCTTCCGCTACCAAAATCTTTTTGATCTGTTGCACACGATTTACAGTATCTCCTTTAGATTCCGTCTTTGACATTTTAAAGATTTCGCCGAGTTCTCCGGCTTCTTCATAAGGAATCGTGAAATAGAACGTAGAGCCTTTACCCAATTCAGAAGTCACTCCTATTTCTCCACCGATCTTTTCGATAATCATCTGACAGATAGATAGCCCTAATCCTGTGCCTTGAGCAAAAGAGTTCAGTTTGACAAAACGCTCGAAGATATGATCTACCTTTTCCGGTTCTATTCCTATTCCTGTATCCTTCACATATACACGAATATTTTTATCCGTCCGCTCAAAACCCAAACGAATCTCTCCTGCATACGTAAATTTACTCGCATTAGTCAGGAAATTCGTTATCACCTGCATGATACGATTCTGATCTCCCTCAATGAATAAATTCTCATCCTCATTATCAAAAACAAGAGTTACCCCTTCTTTCACACGTTCTTTATGAACAGCATAAATTGTCCGGCAAACTTCTCCCAGATTCATTGGACGCTTGATATATTCCAGTGTCCCGGCTTCTATCTTCGATAAATCCAGAATATCATTAATCAGTTGCAACAAAATATCCGAATTCTGATTGATAATACCCGAATAGAGCTTTTTCTCTTCAGCAGTTTCGGCAGCAGGCAATAATTGAGAGAATCCTACAATTGCATTCAGGGGTGTCCGGATCTCATGACTCATATTAGCAAGGAAAGCACTTTTCAATCGGTCGGATTGCTCCGCCTTAATCCTTGCCTTTATCAGTTCCTGCTCAATATTCTGAAGATTAGTAATATCCCAAGAGATACCAATCAGCAACGGTTTGCGTCCTTCCATCGGCACAAGCGCCTTTAACGTCTGTACAATACGCGCTTTCCCGGTGACGGAAAGATACGTTTCCTGCATATCAATACGCTTATGGGTCTGAAGTAATTCCAAATCATCCTTACGGAATTTCTCTGCGTCTCCATGACTCGGAAATACTTCATAGTCCGTATGTCCAATCGCTTTAGACGCCGGGATACCTGAATGGTCGGCAAATGCTTTGTTCCAATACAAATACCTAAAATCATTTTCCGGGTCTTTCACAAACAGATAGACTGGGATATTATTCAAAATACCATCCAGCAATAGATTTAGTTCGCGAAGTTCATCCTGTTTCTTTATAACATCAGTAATATCCTGTGTAAAGAACCAAGTCAGTTCTTCATTATTCTCACGAATCAGAAATGTAGACACCTGATGCATCCGCTCTTTATCTTCACCTTTCCGCATATAGGCAGCACGATAAGCAAAAGTGCCATCATTGTCACGTATTTCCTGAAGACGTCTTTCCCACGCCTCCTTTGTTGTCATAGAGACAGGCAGATCATATATCTTTTGGATACCCATCTGTTGGGTAACTCCGTATTCTTCTATAAATTGCTTATTTGCATAAACCAATGTCCCGTCTTCCGATACGGCAAGAATGCTGTCACTCACTTTATCGAGTACACTCTTGAAAACCTCCAGTTGCCTTTGCGTGGTCACCCGCTCCGTTATATCACGACACATAATCAATACATACTCCTCATCCAACGGAAAGATACGATTTTCGTAATGATGATGTTCGCCATTAAAATCCAATTCATGATGGGCGGTTGAAACAGCTCCCGTGCTGACAGCCTGACGCATATTGGAGTGAATATTCTGATATGCTTCCGGTGGAACCATTTCCCGCATATACATTCCCTTAAAATCTTTATTTGATATCCCGACATGATTGGTTTCTTCATTGGAAACAACTTCAATGCCTACTTCGTTCTGATTGAAGACAGTCAGCATATCCGGCAAAGAGTCCAGAATCCTGACAGCATATTTTTCTTTGAAACTCACGGGACGATTACTTATATTCTCATTCCTAAGAATAGAAAGCTCCTTTTTGAGCTGCTCATTTTCTTTCTTTAGCGCTTCCAGCTGTTCTAATAGTACTTTTTGGTTTTGTTCGGTGTTCATGATATATCAGAATTAATGCGTACTTATCTGCCAAAAGTAAATCTTTTTTTGAAGATAAGTACGCAAAAACCAGTTTTTTTTTGAGAATCATTCAATTACCATGATCCGGTCGTTCAATCCCACCTTCATGCCATCTTCCACAAATACCTCTTTAACTACTCCATCCGTCACCGAACGTATCTCATTCTCCATCTTCATTGCCACCAATACGCAAAGCGGATCGCCACGTTTCACACGGTCTCCTTTCTTTACATACGTCTTCAGTATTACTCCCGGCATCGGTGCCTGTACTACCTGACGTCCTACAGACTCAGCAGCAGTGCGGGCATTATGTATCTTCTCCATTTCTCCCTGCAATTCAATCTGATAAAGCTCCCCTTTATTCATGATTGTATATGAATTATTGGAAGAGGGAGAAATCTGCACTCCATGCGAGTGGTGATCGATGATGATCGAATGGATAGAGTCGCCACCCATGTTATAATCGACCTCATATATCTTACCATTGACTGCAATCTTCTTGATTGGTCCGTCCTCCAGTATTTCCACCTTATATTCACTATCCGGCATGTCCTGAAGCTTGGCGTAATATGTAGCTAATGTTGTACCCATAATCTGTTCTGTTATTTTTTAGTCTTACATCAATAATTATTAGCAGTCATCTGCAACTTACCATAATACTTCCAGAGCGATTCGCCTACCACCGGAAGCGTTGTGGCACGGGAAGCCGCTTCTTTCTCCCGCTCGTAGTGTCTCACTGCGGCAGCAATGACAGCCACTGTCGGATCGGTATTCTGACGGCGTTTCAGATCTTCCTTATCAAAGCGCGTATCAATAAACGTTGTATCATATTCGCCTTTCAGGAAAGCTGCATTCTTCAATACACGTTGATGGAAAGGAATTGTTGTTTTAATTCCCAAAATCTTATACTCGCGCAAAGCACGTGCCATATTGGAAATGGCAGAAGCACGGGTACGTCCCCAACAACATAGCTTGGCAATCATCGGGTCATAATGCAGAGAGACTTCAAATCCGGCATAAGCGGCACTGTCAAGACGCAGGTTACGCCCTTCGGGAGCTTCACGAACAGTAATCACACCGGGAGAAGGCATGAAGTTATTCTCCGGATCTTCCGCATAAATACGACATTCGATAGCTGCTCCGCTAAACTGAATATCATCCTGTTTATAAGGTAACGGATTTCCGGCAGCAACTGTTATCATATCCCGAACCAGGTCAACTCCCGTACATTCCTCCGTCACAGGATGTTCTACCTGCAAACGGGTATTCATCTCGAGGAAGTAGAAGTTTTGGTCTTTATCCATCATAAACTCCAATGTCCCGGCACTGTAATATCCTATTTTCTTACAGGCTTCCACAGCAACCTTCAACATCTTCTTTCTCGTCTCTTCTTTCACAAAAGGAGAAGGACTTTCCTCTATCACTTTTTGGTTACGACGCTGAATGGAACATTCACGTTCGTAAAGATGGACCACATTGCCATATTTATCTCCCATGATCTGAACTTCGATATGATGGGGATTTTCGATGTATTTCTCAATATATACCGCATCATTGCCAAAAGAAGTCCCTGCTTCGGATTGCGACAAACGAAGAGCCGTTTCCACTTCTTCTTCCGTGCGTACCAAGCGCATTCCTTTTCCTCCACCTCCGGCAAGTGCTTTCAGCATAATGGGATAACCTACTTCATTGGCCACCTTCTTCACTTCATCAATCCCCTGCACAGGTGTCTCGGTTCCGGGAACAATGGGTAATCCTGCTTCACGCATAATCTTACGGGCTTCTGTCTTGATTCCCATTTTGGAAATAATGTCCGCACTCGGTCCGATAAAAATCACTCCTTCTTCTTCACAACGACGGGCAAAATCCGCATTCTCCGACAAGAAACCATATCCCGGATGAATAGCAGCTCCGGTCTTTTTGGCAATGGATAATATCAATTCCGGCTTCAGGTAGGAAGTATCTTCAGGCGATTCGGAGATGCAATAGGCTTCTTCCGCATAACGCACGTGCAAAGCTCCTCGGTCTACATGGGTATAAACAGCCACCGTCGAGATATTCATCACCCGACAGGTACGGAAGATTCGCATCGCTATTTCACCGCGGTTGGCTACTAATATTTTCTTTATCATAATCTTTTTATTCTTTTAATGAACACTCTCCATTCTCAACTCTCCACTCTCAACTTATTAAAGCGGAAGATTCGAATGTTTCTTAGGAGGATTAGACTGCCGTTTGTTGGCAAGCATCTCGAAACTTCGAATCAACCGCAAACGGGTTACCGCCGGATCAATCACTTCATCCACATATCCCAATTCCGCCGCCCGGTAAGGATTGGCAAACTTCCCGCGATAATCATCCTGAAGTTCTTTCCGTTTTTCTTCGGGGTTTCCGGCCTTATCTATATCCTTACGGAAAAGAATATTCACAGCTCCATCCGGTCCCATCACAGCTATTTCGGCAGTAGGAAAAGCAAGATTGACATCTCCGCGGATATGCTTGGAGCTCATCACATCATAAGCGCCACCGTATGCTTTGCGGGTGATAACCGTAACTTTCGGCACTGTAGCCTCACAATAAGCATAAAGCAATTTTGCCCCGTTGCGGATAATTCCGCCATATTCCTGATCGATTCCCGGAAGGAATCCCGGCACATCTACCAGTGTCAGTAAAGGGATATTGAAAGCATCGCAGAAGCGGACAAAACGGGCAGCTTTGACAGATGCGTTAATATCCAGCGTGCCTGCAAGTACCAATGGCTGATTAGCCACCACTCCCACTGTTTTTCCATTCAGCCGGATATAGCCGGTCACAATATTCGCAGCATATTCTGCCTGAAGTTCGAAGAAACTATTATCATCAGCCACTGCTTCAATCATTTCTTTTATATTATACGGCTGATTCGGATTGGTTGGAATCAAATTAGCCAGTTCCGGAGTCAGACGGGTCGGCGAATCGTTTGTAGCTACAAACGGAGGCTCTTCCATATTATTTCCCGGCAGATAGGAAATCAGTTCACGAATATAATTGATACACTCAATATCATTCTCCGCAGAAAGATGAGCTACACCGGACTTTGTCATGTGTACGCCTACTCCGCCGAGTTCCTCTTTAGTGACTTCTTCCTGTGTCACACTTCTCACCACATCCGGTCCTGTAATAAACATATAACCGGAATTTTTCACCATCAGGATAAAATCTGTCAATGCAGGAGAATAAACCGCACCTCCGGCACATGGGCCCATGATCGCGCTAATCTGCGGAATCACTCCGGATGCCATAGAGTTGCGCAGGAATATCTCGGCATATCCGGCCAAAGAACGTACCCCTTCCTGAATTCGTGCACCGCCCGAGTCATTCAATCCGATGATGGGTGCTCCCATTTGCATAGCCATGTCCATCACTTTACAAATTTTCTTAGCGTGCGTTTCCGAAAGAGCTCCACCAAATACGGTGAAATCCTGTGCAAAGACATAGACCAGGCGCTTGCCAATCATACCGTATCCCGTCACTACCCCGTCTCCGGCAAATTTCTGCTTTTCCATACCGAAATCGGTACACCGATGGGTTACCAACTTATCCAGTTCGATAAACGAACCTTTCTCCAATAATAAATCGATGCGTTCACGGGCGGTCAGTTTGCCCACAGAATGTTGTTTTTCAATGCGAGCGTCTCCGCCGCCTTTTTCTGCTTTCCTGTTCAGTTCTTCCAGGTTGCTAATAAGCTCTTTCATAGGCTGTAGTTATTAAAGTTGTATGTGTGTGTAAAAATAAACAGTAATATATGAAATCATTGTCATATTGATTACACAAAGTACTTTTATATAATGAACGCCTCATGTGTGGAAAATGTTAGCATTTATGCCTTAAAACATCTTTATCCATTTATTTAGGGAGCTTTTTTTTGCAGGTTGCGACAACAAACTTCCCCGCTTTTCTGTTTATCGCTTATCATTTTTAATAAAACCTATACCGTTGTCAACTTCGATGTTGAACAAGGCCGCATCATTATCCGGGAAAATCCGAAATACCTTAGTCTGAACGAAATGTATCAGGTAGCCAACAACTATCCGAAAGGCAGCAAAGACTTCGTTAATGTATTCGATATCGCCGTGCGGATGTATCCGACTGATGCCGTAGCCAACCTGAATGCAGGAGCTGTCGCTTTATCACAAAAAGACTTGAATGCAGCAGTGAAGTTTATGGAGAAAGCCGACCACAATACTGCCGAGTTCATCAACAATACCGGAGTCTACAATTTCCTTAACGGGGATATTAACCGTGCCATGGCTGCATTTGAGCAGGCAGCAAAGCTAGGTAACGAAGCTGCGCTGGCCAACTTAAAACAATTACAACAAATTCTTAGCGTGAAGATGAAATAAACAGAAAATTTTTTTTATTCACCCGACCAAAGTGGGACGTTTGTTTGTTATATCAATAATAAACGACGTTCCACTTTTTAAATCTGATAATTATGACCTTGATCCTTGCTATTATTCCGGTGTTACTGTTGATTATATTAATGGCATTCTTTAAAATGCCGGGTGACAAAAGTAGTATCATTTCTCTGATCGTGACGATGCTGATTGCTATTTTCGGCTTCGCTTTTTCAGTAGACAATCTGTTTTACTCCTTTTTATATGGGGCGTTAAAAGCCGTCTCTCCTATCTTAATCATTATCCTGATGGCTATTTTCAGTTATAACGTATTGTTGAAAACAAAAAAGATGGAGATTATCAAACAGCAATTCGCTTCTATTTCTACCGATAAAAGTATTCAGGTGTTATTACTGACTTGGGGATTCGGCGGATTACTGGAAGCGATGGCCGGCTTCGGGACAGCAGTTGCCATTCCGGCAGCCATTCTTATCAGTCTGGGATTTAAGCCTATCTTTTCGGCAACTGTAAGTTTGATTGCCAACAGTGTAGCCACCGCTTTCGGAGCGATCGGAACTCCGGTATTGGTACTAGCCAAAGAAACGAATTTGGATGTATTGCATCTTAGCACGAATGTCGTATTGCAGTTATCCGTTTTGATGTTCCTGATTCCGCTAGTTTTGCTTTTCCTTACTGACTCCAAACTTAAATCGCTTCCCAAAAATATATTTCTTGCCTTATTAGTAGGCGGAGTTTCTTTAGTCAGCCAATATCTGGCTGCCAAGTACATGGGTGCTGAATCTCCGGCCATTATCGGCAGTATTCTTTCGATTATCGTGATTGTTCTTTATGGAAAACTGACTGCCTCTAAAGAAGAGAAAGCACGGAAAAGCCATCTGAGAACAAAAGATATACTGAATGCATGGAGCATCTATTTACTGATTCTATTTTTAATCATCCTGACCAGTCCCCTCTTCCCGGGATTGCGTCATACATTAGAGAATAACTGGATAACCCGAATCAGTTTGCCCATCAATGCTTCCACCGTCAATTATACTATTTCCTGGCTGACTCATGCCGGAGTATTGCTTTTCATCGGAACTTTTATCGGTGGATTGATTCAAGGGGCTAAAGTAAAAGACCTGTTCATCGTTCTTTGGAATACAGTGAAGCAATTAAAGAAAACATTCATCACCGTGATCTGCCTTGTGGGATTATCCACAATTATGGATAGTGCCGGAATGATTGCTGTGATTGCCACGGCACTGGCTACGGCTACGGGAAGTTTGTATCCACTGTTTGCTCCGGTCATCGGTTGTCTGGGAACGTTTATCACCGGAAGTGACACCTCTTCCAATATTCTTTTCGGAAAGTTGCAAGCAAGTGTGGCAGGGCAAATTCATGTCAGCCCGGATTGGCTGTCCGCTGCAAATACAGTAGGTGCTACAGGTGGTAAGATTATCTCTCCGCAAAGTATTGCCATTGCTACTTCTGCGGGAAACCAACAGGGAAAAGAAGGTGAAATACTGAAAGCTGCTATTCCTTATGCGTTGGTGTATGTGGCGATTACCGGAATTATTGTTTATATTTTCAGTTGATTACCTACAGGTATCTCTAATAAATTTACGATGTCTTTACCCTCACACCCTCTCCCTATTAGCTCAAACCGCTTATTCATCATGGTTACAGGTGTGAGGGTAAACGGTTACTTTCAACCTGCCTCGTAATTACTCACTTGATAATTTCCGGTTAACAGCAGTTCCACTTTGTCCCAAGTAATGGAACAAAGTGTTTCTCATGACGAAACAAATCGTTTCAATATATGAAACAAAGTGTTTTTTCAAGATGCGCAAATATAGTGCAAACCTATTAAAATT
>ERZ773221.3222-NODE-3222-length-11219-cov-2.900932_pt1 | contig 11219 bp, 9 predicted proteins | sample MGYA00580994_ERZ773221 | MGnify/ENA primary metagenome ERZ773221 (study PRJEB29015, sample SAMEA2737758) | human gut metagenome | biome: human gut; feature: human-associated habitat; material: faeces | place: China | collected 2012 ... | reverse complement strand
CGTACGGATGCCGCCTGCGCCAACAGGGAAAAGTCTGGCGTGTGCAGCTCGTTGTAATACTGACGGCCGCCAAAATACTTATCCTGAATACCGCGCATTACGCCGTAGCCGCCGTCATTCATAATCAACAGCGTCACGTTGGCCTTCTCCTGCGCCAGGGTCGCCAGTTCGCCAAGGTTGAGGCTCAGGCCGCCGTCGCCCACCAGCCCCACCACCTTGCGCTGCGGGTTGGCAATCGCGGTGCCGATCGCCATCGGCAGCCCCATGCCAATCGCCCCCGCCAGAGAGTGAATGTTCATCAGCGGGCCGTGAGCGCGGAACAGACGGCTGCCCCACAGGCTGCCGGAAACGGTAATATCGCGCACCAGGATGCCGTCATCGGGCAGCGCCTGCGCAATCGCGTCATTCAATTTAGCGTAATCGCCGCACTGGTCGCGCAGCCCCTGCTCCGCCGCCTCTACCGCCTCTTTAAGTTGGCTATCCCAACGCGCATCGCCCCATATCCGGCCCTGCACCCGCGCTGCCAGCGCCGCTAATAGCGCCCGGCAATCCGCCACCAGGGTATTGTCCATCAAGTAGTTACGGCTGGCCGCCGCCGGGTCAATATCAATCTGCACCCGCGGCGTGGGCAGTTCCAGCGTCCACGAGCGCGTTTCGTTGCTGCGCAGCCGGGAACCGGCAACAAGTGTGAAATCACATTGTGAAATCAGCGCTTCAACCGAGGGAGAATTATGAAACGCGCGCAGGCTGGCGCGATGGCTGTCCGCCAGAATGCCGCGGCCGTGGGTACTGGAAATCACCGTCACCCCGGCATCCGCCAGCGTCTTCACCGCCTCGCCGCTCTCTAACGCGCCGCCGCCAAGCCACAGCAGCGGCTGCTTCGCCTGCTTAAGCTGCGCCCACAGCGCATCGACCAGCGACGCTTCCGGCTCAACCGCCGGAGCGCGTTTCAGCGGCGCGGTCAGCAGTGAAAGCGGAATTTTGGCGCTCTGAATGTCGATTGGGATCTCCACCGAGACCGGGCCGCACGGCGGCGTCTGCGCCTCCTGAATCGCCTTATGCAGGATAGCCACCGCCTGGTTGGCGTTGCTAATGCGGTAAGCGCGCTTCGAACTGGCTTTCAGGAAGGTCAACTGATCGCGGGTTTCATGAATGAAACCGGTGTCGGCGTCCAGCCAGGCTTTTTCGACCTGTCCGGTCAGGTGCAGCAGCGGCGTACCGGCGTTCATCGCCTCAACCAGCGCGCCGACCGCATTACCCGCACCCGCGCCGGTACTGGTCAGCGCCACGCCGAGCCCTGAAAAACGGCCGTGGGCGTCAGCCATGGTCACCGAGCCCGCTTCACCGCGCGCCGGAACAAAGCGGATTTTTTCCCGCTGGCCGACGGCATCGGCGATCGGCAGGTTATGGATAGAAATGACGCCATAAATGGCTTCAACGTGATACTGCTCCAGCGTTCTGGCGATGGCATCGCCGACGGTTATCATTTCGCTCATTGCTCACCCTTTCTCAGTCGCACCAGTGGTTGACGCTATTACCCGTCGCCAGATAAATGCTCTTTTGTTGCATCCAGGCTTTCAGCCCCTGGATCCCTTTTTCGCGGCCCAGACCGCTCTCTTTAAAGCCCCCAAACGGGGTCGAAATGGAGAAAACTTTGTAGGTGTTGATCCACACCGTACCGGCTTCCAGTTGTTCGCTCAGACGCAGCGCGCGGCCGGTATCACGCGTCCAGATCCCCGCCGCCAGTCCGAAGACCGAATCATTGGCCTCGCGGATCAGCGCCGCTTCATCGTGAAAACGCATCGCCACCAGAACCGGTCCGAAGATCTCTTCCTGGCAAACGCGGGCCTGATTGTTCAGCCCTTCAATGATGGTCGGCAGGAAATAGCTGCCTGCCGCCAGCGCCGGATCCGCCGGGATCTCGCCGCCGCATAGCACGCTGCCGCCTTCGCGTTTCGCCAGCTCGACGTACTCCAGCACGCTCTGCCGGTGTTTATCGTTGATCAGCGGCCCGACGTGGGTGCCAGCGCTGAACGGATGGCCAACCCGCAGCCCTTGGGTTAACTCCAGCAGGCGGGCCATTAATTGCGGATACACTTTGTCATGAACAAACAGCCGCGAGCCGGCAATACAGGCCTGGCCGCCGGAGCTGAAAATGCCGTAGCAGATGCCCCGCGCCGCCTGTTCGATATCGGCATCTTCCAGCACGATGGTCGGCGATTTGCCGCCCAGCTCCAGCGACGCCGGGATCAGCTTTTCCGCCGCCACATGCGCCAGATGCCGCCCCGTGGTCGTGCCGCCGGTAAAGGAAATTTTGCGCACCTTAGGATGGCGGGCCAGCGCATCGCCGATAATCGATCCTTTACCCGGCAGCACGCTCAGCAGTCCGGCGGGTAAACCGGCCTGCTCAAAGATCTTCGCCAGTTCCAGCGCCATGAGCGGCGTGGCTTCCGCCGGTTTGAGGATCACCGCATTTCCGGCGGCGATCGCCGGGGCCACCTTCTGCATTTCGCTGGCGATCGGCGAGTTCCATGGGGTGATCGCCGCCACCACGCCCAACGGCTCATAGCGGCTCAGAGTCAATAGATCCGCCTGCCGCGGCGTCGGCAGCTCGCCTTCCAGCAGTTCACAGGCGGCGGCAAAATAGCGCGCCGTCCCCGCCGCGCTCATCACCAGCCCTCGCGCTTCCGCCAGCGGTTTACCATTATCGCGGCTCTGCTTTTGGGTGAGCTCATCAAGCTGTGCTTCAATCAGATCGGCGACTTTATGCAGGATCTTCGCCCGCTGATGCGGCAGCATCGCCCGCCACGTTGGCTCCCGCCAGGCGCGGTCGGCACAGTCGATCGCCTCCTGTAAATCATCGAGGCTTGCCGCATGCAGCGCCGCGTTAATAGCGCCATCCGCCGGAAACTGGCTGTGCATCAAATTGCCGCCGCCGCGACGCCACTGACCGCCGATAAAAATGTCTAATTCGTCCATCTCAGCCTCTCTGCGTTATGCCAGTTCACGGCAGGCGCGTACCGCGCTCAGTGCCGCGAGGGTCGATGTTTTCGGATTGCTGGCGAGCGGCAGGCCGCTCAGCTCCAGGTGAAACTCGCCGAACAATCCTTCGGCGTGTAGCGTATGGGTGTTGCGTTGCGTCGCCGGATCGACCATCAGCTGTACTCGGGTCGCGTCAAGGCCGATACCGCCCAGCGCGATGGTTGCCGCCACGTTGGCATTTGCCGGGAATAGCCGCGCCGCCTCGCGGGCGCTGCCTTCGAAGAAAATTTTCGCTTCATTGACCGCGCTGAGGTCGATAAGCTGTTCGGCATAGCTGCCGCGCCAGCTGGCCGGGCTTTTACGCGACTGATAGGTCACTCGTTCAAGCCCCCCCTCTTTGGCCGCCGCCAGGCCGTCAATCCCGGCCACCGCGCCAGCCAGCAGCGTCAACTTGCCGCCCGCCTGACGTAAACGCTGTTCCAGTTCGCTGTCCGCCAACGCACCGGTCGAGATCACCGCCAGATGCCAGCCGCGCGCCAGTACCGCTTCGCCGTATTGCGCGACCGCCTGCTGACTGGCGCATTCCAGCACCAGATCCGGCGTCCCACCGCATTGCAGCGGATCGGTAAGCGGCGTCACCGCTTGACCAAACTGCAGGCAGATCGCTGCGTGATGCGATTCGCGCGCCACGATCCACTCCACCCTCACCTGCGGCGGCAGGCGTTCAATCACCGCCTGGGCCATCGCGCCATAGCCAATTAACATGACCTTTTTCATCATCTTTCCTTACAGATGGCGACAGAAACCGCCGGAAACGTCCAGCGCCGCGCCGGTGGTAAAGGAGGCCAGCGGCGAAGCGAGGAATAGCAGCGCTTGCGCTGGCTCCTGCGGCTTACCGAGACGCGCCATCGGGATCCCCCGCTTACGGGCGATATCGGCGGTCCACTGCTGCCAACTCTGGCTCTTATCGCTTCGGCTCTCAAAACGGCGCTGCCACTGCCCGGACTCCACCATCCCCAGCAGAATGGAATTCACACGAATACCTTTATCCACCAGCTCTTTCGACAGAGTCAGCGTCATATTGAGCAGCGCGGCGCGGGCGGCAGAGGTGGCGATCATGTGCTCTTCCGGCTGTAACGCCAGCAGCGAGTTCACACAGGTAATCGAGGCGATATCCGACGCCTCTAGCAGGGACTGAAAGGCCTTTACCGGGTTAATCACGCCGAACAGTTTCAGTTCGGCTTCGTGCAGCCAGGCCTCACGTGGCGTATCGGCGAAGTGGGCGACATAGCCCTGGCCGGCGTTATTAATCAGCATATCGACGCCGCCGAAACGCGCGGCGACCGCGGCGGCGAACGCCTCAACTTCAGCTTCGTTCAGTACGTCACAGCGCCAGGAGAACACCTCACCTTCTGGATATTCGTTTTGCAACGCCGCATGGGCGCTAGCCAGCCGATCCGGGTTGCGGCCGCAAAAGGCGACTTTCGCCCCTTCGCCCAGCAGCAGGCGCAGCGTTTCAAAGCCGATTCCTGACGAACCGCCGGTGACTACCGCGACGCGTCCTTCAATTTGTGCATTCATCGCGCACCTCTTCCCCTATGCGTAAAAGCTGTTGATTAAAAAAGATTTCGTTATCGAGATAGCTGGCATGTCCAGCCTGAGGGATGGCGATGTAAGGGGCGCCGTAACGCAGCGCCACTCCCTGCACTAACTCCGGTTGGGTAATGGCATCCTGCTCGCCACACCACACGGAGAGACGACCGCGATAGTCGGCGAGCCAACGGTGAATGTCGTCATGGGCCAGCATCCAGGCCGCGGCGAGATAACCGTCGCGGCGTAGCCTGCGCATCCCCGCCGCCACCGTCGCCACATCGGCTTCGCGCGCGCCAGGGCGCAGCAGTTTTGCCGCTCGCCCCTGGGCCATCGCCTCGCCGCCCAGCGCTATCTGCTGTTGACGCCCCTGCCAGACTTTTTCCCGCTGTGCGGCTTCCGCCTGGCCGTAGCCCTGCGCGACGTCGGCGAGCACCAGGTAAAGCACCCTCTGCGGGTATTTCGCGGCGAAGGCGGCCGCCACCAGCGCGCCCAGCGAATGGCCGACCAGTATGGTTTGCTCTACTCCAGCGCGGTCCAGCATTCGCGCCAGCGCGTCGGCGTAATCGCCGGCATTCGCCGGCGCCGCCGCCAGCATCGGGCTTTCGCCATAACCGGGCATATCCCAGGCCAGCACGCGGTAGCCGGGTAGCGCCATCTGTTTATGCCAGGAGGCCGCGCCGGAACTGATGCCGTGCAGCAGCGTCAGCGGAATACCGCTTCCTTGTTCACGAAACCCCGTCATCATCGCCCCTTAGTTACGTTTTACTTTTGCCAGCGGATGATCTTCCGGGTAGGTCGGAATATGCGGCTTATGGGTGCCGAGCATCACGCACATCAGCGCCTCTTCTTCGCCGTGGTTAAACAAACCGCGGTAAATTCCAGGCGGCACCGAGATCAGATCGCGTTCGCGCAGCACGGTTTCGGTATAGTTGTCGCCGTCCTGAATCATCAGAGTGATCTGCCCTTTGAGCATGAAGAACACCTCTTCTACGTCATCATGCAGGTGCAGCGGGCCTTCACATTTGGACGGCAACACCATGGTGGAAAAGGTGAAGTGCTCGGCCGGAACGGTGTTGGTATCACTGGCGACGCCGGTGGCGCCGGTGCCGATGTAGCGCATCTGCGCGCGGCGATATTTCGGATCGAAATCGGCCTGGAATTTCAGCGCATTCCAGTCGTATTTACGGCCTTCAAAGCGCGCGATACGCGACTCCACCCACTCTTCCATCGTCAAATGGTCAGGTTTCAAACTCTGTTTTGCAGTTACGGTTGAATCAGTCATCGTTTTATCCTCAGTAACGTCTCAGCAGCGGCAGTAACAGGGCGCAGCCCACCGCCGCCATCACCGCCAGAAAAATCAGCCCGGAATCCATGCTATGGGTGAAGGCGATAAGCGCGCCCATCACCGCCGGCGACAGCGCGCCCGCAAAGTTTCCCAGCCCGTTGAAAATTCCACCCGCCGTGGCGCTGACCCGTGGATGGGTCGCTTTAGCCAGCAGCGCGAAAATGTTTGGCGCGCCGGTGCCCCACATAAAGGTGCTAAAGCTCATCGCCGCGATTACCGGCAGCGGCGTGGTGAAATGCATCACTGCCGCCAGGCCAATACCCGCGCCTGCCAGGGAAATAAAGCAGGCGGCGGCGCGCCTATCGACGCGGTCGGACAGCCAGGCGCCGATAATTTCGCCTAGCAACATGGCGATAAATGGCATCGACGACAGCCAGCCGGCGTGTTCCAGATGAATGCCTTTGCCTTTAATCAGGTAGCCCGGCAGCCAGCCGTTGATCCCCCACAGATAGGCGAGAAAGGCGATGTTGAAGATGCAGATCATCCAAAAATGCGGACTCACAAAGAGCTCGAGACGCGCGCTGCGGCGCGCTTCCTGCGAGGTTTTATCGCTGCTCGCTCTCGCCTCCAGTTGTACGCCGCGCAGCCCGATGCGTACAAAAATCAGCACCGGTATCGTCAGCATCGCCATCACGAAAAATGTGCTCTGCCAGCCGAAGGTATTGAGTAGCCAAATTGACAGCGGGAAACCCAGCGCCGCGCCAACCGGCGTGCCGAGCAGCCACAGCATGGTGGCGCGGGCCTGTAGCCGCTGCGGGAAGGTGTGGCGCACCACGGCGAACGCCAACGGAAACAGCGGCCCTTCAGCAATGCCCAACAGGATGCGCAGCGTCACCATCAGCGCGTAGTTGTGGGTGAAGCCCATGATCACCATCAGGATGCACCACACCACCATCATTCCAGTCAGCAGACGCAGCGGCGCAATCCGGTCGCCAAGGCCGCTTAATAACACTGACGAGAAGCCGTAACTCAGCAAAAAGGCACTCATCAGAATGCCCAACCGGGTGGTGTCGAAATCGATGCCCATCGCCTGTTGGAAGTGACTATCGGAAAACAGCGCGGCGATACTGATTTTGTCGAAAAAAGCCAGCAGCACGCAGGCCAGCAGCGACAGCGGAATGGCCCAACGAACTGCTTTTTCAGGCGTGCGGACGCCCTCGCCGCTCGCCTCTGCAGGCGCGGCGTTGGTCTCTAATGTGGTCATTTCTCCCCCTTAAGGGTTCGCGTTTCTTATCGCAATGACATCAGCGAGAAAGTCGGGTCAGCGAGCGGGACGTTAGAGAGATCCCTTCCCGCCGCCATCCAGCGCTTCGCCAGCTTCACGATACGTGCATTATTGAAGGCCACCAGCTGAGTTAAGCGTCCATCGGCATTCAGGGAGAAGTAGATCGCGCCCTGCGGCTCGTCACGCACAATGGTCCGGCTGCCCGCTTGCGGGATCCCGAGGATCTGGATATTGCGATCGTATTGATCTGACCACAGCCACGGCGCCTCGTCGTAGCCGCTGGCCTGTGGATCGAGCATCGCTTTCGCTGTCGCGATGGCCTGATTTTGCGCAAAGGCCCACGACTGAATGCACAGACCGTACTGATGGTGCTGGGCGACATCGCCAGCGGCGAAAATCGCCGGATCGTTACTGCGCCCTTGGGCATTAACGACAATCCCGCGATCGACAGTGAGCCCGGCATCGCGCGCCAGTTCGAGATTCAGATCGACGCCGATCCCCACCACTACCGCATCGAAGGTTTCGCGTTTGCCGTCGCAGTGGATCACCGGCAGACCGTGGTGATCGTCAAGCTCCAGCGCGCCGCAGCCGCGGCGAATATCAACGCCCTGCCCGCGATGCAACTCATCCAGCGCCTGCGAGACCTCCATACTGACCGAGCGCATGCACAGCGCCGGCTGCTGTTCATAAAGGGTCACGGCTACGCCGCTTTTGCGCGCCGAGGCGGCAATCTCCAGGCCGATCCAGCCGCCGCCGACAATCGCCAGGGTGTTGCTTTGCGCCAGACGCGTTTTCAGGCGCTGCGCGTCCTGCCAGTGGCGCAGGGTGTAGACCTGCGGATGTTTTCCCCACGCCTCATCCGGCAGACGCGCCCGCCCACCGGTCGCAATTAAAAGGATGTTGTAACTAAGAAGCTCGCCGTTGCTTAAATGCACCGTTTTCGCGGTGCGATCGATCTGCGTGGCGCGCAAGGGGCGGTACCAGGTCAGATTCAGCGCCTGCTGAGCGTCTTCCGAAAACAGGCGCGGCAGTGCGGCATCGGCGTCCAGCAACGCGGCTTTCGAGAGCGGCGGGCGTTCATAAAAATCCCACTCCTCTTCCGCCACCACGCAAATCTCGCCGTCGAAGCCCTCGTCGCGCAGGGTTTTCGCCGCCCAGCCACCCGCCTGGCCGCCGCCGATAATGACTATCCGCGCCGTCATACCGCCTCCGGTTTTTTCTGCTGGCGACGGGTATCGTGATCGATACCGCCTTCCACCGCCCATTCGGTAAAGGACACGAGTGAATGCTCAAGCTCGCGCGGCTGCCAGTTTTCCGTCAGATAGTCATCGTTGGTGTAGTACTCAAAAGCGCCGCCGGTCGGGCTGTTGACATACCAGAAGTAGGCCGAGGAGACCGGATGGCGGCCGGGACCGATAAACGTGCTCCACGCGTTTTTATTCATCGCAATGCCGCCGCCGATCACTTCATGAATATCCCGCACGGTAAACGCGACGTGGTTTAGCCCGCGCTTGCGGTTGGGCAACTGCAATAAGAAGAGGTTATGGTGTCCGCCGCGCACGCCGCAGCGCAGGAACACCGCGCGATTGATGTAGCGGTCTGACACCTGAAAGCCCAGCACTTCGCGATAGAAACTTTCCACCGCCGCCAGCTCTTCCACGAAGAACACCACGTGGCCGACGTTAATCGGCTGCGCGCGGTCGTAGACCGGGCTCGGGGTGTCGATGCGACGCACATCGCCCCACTGGTTGATCGGTTCAACGTTCAGTTCAACCGCCGTTTGCTGGCTAACCTGCACCCGCAGCGTCATACCGTTGGGATCGCGGCACTCCAGCGCGCCGTCGATTTCACGGAAAGCGGGCTGGCGTTCCAGCTTCGGGCGCAGCGCATCCAGCGCCGCCCGATCCGCCACGCCCCAGGTCATGCGACGCAGGGTGTTGCCCGCCTCAAAGGCTGGCGGTAAGTTGGCGGCATCGGTCGGGTTAAGTTCGACCCGCGCGCCGCTGAGGGTGGTAAACGCGCGGCCGCTGGCGTCGCCGGTCAGGCCAAAATCGCGCATGAATTTAGCGCTGTGGTTCAGGTCGTCTACGCCAAATTCCAGCTTTTCAATTCCGGTAATACTCATTATTCGTCGCCTCTTTACCGTTCAGTCGCCCGAATTTGGGCGTAAAACATGCCCGACGCAATCAAGCGCCTGCTGTTAAGTTGTTGATTTAACTTGCCTGTGACAAATATCCGAGGAAGCCGGAAATTTTGTCCGCCGCCATACTGACGTCGTTCTGCAACCGCTCGCGATCGCTTTGCGGGATCTCGTCCGACGGCACCAGAATGCTGACGACCGCCGCCACCCGGCCGCTGCGGTTAAAGACCGGATAGACAATCGATGAGATGCCGTGGCGATAGAACGATTCGCCAATCACGTAGCCGCGGGCTTTATCCTGCTGCACCATCTGCCACAGCGCTTCGCGGTCGTACAGCTGGCCCGGCGCATTGCCCGGCAGCCGTTCATCCGGGAACAATTGTTCAAACTCGCTGCGGGAAACATCGGTCAGCAGCATGCGGCCAAGCGAGGTGCAGTGCACCGGTAGCCGCGTTCCGACGCTGACCTGGTTGATACGCGAACCGGCGGCGCTGACGCGGGCGATGTAGATAATGTCGCGGCCGTCGCGGATCGCCAGATGGCTGCTGCACTGGCTGATATCGCGCAGTTGCTCGATGACCGGCTGACCCACCTGAGCGACATCCAGTGAGGCGATATATTCAAAGCCCAGACGCAGTACGTTCATGCCCAGCGAAAAGGTATTGGTGCGGGCGTTGCGCTCAAGAAAGCCCATATATTCCAGCGTCTGCACCACGCGATAGGCGGTCGCTTTCGGCATATCCACCAGCCGATGCAGCTCGGCAAAGGTCAGATCGCGATGCTGTTCGCCAAACGCCAGCAGCAGTTGTAAACCGCGCTCCAGACCCGGTACCAGGTACTTCACTTCCTGATCGTTCGCCATACCGCCTCACTTGTTAGTTAAAGACAAAACCGCCGTTGACCGGGATCAGCTGGCCGGTGATAAAGCGCGAAAGATCGCTCAGCAGCCAGACCACGCTGCCGGTGACATCTTCCGGCTGCTGCGCGCCGCTGAGCGCGCGGCCGTTCTCATACAGCTGATGACGCTCGGCGGGAACGTATTCCGTGGCCTCAACGCGGGTCAGTCCCGGCGCGATGGCGTTGATACGGATCCGCTTTTCACCCAGCTCGCGGGCCATGGAGCGGGTCATCGCAATCACCGCGCCCTTACTGGCGACATAGGCCATCAGCCGCGGCGCGCCCCACAGCGCGGTATCCGAAGCGACGTTGACGATCGCCGCCCCTTCGCGCAGCAGCGGTACCGCCGCGCGGGTCACTAACCAGGTGCCTTTAACGTTGACCGTCATTACCCGATCCCACAGATCCGGATCGTAATCGATCATATTTTTTCCGCCGACGCCGGTGGCCATCGCTGCGTTATTGACTAAGCCATCGATAGACCCCTGCGCGCCGATGGCGCTGAAGACCTGCTCGATCGATGCTTGACTGGCAAGATCGATGGCGTGAGATTCGACCTGATAGCCCTTCTGCCGCAGGCGATGAGCGCTTTCCGCCAGCTCTCCCTGCAGGATGTCGCACATCACCACCGTCGCGCCCTGAGCGGCGCAGGCTTCGGCAAAGTGGTACCCGAGACCGCGCGCCGCACCGGTGACGACAATACGTTTACCGTTTAGCAGGCCGTTCATCAGGCGGCTCCCTGCTGTTCTTCACGCATCGCCAGCTGCTCTTTCGCCGCCTTTTGCATCATGCGGCGCAGGCGGGACAGACCGACGTCATGTTGATAAAGGTATTCATGATCGCGGGCGTTCGGCGCCAGGCTTTCCAGCACCACGCGATCCTGCTCCAGTACTTCCCAGTGCAGTTTTTCCAGACGGTTGCGGTACATAAAGCGCCACAGATCGCGCTGCCAGCCCTGAACGCCGCGGATGCGCCAGAAGAAGACGCGGCAGTTATCGTTATCTTCCGGCACCACCATGCCAACAATGAAGAAGTGA
>ERZ773221.3221-NODE-3221-length-11223-cov-12.012984_pt1 | contig 11223 bp, 10 predicted proteins | sample MGYA00580994_ERZ773221 | MGnify/ENA primary metagenome ERZ773221 (study PRJEB29015, sample SAMEA2737758) | human gut metagenome | biome: human gut; feature: human-associated habitat; material: faeces | place: China | collected 2012 ... | reverse complement strand
AACCTAAGCGGCAAAATAAAACAGCACCCCCGGGGCCTCTTGCATGACAAGAGACTCCGGGGGTTTTATTTTTTGTTTGCAGCGGTGCGATATTGGAATAAAAAGTGACGACACTGATTTCAATTTTCTGCTTCAAATTTTGCAAAAACTATGGTATACTATTTAAGAGGTAAGGATCGTGCAGTTTCGACCGTTCGTTTATGATGCTACCAATCAGCAGCTGCCTGTAGCGATTAAACCAATAGAACCACAGGATGCTGCCACAACGATAAAAGGACCCCGGTAGCAGACGGATTGGACCAGCGAGTATATCTCAAACAGTAAATTTGACATCTATGGGCTGAAAACATGGGCCGGAGAACTTGTGCCCTTGGATGCGAAAACACCTGAGCTGGCAAGACATTATGAGCGAGAAACAGCAAAGCAAACTATGACGGCGAAACCTGTCCGCGTTTTTTTGACGCAGAGGTTTCCGCTTGACCCACATTTTGACCCACACGGGGAAACGACCGGGTGGAACACATGGAGCAAAGAGTTTCCGATCTCTTCCTTTTTGGGGCAAAAACACCCGCAAAGCCTTACAAATCAAGGGCTGGGAGGACTTTTATCACTTGGTAAGGATGAGGTCGGCGGTTCGAATCCGCCCAGCAGCTCCAAAAGATCCTGTTTTCTATCGAAAACAGGATCTTTTTCTTTGCCTATTTTTGCTCTATGGGTGAGGGCATGAAGCAAAGTGGCCGTATGCTCTTACCCTTGCGGTAAATACGGCTTGCCTATAGGGCGAATAGCGCCTGTCACACGGTAATTATCTTCAGCCACTCAATATATTCCAGCGCCAATTCTGACAGTACTCGAGAGGGGTTACAGATATACCCGATCTCGATTTGCCCCAAATCCGTGATAGGCACACTGACCAAGGCGCGGCGGCGATCCTCCTGTGTCAGATAGCCGGAGCCGGTCACATAGGCATCGCCCAGTGCCAGCAGTGAATACGCCATCGCCCGGTCGGATACCGAGATGACCTGCTGCTGGGGGTTCCACTGGCGCCTGGTCGTCGTGAATCGGGCCGAGGAGGGATGACACTCCTCATAAGAAATAAACGGGTACTGCTGGATATCCGCCAGTGTAACGCTTTTACACTCGGCTAAGGGATGCGTATTCTGGATGTAAATATGCAGCAGATCATATTTCAGATGCTGAAAAAATATATTCCGCCGATTGCATGCCTTGATAATGGCGCTGCGGCTGTCGCTGGTGAAAAACAGCACGCCGATGTCGGAGCGATTCGTTTCCACATCCTGCAGCACCTGATCCATGTTTCCCTCAAAATATCCCAGATGATATTTCTGATTCTTAGGCTGGCATACAATGTGCTCAAAGGCATCGATACCGGAGACATGGTGCAGGGAAGATACGCAAAAATACTCGCACTCCCCCTTGTGGTTTTTATACTTGTCATCCAAATCCTGGTAGATATTTGTCAGCAGCTGTGTGTCCTTCAGGAATGCCTCTCCCTGGCGCGTCAGCGATATGCCCTTGCTGGTTCGCTCAAAAAGAACCATACCATATTCCCGCTCCAAGTTTCGGATCGACTCGGATAGACTGGATTGGGAGATGAACAGCGACTCTGCTGCCTTGCCGATAGAGCCTGCCTTACTGACGGCCCGGACATATAGTATTTGCTTTAATGTCATCGTTTTCACCTCATACTTGCGCTGCTGTCGCAGATGGAGACCTCTCGCCACTGTTTGCCCCAACCGACACCGCTGGAATGGTAATTGTGGGACATCTCCCTGATTTTAGCAGCATTCTTGTTAAAAAGCAACCTCCAACATTATAAATTAACTTCCCCAAAACCCTGTTTTTACCTGAAAGCCATCGGTCTTACCGATGGCTTTGCATCGCTTATTTGTTCTTCAAATTCTACGGGTGCTGGCGTATAATGAGTTCACGCAAAATACCACCCATGGAAAAGAACCGGACTGCTTGTCCGTATCAACCAATGGAGGGAGCGACCCTGAAAGGAGGAGCCTATGATAGCCGAACACACGCAAACCGCCACCGAGGCCCCCGTTGTTTTGCAGTGTGTTGACCTGTGCAAGTGCTATAACGGTGTCGTACAGGCCAGCGATCACATCAATTTCACCTTGCGCCGCGGCGAGGTACACGCCTTTCTGGGGGAAAACGGTGCAGGAAAGAGCACACTGATGAAAATGCTCTACGGCATCGAGCAGCCCGATGAGGGTCAGATGTTCCTTTCCGGCGAGCCAGTGGTGCTGAAAAGCCCTGCTGACGCCATTGCCCACGGCATCGGTATGGTACACCAGGAACTGATGCTGATTCCGCACCTGACGGTGGCGGAAAACATTACCCTGGGGCAGGAGGTCAGGACCAGAAGCGGACGGCTGAAAAAGCAGGAAGCGTCACGCAGTATCCGGGAGCTGGCCGCTTCCTATGGCTTAGATATAGACCCTGATGCGCTAGTGGACAAACTGACCATTGGGCAGCGCCAGCGAGTGGAGATCGTCAAGCTGCTGTATCGCAAGGCGGACATTTTGATTTTCGACGAGCCCACCGCCCTGCTGACGCCTCAGGAGTCCGACGCACTGTTTGATGTGCTGCGCCGCCTGCGGGAGCTGGGCAAGTCCACAATTTTCATTACGCATAAGCTGCGGGAGGTCTATCAAATTGCAGACCGCATGACCGTGATCCGGCAGGGCCGGATCATCGGCACCACCACCCCTCAGGAAACCGGTATGGAAAAGCTGACGCAGATGATGGTGGGCAAAACGGTTCCTACCGGGCGCCGTCGGCCCCACCCCATTGGGGAGGAAGAGGTGCTGCAGGTAAAGGGCCTCAGCGTGCAGAGCCGTGGCGGCGCCGCTGTGCAAAATGTCACCTTTTCCATTCGCTCCGGCGAGGTGCTGGGCGTAGCGGGCATCGAGGGCAACGGACAGACGCCTCTGGCGCAGGCCCTTCTGGGCCTTTGCCGCTCCTCCTCCGGCAGCATTCTGCTGGACGGGCGGGAGATCACCGGTCGCACGACCAAGCAGATTCGCGATGCCGGCGTGGGCAGCATTCCCGATGACCGGCAAGGCATGGGCCTCATCCTCAGTATGCGGCTCTTTGAAAATATGCTGCTGAATGCCTACGACGAAAAGCCCTATGCCAAAAGCCCGCTGCTGGAGGACTGGGCGGCCGCCCGCCGTGATGCGCAGGCTAAGATCGCCGATTACAGCATTGCGGCCACCAATGAGTCGGTTGTGGTCGGCACCCTCTCCGGCGGCAATCAACAAAAAATCGTCGTCGCCCGGGAGCTTGACCGGGGCTGCCGGATGCTCATTGCCGCGCAGCCTACCCGGGGCGTTGATATCGCCTCGGCGGATTACATCCAAAGCCGCATTTTGACGGCGGCGGAACAGGGCTGCGCCGTGCTGCTCATTTCCAGCGATTTGGACGAGCTGATCAAGGTCTCAGACCGGATCATGGTGCTGTTCCGTGGGCAGATCATGGGATTTGTGGATGCAGACAATGCCACCCGTGAGGCCTTAGGACGCATGATGCTGGGCGAAGCCCACTGATCGATCCTTTATTGATCCTGCCGCCGATTAAACGGCAGCTTAGAACTAACCAAGGAGGAACTAAGATGAAGTTTACAAATGTGAAAAAGTGGCTGGCCATGTTGCTGGTGGTCTGCTCGATGCTGTCCCTGGTGGCCTGCGGGAAGTCCGACAAGGATTCGACAGGTGACGATTCCGAGAAGGCCACTAAGGTCGCCGTTGTGTTCGCCTCCAGCGGCCTGGGAGATAAGTCCTTTAACGATGCGCTGTATGACGGCATGAAGAAAGCGGAGAGCACCATGGGCATCCAGTGGGTATATTCCGAGCCCAAGGATGACGCCGAGTACGAGGGCCTGATATCCGGCTATGCCGACAGCGGAGACTGCGACCTCATCATCTGCCTGGGCGGCAGCCAGAGCTCCAGCCTGGAAAATGTGGCCCCCAACTATCCGCAGCAGAAGTTTGTGATTCTGGACGCTGTGGTGGAGGGTGACAACATCCGCAGCTACACATGGCGTGATCAGGAGCTGGGCTTTTTGGCCGGCTTCCTGGGTGCCAGCCTGTCCGACACCAATACTCTGGGCTTTATTGGCGCCCACGACATCCCCCTGTGCAATCTGGGCGCTGCCGGTATGATCGCCGGAGCCCACTATGCTAACCCTGACTGCCAGGTGCTGGTGGACTATGCCAACGGCTGGGCAGAGGTCAACGGCTGCTATGAGCTGGCCACATCCATGCATGAGCAGGGCGCCAGCCTGATATACCACACCGCCAGTGCCGGCGGCCTGGGTATCCTCAATGCCGGCAAGGAGAAGAACTTCCTGACCGTCTTCTTTGACGGCAACCTGAATGCGGACGCCCCCCAGACCAACATTGCCAGCGCCATCCGGGACTTCCCCGCTTGCGCTCAGGAAGCGATTCAGGATGTCATTGACGGTAAGTTCACCGCCGGTGCCATTGAAAAGGGTCTGGCAGAGGACAGCCTGTACCTGGATTTTGACGGCTCTGCCTATCAGATCCCCGCTGATGTGATGGAGAAGTACAATGCAGCGGTGGCTGCCATCAAGGACGGCACCATCGTAGTCCCCAGCACCATTGAAGAAGCAAAGGTGTGGAAGGCGGCATAAATCGCCAAGCGCACAACACGGGGCTGAAGGCCTGCCTGGCCTTCAGCCCCGCACCTTATCGGCAGAGACCTATCATCTGCGCAAGGAGGGACACTGTGAAAAAAACAAGGATTCGATTGTCGCTGTTTTCGTTGGTTCTGGCGTTGGTGCTGTTTGGGCTGACCATACGGCTTACCGGACGGGATCCTCTGGTCGTATACTGGAGCATACTGACCGGCTCTTTCGGCAGCACCAAGAGCTTTCTGAATGTGCTGGCATATATGCTGCCGCTGATCATGACCGGCCTCGGTGCGGCGGTGGCCTTCCAGAGCGGTGTTTTCAACATCGGCGGTGAGGGACAGGTGCTGGTGGGCGGACTGGCCTCCGTTATTGTGGGCCTGACGGTGCCGCTGCCGGCGCCGTGGGGCTGGCTGCTGGCGCTGCTGGCGGGCTTTGCGGCCGGTGCTCTGTGGGCACTCCTGCCCACCCTGTTTGCCGGGCGAAACCTGACCTCACTGTCCGTGGCCACCATTATGATGAACTCCATCGCTGCGCTGCTGACGGAGTATATCGTCAAAAGCTATTTTCAGCGACCCGGCGCCAGCAACACGGAGACCGTGGTTGTGAACGAGGGCAGCATTTTGCCGCGCATTTTCCCCAGCACGCAGTTTAACTACGGCATCCTTGTGGCGCTATTCTGCGTAGTCGTTGTAACGTGGATGCTGTATAAAACCCCTTTTGGCTTTTCCCTGCGGGCCATGGGCAGCAACCCCCGTGCCATGCAGCAGGCCGGACTGCCGATCTATGGCCGGACGATTGCCGCCATGTGCATCAGCGGCGGCCTGTTTGCTCTGGGCGGGTCCATCCAGTGCCTGGCGGTATATAAGCGCTTCGTCATGGGCTTCTCCCCCGGGTACGGCTGGGACGGCATTACCGTGGCCACCCTTGCCATGAATTCGCCTGTGGGCGTGCTGCTGAGCGCCTTCCTGTTCGGAATGCTGCGCTCCGCCTCCATCAGCATGAGCCTGACCAGCCAGGTGACAACGGAGATGATCTCCGTGCTCCAGGGCTTTATCGTCATGCTGGTGGCCTCTCCGGATGTGTGGAATGTGCTGGGCCACCTGTGGCAGCGGCTCAAGAGCTGTGTCGGCCGGGGCCGGAAACAGGAAGGAGCTGCTGAATAATGGATTTTTGGATCTCATTTGCTAACTTTTTTGCCTCTGCCATCCGGCTGACCGCACCCATTGCATTGGGCACCTTGGCCTGCACCATCAGCGAGCGGGCGGGTGTCATCAACATCGGCATTGAGGGCTCCATGCTCTTCAGCGGGTTTCTCGCCGCCGTGGGCTCTTACTATACGGGCAACCCCTGGGTAGGGCTGCTGTGCGGCTGCGCCGCCGGTGCATTTCTGGCGCTGATCCTCGGGGTGCTGGCCATTTACTGCAACGGCCAGCAGATCGTGATCGGCATCGGCCTCAACCTCTTCGGCCCGGGCTTTGCCTATATGATGATGCGTGCCCTGTGGGACACCACCGGCATCTCTCCGTGGGTGGAGGGCTTTCAGGCCGTGAATATTCCCCTGCTCTCCCGCATCCCCATAGCGGGCACCATGCTCAGCGGCTACCCGGCCTGCATCTATCTGGGTCTGCTGGCGGTGGCGGTTATGCAGTATCTGCTGCATCGAACCGCATGGGGCCTGCGGATTCGTGCCGTGGGCGAAAACCCCGCCGCCGTGGCCACGCTGGGCATCAATGTCTACCGCCTGCGAATGCGTGCGGTGCTTCTGGGAGGCGTTTTTGCCGGCATGGGAGGCGCTGTCATGTGCCTCAGCTCCGCCAATGTGTTTGTCAATGATATGTCCGCCGGGTCCGGCTTTATGGCCTTTGCCGCCAACCAGTTCGGCCAGTGGTCTCCCGTCGGCGGCTATCTTGCCACGCTGCTGTTTGGCGTGATGCAGGCGCTGCGGATGCGCCTGCAGAGCTTCGGCATCGCCACGCAGCTGACCCAGATGCTGCCCTATCTGGCCGCGCTGATCGGCATCAAGCTCACCGGTATGCGGATGCGGGCACCGGCGGCCAATGGCACCCCCTACCCCCATCCGCTCTCCGCTCCCTGCCTGCGCCGGAAAAGCGCCGGGGAATCACAGTCGAAAGGATCGAAGGCATGAATATTACATTTCACGAATGCAGATATATTCTGCACCTGAAGGATTATGACAGCGGTGTCTTTTTCTACCGTGAGGTACTGGGCCTGCAGCCCAACTATAACTGGTCCATCGTCCCCGATCAGAAGGGCTACCGCTTCTACATGGGCAGCGGACGGCTGGAGATCACCCAGATCCCCTTCACCCCCCGGCAGGGACACAGTGAGTTTTTGGCCCAGTGCTCCGATCTGCCTCTGTGCATGGAGCGGATTTTGGAGGAAATGCCCCACATCGAGATCCTCTCTCAGGATGCCCGGCAGGTAACCCTCCGGGACACCGAAGGCAATCTGGTGCATCTGCTGCAGGACGACAGCCCCTGCAGCGGCGGCGATGTGGATAAAACGGATATGTTTACCGGCACCTTTACCGGCGTGCTTTATGAGGATGATTTGGCGGCGGCGCAGAGCTTCTACTGCGACCGGCTAGGGCTTCCGCTGCTGGAGCGGCAGACAGATGCGCTGCTGCTCCGGGCCGGCGATGCACAGCTGCTGCTGCGCAGGCGTCCGGCAGGCTGCACCCTGGGCCCGTCTATGATCGGTCTGGAGGCCAGCAGCGTCAACAAGCTGTATGACCGGTTCAGCCAAAGCCCGGACTATAAGGAGGCCGGGGTGCTGCGTGACACGGACTTTGATGCACGGCGGCTGTTCCAAATGTACGACCCCAGCGGCAATGTGGTGGAGATCTACGCCTACCTGCGCAATGTGCGAGAGGAAATTTTGATGCACTGATGATAGAAAGGGGAAAATATGTGGCGCAAAGAATACAGGATCGTTTATTATTCCTGGGAGTTTGACACCCTGCAGTCCTTTTATCGGGATCTGCTGCGTCTGCCCCAGATGTATGGCTGGTACACCAGTCCGGTGGATCGCGGCTGCAAGTTCAAGATCGGAGACAACCGCCTGGAATTGATCTGCCGCCATCCCACTCTGCCCCAGGGTCCTGCGGGAATGCGGTTAGAGGCAAAGGACATTGAGCTGTGCTACGCCAACCTGAAAAAGGAGCCTCGGGTCACCGTTATCCGCCCCCTGCAGTCTCATCCGTGGGGCGAATACAGCTTCTGCATCAAGGACCCCGTGGGCAACTGGGTGGAGGTCTACCAGCGCTCCGAGCAGTATCGGCCTATGGGGGCCGATGACGGCGGCTGCTACTTTACCGATGAGTATACCGCCATTCTTTTTGCGGAGGATCTGGAGAAGATCACCGCCTTTTACCGGGATTCCATGCAGATGCCCGTGGTCACCTCATGGGATCGGGGTCCCGAGGATCGGGGCTGCCGCCTCCGCTCTGCCGGCGGCTTTACGGATATTCGGCAAAAGACGGAGAACACGCCCCAGGGGCCTGCGCTGACCACCATTGAGGCCGAGGATGTCAACGCCTGCTTTGCGTGGCTGGAGAGCCGCGACGATGTGGAGGTGCTGCTGGGGCTTACCGACACCTGGTACGGCGACCGGATTTTCCAGATCTGCGATGAGGAAAAGAATGTGGTGGAGGTGCTGGCCTATCGCCGCAATATGAAAAATCGGGACACGCTGCCGCAAGAGGATCCGTCATGAGTGAGAGGATACTGATTCGAAACGCGGATGCTGTGGTGACCTGTGATCCGGCGGATCGGGTGCTCTATAACAGCGACATTCTCATCTGCGGCAACCGCATTGAAGCGGTGGGGAGCAACCTTGCCGCCGGTGACGCCCAGATCATTGACGCCGCAGGCAAGTATGTTTACCCCGGCCTTGTTAATACACACCATCATTTTTTCCAGGCATTTGTCCGCAATTTGATGACGATTGACCGCTCGGAGCTGACGCTGATGCAGTGGCTGGATGACATCTATAAGGTTTTCGTCCGTATCGACGGGGATGTGATTTTCTATGCCAGCGCCGCCTGTATGGCAGACCTTATTAAGCACGGCTGCACCTGCTCGGTAGACCACCAGTACTGCTACACACCGGCCACCGGCAAGCAGGGGGTGGACCGGCAGATGGAGGCCGCCCGTCTGATGGGCTTTCGCTTTGTGGCCGCCCGCGGCACTAACACCCTGCCCCGCTGGAAGGGCAGCACCATTCCCGATGAGATGTGCGAGACAACAGCGGAGTACCTGGACGACTGCCAGCGTCTGCTGGCGCTCTATCACGACCCGGAGCCTTTCTCCATGCGGCAAATCGTGTTGGCCCCCTGCCAGCCCATCAACTGCACCGAGGACACCTTCCTGGAGACCATACGCCTGGCCCGCAGCGCCGGTGTCCATATGCACACCCATTTGTGCGAGGGGGAAAACAGCAGCATGGTGCGCCGCTTCGGTGTCCGCTCTCTGGAATGGTGCCGCCGCATCGGCTTTGTCGGCAGTGACATTTGGCTGGCCCATGGCCGCGAAACGCTGCCGGAGGAATATGCTCTGCTGGCGGAAAACCACATGGGCATTTCCCACTGCCCCGCCCCCACCATGCTGGGCGGCAGCGAGATTCTGGACATCCCCGGTATGCGCAAGGCCGGCATACCCATAAGCCTCGGCGTGGATGGCTGTGCCACCAACGACGGCTCCAATATGCTGGATACCCTGCGCCTGGCATACCTGATGCAGACCTTTCTCAGCAAAAAGCGGGGCGGTTGCCCCTCCCCCTATGAGATGCTGAAGCTGGCCACTGTGGGGGGCGCTGGGATGATCGGGCGTCCGGAGCTGGGGCAGCTTGCCGCCGGGAAGGCGGCGGACCTCTTCATGGTCGATGCCCGGCGTCTGGAGTACGCCGGTGCTCTCCATGACCCCGCATCCATGCTTGCCAAACTGGGTGTCACCGGCCCCGTCTGGCTGACCATGATCAATGGCCGTGTTGTTTATCGGGACGATCATTTGACCGGCGTAGACGAGACGAAGCTGCTGCAAGAGGGCGAGCAGGTCTGCACCCGTGTGCTGCGGGATACCTGCGAGGCCTTTGCACCCTATCGCCGTAATCCACAATAGGAGGAAAGGGAAATGTCATATCTGGACTTTCAGCTGCTTCTCTATGTGCCGTCGGAGCAGTATGAGCCTTGCCGTACCTTTTACGAGCAGGTATTTGCGACACAACCGTTCTATGGCTGGGACGAGGGGCCGGAGGACCGGGGCGTTAAGTACGATCTCGCCGGCACAAAGCTGGTGCTGCTGACCCAGGAAAATCCGTTCCCCACCTCCGGCGCCGTACATTTCCAGCTGCAGGTGCCGACTCTGGAGGATATCTACCCCCGGGCGCAGGCAGCCGGTGCCGTCACCCGGGAGCCTTTCTTCCGCCCCTACGGCTGGCATATGTTCCGCATGGCGGATCCGGCGGGAAATCACATCAATATTTATACGGTGCCAACCACCGCCGAATAAAGCGCACCGAAACCGTAAAAATTAAAGGATGCTCTTCACGCCCGGAATTAAGAAGGGAGGCAGCTTATGAAACAGAACCGTTTCGTAAGCTGCCTCCCTTTTTTCGTTTTTAATTGCCAAGGTTCACGGCATCACCCGGCGGGCCATGCGGATAAAGTCCTCCTTGCCGAAAGTCACCGGCACCGGGTATACGGGGTCAGCCTCCGCCCAGGCGGCCATTTGAGGCAGGTCCTCCGGCCGAATACAGGGAAAGCACTCCGGAATGCCCAGCGCCCGGTTCATGCGGTAAATAGCCACTACCGCCTGCTGGGCAAGGCTTCGGGTCTCCCGGGCGTTATAAAAGCGGCCGATGTAGGCCTCCACCGCATGGGTCAGGGCGTCCAGGCCGGTCTCCGCCGTAACGCCGTGGAAGCTGCTCCGGGCCGGGAGCCTCTCCGCCATGGTAATAAATTCCGGTGCGGCGCATTGGCGGCGGCTTGCCACGATCATGGGCTCTTTGCACCCGGCGTCCGCCAGCAGCTCCGGCAGCCTTTGCAGGCTCCCGGCTCCGGTGATGCATTCCGGCCTGCGTCAGGGCAGTACCCGGGCCTCCAGACCGAAGCAGGCCTGAAACACCCGACAGTATATTTTTTAAGCAGCATAATGCGTACATCCTTTCCATGGACTATTACGCCGCATTTTAGGCGGGATTGCAAGATGGAATGGGGAGATGGATATTGTAGGGGCGGACGGCTCTGTCCGTCCAGTGCGATAACGCAACATTTTGTAGGGCAGGGCCCGTGTGCCCTGCCGGGAGTGGGGGGTGCCGGGCAGCGGGGTGAGGGCACCCCGCCCTACACACCATTTACCGATAGAATTTCACAAGGGGCGGCCGCCCACCGTCGTGCCAACCGATTCCCGGCCACTGTCGTGCCCGTTAATTGGGGCCCTATAAGGGCCTATTGCGGACGAAACCCTTAAGGGGTTTTTATCTATGCCTTGGGATTCTTACTACCCGTAAACGGGTCT
>ERZ773221.3211-NODE-3211-length-11256-cov-8.643603_pt1 | contig 11256 bp, 9 predicted proteins | sample MGYA00580994_ERZ773221 | MGnify/ENA primary metagenome ERZ773221 (study PRJEB29015, sample SAMEA2737758) | human gut metagenome | biome: human gut; feature: human-associated habitat; material: faeces | place: China | collected 2012 ... | reverse complement strand
CGGGAACGAACACGCGCACGCCCTTGACGTTGACGACGATGCCGCCCTTGTTCTCCTCGGTGACCTTACCCTCCAGGGTGGTCTTGTTCTCGCGGGCCTCCTCGATGTCCTCCCAGACCTTCACGGCGTCCAGGCGCTTCTTGGACAGCATGGCATAGCCCTCCACGTCGTTGACACGGATGATATAGGTCTCGATCTCGTCGCCGACCTTCACCACATCCTCGGGCTTCACGTTGGGATCGGCAGACAGCTCGTCCACGGAAATATAGCCGGCCTGCTTGCAGCCCAGATCCACCTGGACCTCAGTGGGACCCACAGCCGTCACGATACCGGTTACCTTCTCCCCTGTATTTAAAGTCTTGAAAGATTTGTCCAGCAGCTCCTCAAAGCTTTCTTCCTTGATTTCGTTGTTCTTGATTTCTTCGCTCATCGTTGTATATACCTCCTTAATGATGCCCGCCGGTGTGGACGCGCCGGCCGTAAGTCCCGCCAATGAACATCCAATAAAAAGGTCCGGTGTAAGCTCCCCTGCTCCCTCGATCTGGAACACCCTGGGGCAAAGCTCACGGCAAATCTCTGTCAAATGTTTGGTGTTGGCACTTTTACGATCTCCGACCACGACCATGACGTCCACCCGAGAAGCGATCTCCGCCGCCTCGGACTGACGCCTATGCGTAGCATCACATATTGTATCAAATAATTCCGCGTTTGTACACAGTTTTTTTAGAATTTTTTTTGAACTTTCCCAGATACTCCGCACGCAGGTGGTCTGGGCCACTGCCGTCAAGGGCAGATTCTGCCGGCCGGGGTCCTCCAGCAGCCACTGCTCCAGTTCCTCCGGCCCGGAAAACACCAGAGTCCGGTCCGACCAGCTGGCCGCGCCCATGACCTCCGGGTGGTGGGGCTCCCCGATGACCAGGGGAATGCGCCCGGCTTCGTCCGCCCGGGACACGACGCGCTGAATGTGCAGCACGTTGGGGCAGGTGGCGTTGACGCACCGGGCGCCCATTTCCTCCAGCCGCTCCAGCACCTGCTTTGTCTCGCCGTGAGAGCGGATGATCACCGTGTCTCCGGGACACACCTGGTCCGGCGTATCTGCTTGCCTGGCCCCCAGCCGTTCCAGCCGGGCCACCACGTTGGCGTTGTGGATGATGCTGCCCAGCATGACGCAGCCGCCGTTCTCCCGGGCAGTTTTCTCCGCCAGCTCCACGGCCCGGCGCACACCGTAGCAGAAGCCGGCGCTTTTCGCCTGGATCACCGGCATACAATCCCTCCCAATGCATAGGCCCTCCGCATGATTTCGTCGGCGTTGGCCTGGTATTCCTCCGCCGTGCCCTTTCGGCCGGTATACACCGGGATATAGGGCCGGCCGATGATGATCCGCACCCGGCGGAACAGGCGCTTTTTCGTGTCGATGAACATGGGTACCATGTCCACCCCAGAGCGGATGGCCATCATGGCCGCGCCGCCCTTGACCTCCGCCTGTCCCGGGTTCTTCACCCGGGTGCCCTCCGGGAAGATCAGCAGATTCCATCCCTGCTTCAGGCTCTGAATGGCGGTTTTCACCGCCAGAATGTCCGAGTTGCCCCGATCCACGGCAAACACGCCGATGGCCTTGAGAATGCTGCCCAGGATGGGAATCCGCAGCAGCTGCTTTTTGGCCATGATCCGCAGGGGATAACCCGTCCATATGGCTGCCACAAACAAAATGGGATCCCAGGCGCTGCTGTGGTTGGCGCACAGCATCACCGGCCGGTCATCCGGCAGATTCTCCGCCCCCTCCAGGGTAATGGGGAACAGGAACCGCACCAGCGGCCCCAGGATTTTCTGAATCCGGACAAAATGCGGATTTTTCACAGTCCTGCCCGCCTCCTTATGGTATCCAGCAGCAGCCGAAGGCTCTCGTCAAAGGTCAGCGCCCCGGTGTCCAGCTCCACGGCATCCTCCGCCTTGCACAGGGGCGCGATGTCCCGGTGGGAATCGGCCCAGTCCCGGTCCACAATGTCCCGCAGCACCTGCTCATAGGGCTGGGGCGTGCCCCGCTGCTCCAGCTCCCGGCACCGGCGCATGGCCCGCACCTCCGGCGCAGCGGTGAGGAAGATCTTCACCGTAGCGTCCGGCAGCACCACCGTGCCGATGTCCCGGCCGTCCATAATCACGCTGCGGCGGCGGGCCTGGTCCCGCTGCAGCTCCAGCAGGAAGTCCCGCACTGCCGGGATGGCGGAGACCTTGGACGCGTATTTGGACATTTCCGGCAGGCGGATCTCCTCCGTCACGTCCCGGCCTGCCAGCTTCATCCGCTGAAGCCCTGCCTGGTCATAATGCAGCTCCAGCTGCATATCCGGCAGCACCGCCGCCACGGCTCCGGCGTCCGACGGGTCAATGCCCCGGCAATACACGCCATAGCCGATGGTGCGGTAAATGGCCCCGGTGTCCACATAACAGATCCCCAGGGCTGCTGCCGCCGCCTTGGCCAGCGTGCTCTTTCCGGCCCCGGAGGGGCCGTCTATGGCTACGGAATATTTTTCGGCCATGCTCATTCTCCTTCCGCCACGGCGGCGCTTGTCCCCGCCAGATGCCCGGTGGACCAGGCGATCTGCAGGTTGAAGCCGCCGGTATAGGCGTCAACATCCAGTATTTCCCCGGCAAAATAAAGCCCCGGGGTCAGCTTCGATTCCATGGTAGACGGCTGCACCTGGCTCACCTGCACGCCGCCGGAGGTGACGATGGCCTCGGCCACCGGACGCGGTCCGGTAACGGACACGGAAAAGCACTTCAGCAGCTCCTCCAGGGCCCGCCGCTGCTGCCTGGTCACGGAGTTGGCCTTCAGCCCTGCCGGGACCTCCAGCCGATCCAGCAGCACCGGCACCATACTGTGGGGCACCAGCCCGGCCACGATCTTTTCAAAGTCCCGGTTGGGATTCTCCCCCAGGTCCCGCAGAATACGGGCCTCCAGCTTGTCCCGGTCCAGCGCCGGCTTCAGATCGATGCACAGCCGGTATTTTTCCCGGTCCCAGTGCCGCAAATGGGCGCTGGCGGACAGCACCAGCGGCCCCGACACACCGAAGTGGGTGAACAGCAGCTCCCCAAAATCCCGGAACTGCACCTTATTCTTCCCGTTCAGGGCCGTCAGCTCCACATTTTTCAGGGCCAGGCCCTGCATCCGGCGACAGGCATCGTCCCCGCTGACCAGAGGCACCAGGGAGCCGCAGGGCGGCACGATCCCGTGGCCCAGGGCCGCCGCCATGCGGTATCCGTCGCCGGTGGAGCCGGTGCCGGGATAGCTGACGCCGCCGGTGGCCAAAATCACCGCCTCCGCCGGATACGTTTCCTTTTCTCCAGCAACGCCGCAGACCCGGCCCTCCGCCGTTTCCACGGACACGGCCCGGTCCCGGACCCATCGCACCCCCAGCTGCTCACACCGGCGGCGCAGGGCCCCGGATACGTCGAAGGCGCAGTCCGACTGGGGAAAGACCCGGTTTCCCCGCTCGGTTTTCAGGGGCACCCCCAGCGTCTCAAAAAACGCCATGGCGTCCCGGCTGTCGAACCGGGCAAAGGCCCCGTACAGAAAACGTCCGTTCCGGGGGATGTTCCGCAGCAGCTCCTCCCGGGAACAGTTGTTGGTCACGTTGCACCGGCCCTTGCCGGTGATGTTCAGTTTTTTGCCCAGCCGCTCGTTGGGCTCCAGCAGCGTCACCTGTCCGCCGCTTTCGGCGGCGGCAATGGCCGCCATCAATCCGGCGGCTCCCCCGCCGATCACCGCGATACGCTTATGATTCATCTTCCGTTTTCCCGAATATGTTGTATTTGGACCAGACGTTCTCCAGCTGGGAGAACGTGCCGGATACCTCCTCGTTCTTCTGCCGTCCCACTGCCACGATCAGCGCGTTCAGCAGGCTCAGGGGCGCAGCCATGGAATCCACAAAAGAGATCATGTCGCTGCGCACCAGCAGCGACACCGTGGCCATGCGGTAAAGGGGCGACATCTGGCTGTCGGTAATGGCCACCACATCGGCTCCCCTGTCCCGGGCGTACTCCACGGCGTGGATAGCCATCTGGGAATACCGGGGAAAGCTGATGCCCACCAGCACATCTCCGGGGCCGATCTGGCTGAGCTGCTCGAAGATCTCGCCGGCGGCGGCATTCTGCACCAGGGTGACGTTCTTGAACATCAGGTGCAGATAAAAGTTCAGATACCCCGCCAGAAATGCCGACGACCGCACCCCCATCAGATAGATGTGGCTGGCGGTCAGCAGGCGGTCCACCACCCGGTCAAAGGCCGCCCGGTCCAGCTGCTCAATAGCGGTGTGGATGCTGTTCATATCCCGCTGCATCACGCCGGTGAGCACATCCTGCTCCTGCATCTGATCCCGGGACACCTGGATGCGCTGCAGGGACGTGAGCTTGCCCCGGACCAACTCCTGCAGGGCACGCTGCATATTGGGGTACCCGTCGTACCCCAGCTGGGAGGCGAACCGCACCACCGTGGACTCGCTGACCTGGGCCTTGCGCCCCAGGTGCCCGGCGGTCATAAACGCCGCCTTGTCATAATTCATCAGAATATAGTCGGCAATGCGCTTCTGCCCCCGGGAAAAGCTGTCCGTCCGGCTTCGTATGGTCTGGAGCACGTTTTTGCTCACGACTTCTCGCTTCCTTCCAAATCGCGCAGCTCCTGCTGCGTCAGATACCGCCACTGCCCCACTGGCAGGTCCCCCAGCGTCAGCGTGTGCTCCCGCACCCGCTGCAAGCGCCGCACCGCCAGTCCCGCCTGGCGGCACATCCGGCGGATCTGGCGGTTTTTCCCCTCATGGATGGTGACGGACAGGGCGGCCTTGCTGCCGTCCCGCCACAGCTCCCGGACCCGGGCCGGGCGGATGCGCTCCCCCTCCAGGTCCCGGATGGCGGCCAGCCGTCCGGCGGCCCCCTCCACCGGGCCCGTCACCGTGACCCGGTATTCCTTCCCAATCTGGTGGCTGGGGTGCAGCAGCCGCTGCATCCAGGCCCCGTCGTTGGTCATCAGCAGCAGGCCCTCGGAGTCCATGTCCAGCCGCCCCACAGGGTACACCCGCGCGCCGCAGCCGGACACCAGCTCCGCCGCCGTCCGCCGTCCCCGCTCGTCGGACAGGGTGGTAACATAGCCCCGGGGCTTATTGAGCATCAGATACACTCTCTCCGGCTCCCGGCTCAGGGGCTGCCCGTCCAGGGTGACGGCGTCCGTCTCCGGGTCCGCCCGGTCTCCCAGGGCGGCGATCTGTCCGTTGACCTGCACCCGGCCCTGCCGCAGCAGGTCCTCTGCCGCCCGGCGGGAGCAGATTCCGGCGGCGGCTATGATCTTTTGCAGACGCTCCTTCACGGCGTATCCTCCCGGTTCAATGCAGCCGTCTCCTGCCTGGTCTCCTGGGCAAAACCCCAGTCGTACAGGGCGGCATGATCCGCCCAGTCGTTGCCGTCCTGCAGGGTGACAGCCACCAGCCGCCGGCCGTCCCGTTCAGCAGCGCTGACCAGGGTCCGTCCCGCGGCTCTGGTGTATCCGGTCTTCATGCCGATGCACCCGGGCACCGTCCGCAGAAGCCGGTTGTGATTGGTCATGGTGCGCCCGCCCACCGTAACGCTCCGGGTGGAGCACAGGCGCGCAAAGGTGTGGTTCCCGGCGGCATAGACCGCCAGGCGGGCCATATCCCGGGCGGTGGAATAATGACCGTCATCGTCCAGGCCGCTGGGATTTGCAAAGGACGTGTCCTCCATCCCCAGCTCCCCTGCCAGGCCGTTCATCCGCCGAACAAAGGAGGCCGTTCCGCCGCAGTGGTCCGCCAGGGCCGCCGCCGCATCGTTGCCGGAGCACAGCAGCAGCCCATACAGCAGCTCCTCCACCGTCACCCGCTCCCCGGGCTTTAAGTACATGGAGGAGCCCTCGGTCATGTGCTCCTGCTTTACAGTGATGACGTCCGTAGGCGAGGCGCGTTCCAGCACCACCAGGGCCGTCATGATCTTGGTGGTGCTGGCGATGAGCATCCGCCGGCTGCCGTTGTGGTCATACAGCACCTGCCCGGTGTCCGCGTCCATCAGCACGGCGGCAGAGGCGCTGGTGGACACACCCCACGCCCGCACCGGCGTCAGGCACCACCACAGCGCCAGCCCCACCAGAAGCCACATCCGTTTTCTCACAGAGATCACCCCATATCCACAGCGATGACCTCATTCTATTCACTCAGTACGTTTCTTTTTCCGCCTTCTTCTTGTCGATGAAGCTCTCCACCCGGTCCATGACCTGGGGCACCAGATCGATGACCCGGTCCACGGTGCCCACGGCAGGCAGCGCCACGGGCATCACCCGGGTCACGCCGTCCTTCACCACCAGGAACGCCACCGGCTCCACCTTCACGCCGGCGGTGCTGGCGCCGCCGAACTTGGGGGCCTGCTTGCCGTAATCGCCGCCGCCGCAGCCGAAGCCGAAGCTCAGCCGGGACACGGGGATCAGGGTCACGCCGTCCGGGGTCTGGATGGGCTCGCCGATGATGGTATTGGAGTCCACCATATCGCGGATCTTGCTCATGGACGCCTCCATCAGCTCCGTCAGGGAATTGTTCTTTCTCTCGTTGTTTTCCATGGGTGTCATCCTTTCTTATCGTTCTCAGGCGTTTTCGCACCGTCGGTTTCTTCCGTCTTCTGGACCGTCTGGGCCTGTTCGGCCTGCGCGGCCGCCTCCCGCAGCTTCTTCTCCTTCTTCCACCGCAGCAGCCACTTCAGTGCCGGGATACCGAAGGCAAAGCCAATGGCAAACAGATCCCTGATCTGGAAGAAAAGACCGATCTCTCCCTCTGCCCTGGTCTCCCGGGCGTTATAGTCCACGTCCAGGTGAATATACGGGTCCGGGATACGCATCAGCTCCTCCAGCCGGGGCATAAACGTCCACACCGCCGCGCTGATCCAGCCGTAGGTCTCGGCAGACGCCGCCGGGTCCTCCTCCCCGCCCAGGATCACCGACACCTGCATGGGGTCAATGCGCAGCCGCTGCCGGGTCTTTCTCAGCCCCCCCTGCAAGGACTGCCACAGATACGGCAGGGCCGACCGGATATCGCCGGGCGTCAGGCCCAGCTTCCGCTTCTCCCGGAGCGCTGCCTTCTGCTTTTCAGGCGGATTCTTTTTCTCCTTGTGCTTTTTCTGTTTTTTGGGCTTTTTCGGGGGACGCGGCACGATCTGCATCCGCACAGGCCCCGCTGCGGCAGTAACGCGCAGCTCCTGCCCGAAGGCAATGCGCACCCCTACCCGCAGAAACAGCGCCGCCACGATCAGTGCCAGCAGTATGCCCAGTATCCACAGTGCAGCCATGCGGGGGTCCCCCTTCTATTGCTTATTGTTCCGGATCCTGAACGGCGCCGTCCTGGTCCAGCCGCAGCTGACCATCCGCCTCCAGCCCCGGAATTTCCGGCAGGTCGTCCAGGGACTTCAAATGAAACGCCCGCAGAAACGCCTTGGTGGTGCGGTACAGCCGGGGCCGTCCCGGCACCTGCAAACGGCCGCATTCCTCGATGAGGTGCCGGTCCAGCAGCAGCCCCACGGTATACGAGCTGTCCACCCCCCGGATCTGATCCACATAGGCCCGGGTGGTGGGCTGATAGTATGCGATGACGGTCAGCACCTCCAGCGCCGGCTGGGAGAGCTTGGCGGGCTTGCGGATCTCAAAGGCCCGTCGGATCACGTCGGCATACTCCGGTGCGGAGCACAGCTGCCAGGTGTCCTCCATCCGCACCAGGCGCATGCCCCGGCGCTCATAGCTGTAATAGTCCGCCAGACGGCGCAGCACCTGGTCCACGGTGTCCCGGTCCAGCTCCAACGCCACGGCGATACGGTCCGCCGCCACCGGCTCCCCGGAGGCGAACAGAATGCCCTCTACCGCGGCCTCTATTTCCTTCATTTCCATTGCTTCCATGTTTTATTCCTCGCTGTCCTCCCGGCAGGCAACGGTGCAGTCGGCAGCAGGTCCCGCCAGCCGGATGATCCGGCTGCGGCACAGCTCCAGCACTGCCATAAACGTGGCCACCAGCTCGCTGCGGCTGCGGCTGCCGCGAAACAGCAGCAAAAACCGCGTAATGCCGCCCGCCTTCAGCCTCCGGATGATCTCCTTGGCCTTCTGCTCCACGGGATAGGGCTCCCGCTTGACGATCTCGTCAAAGGCACGCAGCGGCGGCGTCTCCGCCTGCCCCCGCCGGTCCGTCATCTCCTGCATGGCGATGACCAGATCCCCGGGCCGCTGGTCGTATTCATACACCTTGCCCCGTTCCACGGGCTCCGGGGGCCGGGTCAGGATGCTGCGGCCGAACTCGCCCATAGGCCCCAGCAGCTCCGCCAGACGGCGCACCCGGGCATAGGCCTCGCCCCGCTGCCGCTCCGCCAGAGATTGAATCAGGGCATCCATCTCGTTTTTGGCCTCCTCGTCCTCCAGGGACAGGAGCATCCGTGTCTTGATATACATCAGGTGGGCAGCCATGGTCACAAACTCGCTGGCCACCTCCAGGTCCATCTCCTTGCGCCGGTCCAGATACGCCAGATACTGGTCCAGGATCAGGGCAATGGGGATATCCTGTATTTCGATCTTATTCTTACTCAGCAGGAACAGGATCAGGTCCAGGGGCCCCTCAAAATCCTGGAGCTCCTCTTTTCCCTGGACCACCTTTTCCAGCTTATAAATGGGACTTTCCAATTTGCCTGTACCCTCTCAAAAGCCGACCACGCGGCAGAATAGCTCATACGTCCACTGGATAGCGGCGCTCATCCACTTGTCACCCACGCCCAGCAGCACCACCGCCCACAGCAGGAGCATGCCGTACCGCTCGTACCGCAGCATCATGTTATACGCCCGGTCCGGCAGCAGAGAAAACAACACCTTGCTGCCGTCCAGCGGCGGAATGGGGATCAGGTTAAACAGCCCCAGACCCAGCGACAGGATGGCCGTGGTCAGCAGAAACGTCAGAAGCCTCTGATTCGCTTCAGAATACGGGGCATAGTCATACACCAGCCGTCCGGCAAACAGCAGCACCAGCGCCAGCAGGAAGTTGGACACCGGCCCGGCCAGCGCCGTCAGGGCCATGCCCTGCTTGGGCCGGCGGAAATACCGGGGGTCCACCGGCACAGGCTTGGCCCAACCGAAGCCCACCGTTACCATCATCAGCAGGCCGAACCAGTCGATGTGCCGCAGAGGGTTCAGGCTCAGCCGCCGGGCCCGCTTGGCAGTGGGGTCCCCCAAAGCCAGCGCCGCCAGCCCGTGGCACGTTTCATGCACCGTCAGGCACAGAAACACCGACACCAGCCGCAGCAGCAGATCCCACAGGGAGCCGAAGTCCAGCGCATTCCACAAATTTTCCAGATATCCCACAGGGCTTCCTCCCCAAAATAGCATTCAGGTGCATTATATCAGAAATTCCCTTCGATTACAAGCAAAAAAGAACGGCCGCCCTCACGGGGCGGCCGTTCCGGCAATCGCCTACAGATTCTCCTGCTTCAGGGCGTCAATGGGATTCTCCCGGCGAATGCGGCGGGTGGCGTACAGCATGGTGGCAAACACCACCACAAACACGCTGCCCACGGCGATGGCCACGCTGTACCACGGGATATAGAAGCCGGTGGATATGGCCTTGGCCATGGTGCGATAGATGGCATAGGTTACCAGAGCCGACACCGGAAGTCCCCACAGCAGCGCCCGCAAACCGTAAATCAGGCACTCGTAGTCCATCATCCGGGCAAAGGCTCCCTGGGTCAGCCCCACGGACCGCAGCATACCGAATTCCCGCCGCCGCAGGGCAATGGAGGTGGAAATGGTGTTGAACACATTGGTCATGGCGATCAGCGAAATGAGGATGATGAATCCGTAGGAGAATACGTTCACCACCGTTGTCATGGCCCGCTGGCTTTCGCCGTTGGCGGCCAGGTCCTGCAGATCGGAGCGGCTCAGGCCCAGCTCTGTCAGCACGCGGCCCATGCTCTCGTATGCGGCGGCATGGTCGCCGCTCCGGAACCAGAAGCTCAGGGCATATGGCCGGGCCTGCCCGGTGACGGCCTCGTACATGCTGTATGGGTACAGCAGGACCAGGCCATTGTCAGAGTACAGGAAAGCAGGACGCTCCCTCAGAATGGCTCCCACCGTATAGGTCCCGCTGTTGACGGCCTCCTCCACCGGCACTGCCTTGGCCTGACCGGTGTCAGGCGCTTCTCCCTGCTCCCGTGCTTCATAGTAGGTGTCCATATAGTCCGCCGGATAATACAGCACATATTCCGCGCCGTCCCGGGTGATGCGCTCCCCCTCTGTGAACCAGCCCTCCATAGGCTGATAGTTGGTTTCCGTCCCGGTGATGGGCAGGCGGTTCCCGTTCAGCAGGCGGTAGCGATACAGCTTATCGTGGTCCCCGCCGTCGCCGCGCCAGGTCTCCAGCGCGTCCCAGGCCGCCGCCCGGGGCGAGCCGGCACGGAAATAGTCATCCTCCGCCAAGCCGTTTTCCCGCAGCAGCTGCCGGAAGTCCCCGTCCTGAAGGAAAAAGAAGGAAACGCTCCTGCTCTCCCCTGTCCCGTCCCGGACGGTATCGCTCCAGTATTCCGGGTCCATGTCCTCTCCGGCAAAGGACAGGGTCGAGTAGCTGTCGGCGGTATAGAAGCCCGATTCCACGCCATGGGCCGCACTGAGCTGGCCCAGGCGCTGCTCCGGGGTCACATCCTCCGGCAGGGCCTCGCTGTAATACAGCTGCACCCCCATCCCATCGGAGCTGAGCCGCGTTACCGCGCCCGTCAGGTAAGCGCAGAAGGACGAAGCCGAGATGAACAGGGTCACACTGAGGAACAATCCCACCACCGTGGACCGGTAGCGCTTGCGGTCACGCTTGAAGTTTTTGGCCGCCAGCATCCCGGAAAAGCCGAAGAGCTTTTCCGTCAGGCGGGATGTCCTGACCTCCCGACCCCGGAGCTTCACGTCCTTGGTCTGGCGGATGGCCTCTATCGGCGACAGCCGCACCGCCCGCCGGGCGGGGATCCAGGCGGAAATCACCGCCGTGATCAGGCCAATGCCCGCCGCCGCCAGCAGCGCCCACAGATTCAGCACGAACCGCATCTCCACTGCGCCGCCGCTTTCCCCGCCGGGCAGGAAGCCGAAGCTGCCCCGCAGGCAGTACAAGGTCACGCCGATGCCCAGGCAGCCCACCAGCAGACCCAGCGGAATCCCCACGGCGCACAGCACCAGTGCCTCATAGAGGACACTGTCCCGAATCTGCT
>ERZ773221.3209-NODE-3209-length-11259-cov-5.909140_pt1 | contig 11259 bp, 10 predicted proteins | sample MGYA00580994_ERZ773221 | MGnify/ENA primary metagenome ERZ773221 (study PRJEB29015, sample SAMEA2737758) | human gut metagenome | biome: human gut; feature: human-associated habitat; material: faeces | place: China | collected 2012 ... | reverse complement strand
TGATCTGATTATCATTCACCTGATTCTGCAGATCATTTACCTGGGCAGAAAGCTTTTCATATTCTTTCTGTGCATTCTTCTGAACCATCCAGCTTCTTCCAAATATTATGAGTACCACGATCAATACAACTGCCAGAACAATGGTCAGAATTTTATAGATATTGATCGTTCTGTCGTTCTTTCTCTGTCTTTTCATAAAATAGTTTTCTTTCTTTAAAATTGAGGCAGGGCGGCAGATTCCATTCCACCGCCCTCACGTGATGCCATGCATCACCTATCCATAGACCTACATGCTAAATAAAATTGTATCCAGTGAGATTAATTCTTACGTGCCTTTCTTCCGCATACAACAATACCTGCTGCCGCAAATACTGCAACGAACGGAAGTGCCGGAAGCGCTGCCCCGGTTTTTGGAGATGTCTTATAGGAAACAGATGCACGACGGCGTTTTTAAACTGCTTATTCTTTGCCTCCTCGAATTCACGCAGAAGTCTCGCATCCAGCTGTTCCTCCGTGAGTGCCGGCTTTAAGTCGATCTCCATCGCCAGTTCCTTCTCCACGCGGCCCGGCTTGATTGCCGCACTGGCGCTTAAAATCAGCGGCCCGCTTACCCCGAAATGGGTAAAGAGCATCTCGCCGAATTCGTCATACAACAGCTTTTTTCCGTCCCGGATGCGCACCTGCACATTTTTCAGCGCCAGCCCCTGCATCCTCGCCGCGCAGGTCTCCTTCACGTAGAACGGAACCAGTGACGGCGTAATCTGTGTCACCGTATGTCCGAGTTCCCTCGCAAAACGATAGCCGTCTCCGGTCGAACCGGTCGTCTGATAAGAAAATCCTCCGGTTGCAAGAATCACGCGCTCTGCTTCAAGAACGCTTCCGTCGGCAAGCTTCACACCGCGCACCGCGCCTTCCCCGGTGAGGATCTGCCGCACTTCCGCATGAAGCTGCACCATAACACCCGTGCGCTTTAGTACCCGCTGCAGCGTGGCAATCACATCCGAAGAATGATCCGATACCGGGAATACACGGTTGCCGCGCTCCACCTTCGTCGCCAGACCATTCTCCTCAAAAAAATCAATCACTCTCTGATTGTCATAATCGTAAAAAGCGCTGTACAAAAACTTCGGGTTCGTCATCACATTGGCAAACAGGGTGTCCATATCCCCCGCATTCGTGATGTTGCACCGCCCTTTGCCGGTGATGTAGAGCTTTTTCCCAAGCTTTTCATTTTTCTCGAGCAAAACGACCTCATGTCCCCGCTCCGCCGCCGCAATGGCAGCAAACATTCCCGCCGGCCCGCCGCCGACTACGATCACCTTACTCATACAGTTCCGCATCTCCTACTTTTCCATACCGCATCTTGATGGAATCATCGATATAATTGATCTCATCGTTCTCGTAAACCTGGTATTCGTCCCAGATATCCTCTAACATCTCAAGCGTTTTCGCCACCTCGTTCTGCTTTTTCATGCAGAGCGCCACGATCAGCGCATTGATCACCGACAGCGGGGCAACCAGGGAATCCACAATGGAAGCCATATCGCTGTCCGCAATCAGATTGCAGGAAGAATAGAGATTCATCGGAGAATGCACGCTGTCGGTAAGTGTGATTACCTTTGCGCTCCGGTTGTTGGCAAATTCCATCGCCTTTAAGGTACGCATGGAATAACGTGGGAAACTGATTCCGATGATCACATCCTCCTTGCCGATGCGCACCATCTGTTCAAAAATCTCGCTCGAACTGCTTGTCTGAATCAGATGAACGTTTGGAAACATCAGGGTAAAATAAAAAGCCATGAAGCTGGCAAGCGGCGCGCAGCTCCGGATTCCGATGATATAGATATGTTTGGCGTGCAGAATCGTGTCAACCGCGAGTTCAAATGCATTCTGATCAATCTTTTCCAGTGTGGAATGAATCTTGTCCGCGTCGGATTTCAGCACCGTCTCAAGAATCTTCGACTGACTGATCCTGCCGTAAGTAACCTCCATGCGCTGAATGGAGTTCAGCTTATTGCGCACCAGTTCCTCCAGCGCACTCTGGAATTCCGGATAGCCCTTATATCCCAGATGTGTCGCAAAGCGCACCACCGTGGACTCGCTCACGCCCACAACCTCACCCAGCTTTGCGGCGGTCAGAAATACCGCCTTGTCATAATTGTCCGTAATGTAGGTTGCCAGACGTTTCTGCCCTTTGCTCAGCTTGCTGTAAGCATCATTGATGCGGTTACTCAGGTCATTTGTATTGCTCATACTTTCCCTCACTTCTGCGGAATTGTGATCCACCCAATGTTTTTATTATATCAAATACATTGTGTTTTGCAAGAAATTGTACATGGAACTTTCCTCACATGCAGCGCATTTTCCAACGCTGCATATATTAAACCAACAGCATTGTTATCATCGAAAGATTTTTCATCATTCACCGGATGCCGGATAACTTTGCAACGAAGCCTGCCGGCTGCTCCAGAAAACGGATTACCGGCGGTGTCATACGGTAAGGGAAGGAAACCGGGTTGTCCGTTTCCCTCTAACCTTCATAAGTGTATACCCTTTTACCGGAATACGTTCCATCTCCTGCATAAGATTTTTCTATTTTCTGATATAAATGACCGCTGCGCTGTCTGTTTTCATAGATAATATAATATCCCAGGGCTTCTTCACTGTAATAATAATCGCTTACCAGAAGCATTCCCTCATATGTCCAGACTTCCTTCCACTGCTGACTGTCATCTTTTGCATAACAGCCCTTGGCAATCAAATTGCCACTCGCATCATAATCATATGTATAATAGTAGTTCACATTCCCTCTGGCGCTCTTATTGGTCTCACGGATCAGATTTCCATTGCTGTTATATGCATAATAATCCGATGTATCCAAGCTAATATTCCACGCACCATCTGTATAGCTGAGCACATAATTTTCCTTTCGAACACATCTTCCGTTTTCGTAAAAATACTGTTCATAATTACTTAATTCTTCTTCCCCATCCAGTGGAACATAATACTCTACTTTTGCAGTCTTTCCATTGTCATATGTATAAAGTACCCGTGAAAACATCTGTGAATCATTATAACATGTCATGGATAATGGCTGACCGTCGGCATTATACTCATACACTGTCTCATCCGTTGCTGTCGAATAAACTTCTCCTCCCCGATATATAACATAAGTTCCCCGGATCTGATTTCCGTACTGATCAAATGCATCGGTACGTTCTGTTTTTTTTACTCCTGATGCACTGTAAGTTGTACTTTTTACCACATTGCCTGACGCGTCCAACTCATTTTCTGTATATTCACTGACCTGATCGTTTGCCGTGTAGGTTGTCACATTTGTTGGCTCACTGCTGTCTGATGGTGTATACTCCCCTTCACAAACACCGGTCGTTTCATTAAAATAATAGCTGACACCATCAATCTTCGCCACGCCCTTTGCCATCGCTCCAGTTGTCTGATCAAAATAATAGGTACTTTCATTCTGTCTGTCCCAGCCTTTTACCATATGTCCATCTGCATCATAGCGTACCCATTTTCCGGTCTCATCCTGTCCCTGAATTGTATAGGGCTGATAAACATCCTTGTTTACCGCCATTTTCCCCTGCGCATCGCTGTCCAGCCAGTACCATGCATCACTTGCCGGATCATAGATTTCCTTCCCTCTGCCTTCGAGTCCCTGACGTTTTCCTCCTTCATACCAGTATCGTGCCCCCTCTTTCTCCTGCCATTGCAGATTCCAGCCAATGCCCGTCTCCCGGTCAAAAACACATGGTATTCCATCTATCTCCGTTTCTCCTTTTGCCATCGCTCCGGTCGTCTGGTCAAAATAGTATGTACCTCTCTCCGTCACATCCCAGCCTTTTACCATTTTCCCACTGGTATCATAGCGCACCCATTTCCCGGTGCCGTCCTCACGGTCTGCATAAGGTCCTGCCCATGATTCCTGATACACGTCCTTTCCGACCGCCTTTTTCCCCCCATCAATGGCATCCAGCCAATACCAGCCATCGCTCGCCGGATCATAAATCTCCTTGCCCCTTCCTTCTGTTCCCTGCTTTATGCCATTTTCGTACCAATAGAGACTGCCATTTTCTTCCCGCCATTCTCCCGGCTCATCTGCCAGCACAATCGACGGGCATACACCAAAAAACACCCCTGCGCTCAAAACAAATACTGCTGTTTTCAACCTATTCTCTTTTTTTCTCATGTCATCCTCTTTTTTGTTGTTTTACTGTTTTGCATTCGATACTGCATCTCAAATCATCCTGCGATTCATATTCCTATGATACTGAAACACTCTCTTTTTTTCAATGAAATGTTACTGCAAATACCCTGCATTCATAATTTTCCCATTTTTAAAACAAAAAGCAGGTGACTGCTCACCCGCTTTTTGTTATAACTGTTTTTTGATTATACCGGATATGCTCCGTTCTTGGTATCTGCGACGCTTGCATCGACCTTCTTCTGCTGTGCCTCACGGTACTTGAAGAATTCGGTTGCAACCTGCGGGAACAGTGCGTAGGACAGTACATCCTCATCCTGCTGCTTCCACTGCTTCATCTCAGCCTCGATCTTATCCAGCTCCGGCTCAAGCAGATCTGCCGGACGGCAGGTAATGGCGTTCTTCTTCTCCTCGCCAAGTACCTTGTCTACGATCTCCGGGTTGAACGGTTTTACAGTCTGACCGTACTTTCCAAGCAGTACGTCTTTGGTCTCCTTGGTTGCCACTTTGTAGCGCTCTCCCATCAGTACGTTGAACACAGCCTGTGTACCAACGATCTGTGAGGACGGTGTAACAAGTGGCGGCTCACCGAGGTCTTTACGCACACGCGGAACCTCTGCAAGAACCTCCTCGAACTTGTCTTCCTTGCCCTGCTCTTTTAACTGAGACAGAAGGTTGGATAACATACCACCCGGTACCTGATATAACAGAGTCTTGATGTTAACGCCGAGAACCTTCGGGTTCATCAGACCGCTCTCTAACGCTTCCTCACGCATCGGACGGAAGTAGTCAGCGATCTCAGCTAACAGGTTCTGATCCAGACCGGTATCGAACTCTGTGCCCTTGAATGCCTCTACCATAACCTCGGTTGCCGGCTGGCTGGTTCCCATGGAGAACGGAGACATTGCTGTATCGATAATGTCACAGCCTGCCTCAACCGCCTTCATGTATGTCATGGAAGCGACACCAGAAGTATAGTGTGTATGGAGCTCGATCGGAAGGTTGGTTGCAGACTTTAATGCCTGAATCAGCTCGGTTGCCTTCGTCGGAACCAAAAGACCTGCCATATCCTTGATACATAAGGAATCAGCACCCATATCCTCTACCTTCTTCGCCATCTCCATCCAGTAATCCAGAGTGTAGGCATCGCCAAGTGTATAGGATAATGCGACCTGTGCATGTCCTTTCTCTTTGTTACATGCGGTAACGGCTGTCTGCAGGTTGCGGACATCGTTTAAGCAGTCGAAAATACGAATGATATCAATACCGTTTGCGATCGATTTCTGTACGAAATACTCTACCACATCATCCGCATACGGACGATATCCTAAGATGTTCTGTCCACGAAACAGCATCTGAAGCTTGGTGTTCTTAAATCCGTCTCTTAACTTGCGGAGACGATCCCACGGATCTTCTTTCAGGAAACGAAGGCATGCATCGAAGGTAGCACCGCCCCAACACTCAACCGCATTGTATCCGACCTTATCCATCTTGTCTACGATCGGAAGCATCTGCTCGGTTGTCATTCTTGTCGCAATCAGAGACTGGTGCGCATCACGCAGCACCGTCTCTGTTATTTTTAAAGGTTTTTTAACAACTTCTGACATTTTTTCCTCCTTATCAGCGGATACTTTGATACCGCTATCCGTCTATGACGGCATTTGCTCTTTCACTAAATTCCGAAAATTGCCATGAATACACCGGCTGCTACTGCAGTACCGATAACGCCGGCAACGTTCGGTCCCATCGCATGCATCAGCAGGAAGTTCGTCGGATCTTCCTCCGCGCCGACTTTCTGGGATACACGGGCTGCCATAGGAACGGCAGATACACCGGCAGATCCGATCAGAGGATTGATCTTGCCCTTTGTGAGGAAGCATAACAGCTTACCAAACAGGACACCGGCTGCTGTACCGAACATAAATGCAATCAGTCCAAGTGCAACGATCTTTAATGTCGTTGTATTTAAGAACGCCTCCGCACTCGTAGATGCACCTACGGAAGTACCGAGCAGGATAACTACGATGTACATCAATGCGTTGGATGCGGTATCGGTCAGCTGGCGGACCACACCGCTCTCGCGGAACAGGTTACCGAGCATCAGCATACCAACCAGCGGCGCTGTCGTCGGAAGAATCGTACATACAACCACCGTAACCACGATCGGGAAGAGAATCTTCTCCAGCTTGGAAACCGGTCTTAAGTTCTCCATCTTGATGGCGCGCTCTTTTTTGGTTGTAAACAGCTTCATAATTGGCGGCTGGATGATCGGCACAAGCGCCATATAGGAATATGCCGCCACAGCGATCGGTCCCATCAGTCCCGACTGTCCTAACTTTCCGGCAAGGAAAATGGAGGTCGGTCCATCGGCTCCACCGATGATGGAAACAGCAGCTGCTGCCTTATCATTAAAGCCCATCATGATTGCAAGGAAGTACGCTCCGAAAATACCGAACTGAGCTGCAGCTCCAAGCAGGAAACTGATCGGATTTGCAATCAGCGGTCCGAAATCTGTCATAGCACCGACTCCAAGGAAAATCAGAGACGGTAAGATTGACCACTCGTCTAACACATAAAAGTAGTGGAATAAACCACCTACACCATTGCTCATCTGCTCCGGGTCTGCAAAAATATCCGGATAGATATTTACAAGCAGCATACCGAATGCAATCGGAACAAGAAGCAATGGCTCAAACCCCTTCGCGATAGCCAGATACAGGAAAAAGCATGCGACAATGATCATCACAAAATTTCCCCAGGTAAGGTTAAAGAAAGCGGTCTGATGCAGGAGGTTCCCCATTGTCTCACTAAAATAGCTCATTGTCTTCCTCCTAAATTAGTTTAATGTTGCAAGTAATGCGCCCGCTTCTACCATATCTCCAACACTTACGTTGATACTTGCTACCGTACCGTCCTGCGTTGCAACGACCGGAGTCTCCATCTTCATGATCTCAAGAACCATGATGCTGTCTCCCTTCTTAACGGCATCACCGACAGACTTCTCAAGTTTGAATACCTTTCCTGCTGCGCCTGCCTCGATCTTAACGCTGCCTGCGCCTGCTGCTGCAGCCGGCTTTGCTGCAGGTGCTGCCGCCGGTGCTGCTGCACGTCTCGGTGCTGCTGCCGGTGCGCTCACTGCGCCGTTCTCTTCTACGGTTACATCATATACATTGCCATTTACTGTAATTGTATAGCTTTTCATTGAAATATCCTCCTAATATGATTTCTTTTCATTTATACGAATTAGCGTCTGCGGATCGATCTCACAACGAAAGAATCCGCGGATGCACCGGTGCTTGCCGCAACCGCTGCGGAAATAACTGCCACAAGTTCAAGATCATCGGTAAGCTGCTCTTCACGCTGTCCGATCTGCTCTACCACAGCGCCTGCCTCTGCCTCGTTCTTCTTGCCCTTGCCGGCCGCCTTGTTCTGTATTACAGAGATAAAGCGGAAACAGTAAATAATAAGGCTGATCAGGATCAGAACCACGAATACGGTTCCCATTCCCATCAGGGTATTTAACGCAGCCTTCTCCATCTTCTCACCCAGCGTATATACCTTGTCCGCGGATGCATCAGTAAGCTCCGGCTGCTCGGTCTCGTAATTGTATGTATAGATGTAAGAAACGATGACTTCACGATTCTGATACTCTACATACTGATCTACTGTTAAGGTTTTCTGTGCCTTTGTGATATTGAATTCTCCAAGTCCCTGATATGCGCCGACATCACTTGTCGCCTCATCCCAGCTCTCGACAAGTTTCATTGCCGTATCGCTGCCGTAGGACTGGATATAGGTTCTGTTGTCGTCCGTAAGACCAACCAGCGCGGAAACTTCCTGTTCCATGCTGCTCTGCAGTTCATCGTAAGTCATTCCGAAATAGTCAACCGTTGTCGGATCTGTTCCGCATGCTGCAAGTCCCAGAGCCATAAAGCAAAGACAAAGTATAAGAGATAATTTTTTCTTCATAAACTTCACCTTTCTATTTTGTTCCATGTTTCTTGTCCGGTGTATATGCACACTTTGTATATAACAGCTCAAACGCATCTACCAGATACTTTCTCGTATCTGCCGGATCAACGATCAGATCCACATAGCCTCTTCTGGCTGCTGTCATAACGCTGCCCTGCAGTGCATCATATTCCTTTGCCTTCTCTGCAAGCTCATCCGCAGATGCATCCGCGTACATGATCTTTACTGCAAGATCCGCATCCATCATGCCGACCTTTGCGTCCGGCCATGCGTATACGAAATCCGCACCGATAGACTTGGAATTCATAGCAACATAAGCGGTACCGTATGCCTCTCCCGTGATCAGGTTCACCTTCGGACATGTAGCTCCCGCAAATGCGGAGGTCAGATGAGCAAGTGCCTTTGCAAGACGCTTCTCAGAGCACTTGCATGCCTTGTAGCCCTTGACATTCGTCAGAGTCAGTACCGGGATCTCGAATGCGTCGCAGAAAGATACGAACTCTGCTGCCTTCTCACATCCCTTTGCAGAAAGAACATTGTCAAACTTCTCGCTCTCTTTGCCCTCTTCGTCGTATACCGTTGTGCAGTTTGCAACTGCGCCGACCGTCATACCGTTTAACTTGATAAATCCGGTCACCATATCTCTGGCATAGCCTGCCTTTGTCTCGAAGAATGTATGGCTGTCCGAAATCTCACTGAGAAGATATCTCGGATCGCCCTTCATGGCATCCATGCTCTCGCATGCACGGTTCAGGTCATCCACACACTCGTCTGTGTAGACATCTCCCTCGTTGTTGAGCGGAAGCATGCCGACCAGCTCACGGATGTCTGCAAGGATCTCATCCTCTGTTCCCGTCGCATCGATGCAGCCGTTCTCATCTGCCTGGAATGCCGCAGATGATGTGTCGCACTTCTCGATGCGGTTTCCGTCAATTGCGTTCGGAGAATTCACAAACATCTTTCCTTTGGATTCTTCGATAAAAGCAAAATCAGAAAGTGCCGGTACCACTGCCAGTCCACCGCCGCAGCTGCCGAATACGGCTGAAATCTGCGGAACCACGCCGGATGCTGCAACTTCTTTTGCATAGATCAGTCCGAAGCCGTCAAGCGCATCTACAGACTCCTGTAAACGGACTCCCGCGCAATCGATAAAGCCGATCACCGGTGCTCCCATCTTCATCGCCATGTCATACACTGCAGCGATCTTCTTCGCATGCATCTCGCCGATTGTTCCGTTTAAAACAGAAGCGTCCTGGCTGTAAATGAACACCAGATTGCCGTCAATCAGGCCGTGTCCTGTGATGACTCCGTCGGAAGGAGTATCCGTTGCTGCAAGATTAAAATCTGTGCTTCTTGCGGTTACGAGAGAACCGATCTCAATGAAACTGTTCTCGTCGACTAACCTGGTGATGCGCTGCATAGCCAGGCTATCATTGCTACTATTCATTCTTTTTGCCCTCCATCTATAAATTGTTGTCCACATCCATTTGGGATGCGGCTTCATAGTGAATGATGTAAATCCATGCGTCTTTGTATAAAAATTCAACAAATTACGCTATGTTAAATTATAATTGCTTTTCTGCAATATTTCAAGTAAATTGTTAATTTTTTGACGCTTTTTGTTTGTGTTTTTTATTCGATCCAGAGAAGCCGAAGCACCTGCCCCAGACACCACGGATAATCGATCTTTCCGATTGTCTCCCCGGCTACCACACATCGCTCCGCGAGCGTCTCCTCCCCCAGCATATAACGAATCTTCCCAATGTAATCGCCGCTCTTCACCGGTGCATACAGCCGGTCTGCAATCTCATACTTAAGCGTAACCTCACTGCTTAGCGGCGCCAGGATACTCTCCTCCCCTGCATAGTTCCTGACAACCGGTTTTAAATACACCGTTTCGCCGATTTGTCCGCCCTGTCCGTCCCGCACCTCTATGGGCGCAAGCTCCGCTTCGTCCGGCTCAATCTGCAGCAGGTCGATCTTTTTGAACTGCTCCAATCCGTAATTCATGAGTTTTCTGGTGTCGGACCACTTATAGGTCTTGTTGTTCGGCCATCCACAGGCGAGCAGCGCCACGATCAGCGTTTTGTCCTCCCGCTGCAGCGCTCCGACATAGCAGTATCCGGCGGTTCCGGTAAATCCCGTTTTTCCGGAAAGCGCCCCTTCCATCATCTGCAAAAATGCATTGTGGTTCGTGCACTGGTACGTGCATTTCCCCTCTGCATCAGAAAAAGAATACTGCGCCGTCCGTGTAATCTCGAGAAATTCGTCGCTTTTTAACGATTCCTTAATACAATATTTCATAATCTTAGCAAGGTCTGCCGCCGTCGTGTGATGAAACCCGGCATCATCCTTCGCATCCAGTCCGTTCGGTGTAATAAAGTAGCTGTCCTCACAGCCGAGTTCCTCTGCCTTCGCATTCATCAGCGCGGCAAATTCCTGCACCTCCCCCGCCGCAAATTCCGCGATGGCCACCGCACAGTCATTGTAGGATTCCAGCATCAGGCCATATAAAAGATCCCTCAGATAAAACTGTTGTCCCTCGTGCATCCCCAGATGTACCTTCGGCTGGGACGCCGCATTTTTTGACACCGTAACCACGCTCGCCGGATCACAGTTTTCCAGTGCCACGATACAGGTTAAAATCTTTGTCGTACTCGCATTCGCCATCGCTTCATGCCCGTTTTTCTCATAGAGAATTCTTCCGGAATCCGCATCCATCAAAACGGCAGATTTTGCGTACAGTTCCGACTCTGCCGGCACATCCTGCGCCCGGACACGCACAGGCGAAAAAATAAGCAAGCTCATACTTAACAATAGAGAAAGAAAGCGTCGATACATGCCATTCTCCCAAAATGACTTCACTGATGTATATGCGTCCCTCATTTTTTGCAGAACAGAAACGGCACGCAATAAGGAACTGCCACAATAAGCATATCGTGCTTTGCTTTGATAAGTAATATTATCAGAAGACCACACCGTGGGATTTCAGATGAAAATGCAGATGGAAATTCGTTGGAGAAAAATGTGAGCATTTCTTCCGGCTGAATGTTTGCATCGGATTC
>ERZ773221.3201-NODE-3201-length-11278-cov-7.500936_pt1 | contig 11278 bp, 8 predicted proteins | sample MGYA00580994_ERZ773221 | MGnify/ENA primary metagenome ERZ773221 (study PRJEB29015, sample SAMEA2737758) | human gut metagenome | biome: human gut; feature: human-associated habitat; material: faeces | place: China | collected 2012 ... | reverse complement strand
TGTAAACTTTTTGTGAACGCAGAAAGGGCGGTGAGCTCATGTCCTTCAAGGATACTCAGTCGTACAAAGAACTCCAGTCTGACTGGCGCTGGATACACGAAATGGACCCGGAAGCTGCCGCTGCCGCAGACCAGTGGGTGAAGGAGCACCCAGAGGAGTGGAAGGAACTGGAGCACATGCTCTACTACAGCGAAGCCAACTTTCACAAGCGTGTAGCACCGGATACCCTGGAAGATGTGGATATAAAGCAGCCCCGATCTTACAATCCAGAAGCGTTCCTGCCGGAGGAAGTACGCAATGCGATTTACAATGACAGACGTTGGTTTGACCGAAGCAAGTATCTGCCAGAGGGTTCTGATGAAGATCCCTTCATGTATTTGGACACCCAAATCTATGACGCCCTGCATGCACTGACCGAACTGCAGAGGGAGATTTTGTTCCGCACGATCATCAATGGCGAGTCCACTGAATCCGTCGCACAGGACAAACAGTGTTCGTCCAGAAACATCCGGGATATCCGAGCCCGTGCGCTTCGACAGATACGGGCCAAAATCAAAAGACGTGAAGGCTACGGCAGACCCGACGTTGTCATCATTATTTTGCTGTTTATGCTGCTTGTTGGTGTTCCGCTTGCTTGCTGGGGAGAACAGCTTTGGACCGCATATCCCTGGCTGGAGCCTGTGGCTGCAGTGCTTAGCGCATTGGTTATGGCTGTCATGTTCCAAGATTCCTTTCGCAGAGAAGCAGAAAGGCTGCTGCGCCAGCACTGGGCCAGCCTGAACGGGGCGCGGGAAAAGGAATAACAAAAAGGAGTGAGACGCCATATGTCTCACTCCTTTTTGATTAGTTGAATAACGGCATCAAGACTTGCCTTATGGAAGAATCACTTGGAACCTCTCGCACACCATAGCCAACTACCGTTCCATTCGCATGCTTTCTCAAATGAGGCAATACGAATTCAGTATAGAGGTCTGTAGCAAACGTGTAGTCTCCACGACTCATGAGATGCTTACGGAGATAACCATTCATTATACCTACTGCGTAATCAGCCAACTGAATTCCTGCGCTCTGAGAGCTACATTCTGTCAGCACACCGTGATACACATTTTCGTATTTCACGAAGTCACCTTCGACCGTTATCCGATGACAGGCATCTTTGAGTTGCTTGACTTTATCCTGATTTAGCTCATCCATAATCATTGTGGCAAAGCCGTCGGGACGGGTATCCATCTGGATACGCTGAAATGCCTCTTGCATGTGAAATTTCAGCACCTCGTTCTCCGCCTGATAGCATGGCTGGGTGTATACGCAGGTCACCGTGAATATGAACAGCAGAGAGGGCTTGTCCACCACACGGTTGAAGAACCGGCGATAGTACCCTTTGAGCTTGTCAGGAGTAAAGGATTTCAGAAAATCGGCACGGTATTTTCCTTTTGAGATTTCCCACAAATCTGACCACTTGATTTCTTCGCCAACCGGGACACCATACTTAGTATTGAGCTCCTGAATCTCTTTTTGGAACACACGATAATCGTTGGCAGATAAACGGACATTTGCCCGTATGTAGAAGGGATGGCTACGACGGAACGACTCAGATGGCCGCTTATTATATGCACCAGCTTCATCAGTAAAAATGTAGTATGCTTCGGCCACCAGCAACGCTCCTCTCTGTTTATGCGTTTTCCAGTCTAAACAACTCCCATTCCGGTTGCATTTCTTTAAGCGCCTGGCTATTGCGAATTTCTTGTGCCAGTGCTTTTGCAGCCATATCTGTTTCATTAGCAATATATGGTTCTCTCTGCTCTAAAACCTTGCTGTCAAATGTCCCTAAATGGCGATGGATATAGGTAGCAAAATCTTCAGCATCCTCATTGCTGTCAAATAGAAGGACGACATCCAGCAGTCGTCGTGTTGCATACTGCGCTTCGTTTCCATTGGCATTTCCAATGTGGTGTTCCAGAAACCGCAGCAATAAATACAGAAAATCAGAAGTCACATAGTACCTTAAGCAAATGTTTGGATCGCTATAGTTTCGATATGGAATATACTTCGTTTCAGGGCAAGGCGCAGTCATTCTATGTCCATCGAGTTCGGTTATTTGACAAGAAAATAGCTGCGTACTGTAATGATATATTTTCAGAACGCCATACTGTGTTCTTGTATCTGTTTGCAGGTGATGGTAGAACGCCCGGTTTCCCTCTTTGCTGATGCCGTCCTCATCTTCCTCGTATTCAATGGAAATCGTATATTGCGGAAACAGTTTGTGGTAATATCGCGAATCTTCCTCTGCCCATTCATCCGGTTTCCGCAGCAGAATTTTGACCTGCTCCAGTGGTGTTTGCAACAAGCCAAAACGCTTCTTCCAAAGATACTCCACATCACGAATATCCGCACTCTTGTCAATGGGCGTATTGTTATCCATCACTCGGGTGTAGATATGGAACGCCTGTACCGTTTTCCCCTTCTTTGGAGGATCCGGCTTGTACTTTTTGTCCGTGTAACTCTCGATCAGATAGTAAGGAACATCGGTTGAGTTTTTGATAATAAACACGTCTACTTCGTGACCTTCCAACCGAATTGTGCGCACTTCTACTCGAGGGCGTATTTGTCCTGCAAACTCTTTTTGACTTAGAAAGTCAACTATGTTCTGTTGATTTCTTCGGTGAAGGTCATTCTCGACACCCATAATTTCAAATGTCTTATCACGAACACCCAGAATCAAATAGGTATCTCGGTCTGCCCGGTTGTTCGCAAGGCAAATGATATCATGCAGCAAAGCAGCCCTATCCTCGTGGTAGCATTCTTTGAAATCCCACCAATCATCCTCCCGCCCAGTGCAAATCAATGATTCTACTAATTCAGTTAAATCTTCGTCATAGTCTAACATCGAAGCACCCCATTTATAAAACACAAATCAACCTACAAAGTGGTTGCTATAGGATCTAACTAATTCTCCACGGCGATAGTACTCGATATAGATTTCCTTCTGCCTATAGTTGATTTCATAATATACGCCCAATACATACCGGCACACATGCTCTGGCAAATTATGATCCCACGCCCACACATCATCAAACGAATCTTTCGTAAGAGCAATAAGCCGTTCACGGTCTTTTTGTTTCTCCGCTGACGGAGCATTGGATTTTTTCATTTCAATGGCGATTAGGTTGTCTTGGTCTACATTTTCACCTCTGCTGTGAAGGATTAAATCACAATTTATGGGGATTATTTCTTCTTGCTGCCCTCGGATGGTTTTTCGAATGGTCTTGATACCACCCGCATTTCTGTTATACTCCACATCCGCGTAATATCCCGAATAAGAGTCATCTTCCTTGATGATATCGTGGATATGTAGCATCAGCGCACCACACAATGTCCGTTCAGCGACCTCGGTTCTAAATAAGCTATGTTCGGCCTGCAAGAACGCAAGGTTTGCTTCTTCAAACAGAGAAACCAGTTCGTCATAAGTTTTCATTACGTTCCCTCTATTTGAGACTTCAGCGAATCAAATTTTTTCTTTCGATCTATATGCTCCAATCGCATGAACGCAAGCAAACACATCTGATAGACCTCGTCATACCAATACTCCAACTGTTCATCTGATAGGTCGCCAACAGGTTTTTTATACTTTGTTCCCAATTGGTCTATATTGTTATGGCGTATATGAAAGTTATTGAATGTATAGAATAAGTCGCTGGAAAATGTTCTATCAATTCTTTCGAGGTTTGTTCTCTGCGGTTCGAGCAAATTCGCAAGATCAAGCAAAGTCGTTTTCTTTTCTGCCAGATTTCCTTTCATCGAATAATGGTTATAGGAAATCAGCCTATACGACAAGCTCTCTGGAATAAATTCACCTTCAGCAACAGCTATTGCAGCAGGGTCTTTCTCCACAAAAATAGTAAGGCCATTCTGCCCCGCCTGCATATATCCGATTTTTTCAATCACCTGGCTAATTTGTTGTAGATAGAATTGAACATTAATTAGGCTTGTTGGCATATTCCCATATTCATAAGGATAACTCAAGGAAACACATTGGTATGCTATAAGTAGGTTTTCAATATATTCGCACAACGAAATTAAATGGTCAATATTGAAATTAGTCGGATCTTTTTCAAAATGAAATCCATGCAAATCATTAAACTCATCTAACGAAAGACATGTCCCTCTAAAATGAAAAGCAATAAAATATGTGCTGAGCTCATCATAAACGGATATTCGGTTTGTGTTTGATACTTGAATGCTGCGATCATATAGCATTCCATAAAGTTTTTGATATTCTACCTTAATATCTATCTTTGCATCTTTTAAAATCTGCGCAAAATTTCGTCTCATGGATTCACCTGCTTTCATTCTACCGTAGCTTGTCCGTTCATGAGCATGGGGAGCAGCCAGTCACGGAGCTTTGTGAGTTCCTCATTCTCTCTTTCGCAGACTCCCATTTTTTCAAACATCGGAGAAATGGTCTCTTCAAAACGCGCCAACACGGCTTCGGTAGGTTTGGGGAAAATAAGATTATCAAATGTTTCATTTGTTAGATTGTTTATCCCCGTTCCGTTACATATTGCTTTGACTTTTTTCTTGAAGAAATCAGAGATCATCGACAAATATACAAATCCAACTTTATCTTTATCAGGAGTGAATTTTGTCAAAAATGCTCCATATGTATGCGGAGAATCATATTGAAACATGGTACATTTGCCAATGTGATCTTTGCTACCGCTTGACATTGTAAGAATAATGTCGTGCGCACTGATTTGCTGCTCTTTTGCAACCAAAGAATGTGGCACATAGGCAACATTATTATCGTATACAAGTCGATTATTCTGTATATTGTTACCGCGCAAAACCAAGACTCCATTTTCAGGAGAAGGCAGCAAGTCATTTTTATCGTATGATACACCGCGACAACTTTTGGTCATCTCATTGATAGTTGCAGTATCCCACCCTTTCGGAATCTCCCGCTTGAGTTGGTCATTCCAGACCATCTCACCGCCGGAGGAACAATAGGGCTTGCCGTTTTCATCCGGAAAGTCAAACTGCGTAAACCAGTAGTTGTAAAGTGTTTTTGCCATAGCTTCAAGTTCAGCACAAATTCGCTTGTTTAATTGGATTTTTTGCTCCATTGAATAGAGCATATCACCGATTTTGGCTTGCTCCTTATACTCAGGGAGATATAAGTTCAAAAAGGAGAAAATATCTTCATTGAAACTTGCTCTTAAAGTCATAAAAGCGTTATTGGTAACCGCTTTTCTAAACAATTGACTCCGCAAGTAAAAGGCGAGATATTTGTGATACGCTATTCCCGCCGTTTTCGGTCGAAGCCGTTTTGTGAAGCCGCTGTAAGTAGCGCGAGGATAATCTTTGACAGCAACACAACTCATGGCCAGCTCATCAATCGTTTCGCTGGTTCTGGTTATAAGAATATCACCTTTTTTAATAGAGTAGGTTTCTTGTTCCTTGATAGAAGTATCCATTAAATCCGGCAAGGCATCCGGCAAAAAGTAATTATTAAAAACTGTGCTGAAAGACACAAACGGGCTTCCGTGCCCAGCTTGCTTTTTTGTTGAAGAAATGCCAGAAGCCATATCGTATAGTTGAGAAAATGGATATTTTATAATTCTACTCATATTTCACCCGCCCCAGCTGCGTCTTAATCTCGCTTTCTAAGCGGCGACTTTCTGCAAACAGTTCATCCAATCGCGCAGTAAATCCGGTCATCTTCTCGGCAAATTCTTCCGGCGTCAGCTCCACATATTCGATCTTGACTTCAAAATACTGACCGGCAGAAAAGGAGAGCTTCTTTCCCTCAATATCAGCATAGCTGACAGTTACACAGAAATCGTCCTCAGCCTTTCCGGCATTAAAGGTTTTGATGATATGCGTGATCTCATCAACGCTCAACACAGTACGCTGATTTTTGCCATCGACCTTTTCTTTCGTCCCCAGTTTGGATGCATCCATCAGAATCACATTGCCGTCCTTGTTTTCACGGTTCAGAAATAATATGGAGACATTAGTGCCGGTGCTCGCAAAGATGTTGGATGGCATAGAAATAACGCCCCGAAGCATCCGTTCTTTCACCAGATGCTCCCGGATCTTCTTCTGGATACCGGAACCAGCGGTCAGAAAGCCTGTAGGAACGACCACTGCCGCTTTGCCTTTGGGGCCAAGGGAATAGATGATATGCTGCAGGAACATCAGATAAATCGCCATCTTATCCTTGTCCTTGTTGGGAATGTTCGGAACGCCTGCCCAGAAACGTTTCTTATAATTATCGCCAGCCAATGTATCCCTACTGTCAGAGAAGTCCATGTTAAAAGGCGGATTGCTGACAATATAGTCAAAAGTGGCAAGCCCGTCGCCTTTGGCGTTTTTGTGATAAGGCCGCAACAAAGTATCGTCATGTACGACATTGGGCAGCGAGTGGACGAGATTGTTGAGAATCAGGTTCAAGCGCAGGAACTCGTTGGACTTCTGGGATATATCCTGGGTATAGATGGTGCAGTTGCTTTCGCCGATTTCGTGGGCCAACGCCAGCACCAGTGTGCCGGAGCCTGCGGCTGGGTCATACACCGTCACATTCTTTGCACCGTTAGGCACCATGATTTTTGCAATGATGCTGGCGATGGAATGTGGCGTATAGTATTCGGCGTACTTACCGAAATCCTTATTGTAGTCCTTGATCAGATACTCGAATATTTGAGCAAAGAAATCGTACTTCTGCTCAAACACACTATCGAAGCTGCATTCAGCAATCTTGTCGATGATAGCACGGCAGAAATCGTCCTTCTTCTCAGCCTCAATCACATGCTGGGAGATACCGCTGAACAAGCGCATCTTGGACTGGCCGCCAGTCCGGACAGAAAAGATATCAATGTTGTATGTAGCAATATCCAGCAGAGTATCATCAAAGACCGTATGAAAATTTTCTTCATTTTTTCGGTTGAACAGGTAAGAGATAAAGTGAGTCTGCTTCAGTTTTGCAGTATCCGGGCCAAAACCAAGCAGGAACAGTTCATAGTCATCATCGGTCATCTGGGCGAGTTGCTTTTCGGCATCTGCCGGGGACAGCTTTGCCAGCGCAGGCTCTACTCGCTTCGCTTCGAAAAGGAACTTGTCGTTGAGAAACTTGTAAAGGAAAACCTCAGTGATGATTTTGTATTCGCTGGAGGCATTGCCCAAACCGAAATTGGTACATACAGCCTTCAGGCTATCGATCATCTGCTTGGTTTGCAGAGTAATATTGGAATCCATTATGATGCAAAATTCCTTTCCGTAAAGTATTCGTTGGAAATACAGGTGCCGATATACTTGATTTGCGCAGCAGAGTATTTCAGATGCTGGGCGTCAAGCTCCTGCTTAATCATCGGGAACATGCCCTGCATGAAGTAAGGCTCATTGTCCATCAAGTGACTATTGGAAAGCACCTGGGAATCCACCCGGTGCTTCAGGTGCGTAAGGACCTGATGCAGTGCGACATCCCCAGCAATGGGAGACGGCGTTTCACGCAGGCGTTTATGGGTACGCATAAATTTCACATCGCCATCGTATTTGGCAGCCAGCATCTGGTCAGCAAGATTCTTTTGCTCGGCCAGCTTGCGGATGCGCTCCAAGGCTTCGATATCCGCTGTCATTTCGTCAGCGGTCAATTCCTCGATATTCTTCTTAGCCAGCAAACGCTGCAGTTCTTCCAGTAGTGTGATGTACTCAGGGTCTTTTGGGTCGAGCGTATGCAGAACGGCCTTGCGGGTCCGATTGAGGGTATCCTGATATTTATCAGCAATCACCAGTTCTTTCTCGGAAACCTTGCGGAAATGGAACTCAATTTCGTCCATAGCAAGGTTCAGAATAGCGCTCATATCCTGGGCTTCTTCAAGGAGCTTCTTCCGGTTAATAAGTGCAATTCTATTGCAGACCTCGCTATAAAGGGCACTGATGTTGTTCAGGTCAAATTGGTCAGCCAGTTCGTCATAGCCGAACAGTTTTGCAACATTGAACAATTCTTTATACAGTTCTAATGCACGGCGGAGCTGTATGAGATCCTGTTTATCGTCTATGGCAGAAATCTGCTGTGAGAACACCTCCGCATTTCCAGTATCATACAGGAACAGTACGTCCTTAATGTCCTGCAAGTCTGCTTCAATTGTCTCCGGGGATTTGAAGATGTTATCATACTGCTTGAACTCATCGCCCAGTTCGGCCTGAAGCTCATCGAAATATGCTTTATTGGTCTTATCAAATTCCGCACGGATATCCGCAAAATCGACCACATAACCGTATCGATAATTCTTGTAGGGCCGGTTAACCCGGGTCAAGGCCTGTAACAGATTGTGGTCTTTGATCACACGTCCCAAGTAGAGTTTCTTCAGCCGAGGAGCATCAAAGCCGGTCAGCAACATGTTGTAGACCACGAGGAAGGCAATCGTGCCTTTTTTGAAGGCATCTATGTTGTCTTTTCGGGTCTCTTTGTCGTCTGCATCATGCAAAATCAATGCCGCAGAATAGGGATAGGATTTTAACTCTTCAAAAATCGCACGCGCCTGCTCGGAAGAATCGCAGACGATCATACCACCGATGGATTCATCGTTCATGGCGATACGGCTCTTGCGGAAATCGTCCGTAATATACTCGACCAAGGCAGAAACATATTTCGGATGCGCGTACATCTCTTTCTTATCGAGAGAGCCTTTGAGCATCTCAATTTCTTCCAATGCTTTTTGCAGCTTTTTCTTATAGGTAGTTTCAATGCCTTCGCGAATCAACTTGAGAGTATATCCATCAGCAATAGAGCGATTGTAGTAATATTTGTGGATATAATTACCGAACACAGACTTGGAATCATATTTTTTGCCTGCAATCGGCTTTCCGTCATCATCGTAAATCGTACCAATCAGTGGCGTGCCAGTCAATGCGATCATAACCGCTTCTCGGTCGGAGGAAAGTAGATTGGCCAGGAAGGATCCGGTAGGTTTATAGCTGCGGTGGGCTTCATCCAAGAAATAGATGCGCTGTACATTTACTGCATAGTCGGACTGTTTCGCAATGGATTCCTTGGAGAACTTCTGAATATTGACCACCGTGATCGTAGGTTTGCCGGTGTTGTTGACTGTTCCGGTGGAATGGATGTTTTTGATGAAGTCTTCCTTGGAATTGATTTCCTCTACATGAAGTCCACGAGCACGGAACTCATTGGCTGCCTGTGTCAATAGGTCAAGACGGTCTACGATGAAATAGAATTTTGCAATCGTTCCATGCTTCTGATAGTAGTCGGTCAGATAACGGACATTGTAATAGGCAAGCGCTGTTTTACCACTGCCCTGGGTATGCCAAATGATGCCGTTTTTTACCCCGGCATTCAATTTGTTTTCGATTGCTTTAGTAGCAAAGAACTGTGGATACCGCATCAGATGTTTTTCCAGATGGGTGATACCATTTTCATCTGTCCGTTCTACATAAGCGATTGCATATTTCAAGAAAGTTAGAATACGCTCAAACGAAAAAAGCGAAGTGATGATTCTATTGGTAGGCGAAACTGGGGAACTATTTGTTACATACTCCGGGCTATACTTGATGCTACTCAGATTGTTATCGGTCAGAATGAAATTTTCAACCGCCTCATCCTTCTCTGGCACGGAAGTCAAGAGCTTTTCGTCTTCCTCTCGGAAATGACTAAAAAACAGCTTCTCATAGCTGATGGTGGAGTAGAATGCTCCTTCCAGAGGGACGGCTTCGGTGTCATCATATTCGCTGTTGTTGGAAAAGACCATAATTTGTGTCAAGTTGATAAAGCGCCTAAACTTTTTATTTTTAACACGCATCAGCATACGGTCATATTCAGCCTTGATTCCACCCTTGTTATTGGGCTTCTTTACCTCAATAAAAGCCAGAGGAAGACCGTTGATCAGCGGTGTGATATCAGGGCGGAATTCATCAGAACCATTCTTGCAAGTCATCTCTGTGACCACATGATAAGAGTTGACTGTCCCTCCGAAATCTTCAAAATCAATCAGTTTCAAGCCGTTGTATCCATTGATGAGAACTGAATAAAACTCCCTGCCCAAATCATCGTTTTCCAGCATTGCTTTCAAAGCATTGACAATTTTCTGGACATCTGTGGTAGTCAAGGAAGTAGCATTGATCCGATTGATTGCATCACAAAGAACATCGACCAAAATGTTGGTATCGTCGTCGATGACTCCTTCATATTTTCTCAGAGAGATGTATTTATATCCCAGACGAGTGAAATGCACCAATGCAGGAATTTTGACTCGAGAGTTTTCATTGTGCGGCATTGTGCAATCCTCCTTTGTGGCAGAATTAGTTTTTTCCTTATGATTTCAATTTATAAATGCGGTTTCGATTGCTGCCCTCTGCAACAATCGTTCCCTCAACGATCATCTCGCTGAGTATCCGTCTTGCTCTTGCGTCTTTAACGCCGAGCATATCGGAAATATCTGAGCATTTTGCAGAAGCATGATCTGTAAGATATTCAAGGATGGCGATTTTTTGTGAGGCGGTTTTTGTACCTTTATCGCCATTTTTTATCGCTACTTTTTTATCGCTACTTTCTTTTTTGAGTAGCGATAATGATAGAATAATTCTGTCCGGTTCAGAGAGCTCCGCGATAACTGGCTCTTTCCACCCCTGCTCACGCCAGACACGGAATATATTCGGAATACCACTTCCAGCACGCTCACCAATATCAATCAGATTGAACATCTTCAGCATCGTTCCGTTCCGCGGATCAGAAACACCACCGCTTTTTGCGGCATCAATTTCGATGCGGAAGCTGCCCGGATTAGACATCGTAATGCTATTACGCTTTTTGATGATGACCAGCCCCTGCCTGCCGTAATAATCAGCATTGACCAAACAGTTGGCCAGCGCTTCGCGCAGTGCCTGATGCACCGTAGTATCATCCACCCGAACGCCCCCGTCCATCTTAAACGGCACCTTGATGTCCTGGATCAGCTTGTTATAGACACGGAAATAGAAGTCATACACATTACCGCTCCAGTCACCGGAAGACGAAATGATACGATCTGTCCAACGGGTATCAGCATCATACTGTTCTTGGTAATCCAGAAAGTAAGCGTTGAATTCCCGCACAATATCGTACTCGTTGCCAAACATGAGAAGTCCTGCGGAGGTAGGATGCTTCTTTCCGTCAGGGCCGATGCCCACAGCACCCAGCTTCAGGAGGAAATCTTCATCCTCCAAGGCTTCCCACACATGGCCGGGGCGGGAGAGGCGCATTCTCTGGCGATAACTGCGGATG
>ERZ773221.3200-NODE-3200-length-11281-cov-2.892571_pt1 | contig 11281 bp, 10 predicted proteins | sample MGYA00580994_ERZ773221 | MGnify/ENA primary metagenome ERZ773221 (study PRJEB29015, sample SAMEA2737758) | human gut metagenome | biome: human gut; feature: human-associated habitat; material: faeces | place: China | collected 2012 ... | reverse complement strand
GCGACGGACTACGCCCGCGACCTGTTCATCTTCTCCTTCTACACGCGCGGCATGTCATTCGTGGATATGGCCTACCTAAGAAAGAAGGATTTGCAGAACGGGGTGCTGGCCTACCGCCGGCAGAAGACCGGGCAGCAGCTTTTCATCAAGTGGGAGAAGCCGATGCAGGAGATTGTAGAGAAGTACGACACCTCCGGCACGCCCTACCTGCTGCCGATTATCCGGGATATGGAGAAGGACGCCCGCAGGCAGTACAAGAACGCCGCGCATCTGGTCAATGCCAAACTGAAGAAACTCGGTGAACAGCTGGGGCTGGGCATACCGCTGACGACGTATGTCGCGCGCCACGCATGGGCAAGCATAGCCAAAAGCAAAAACATACCCGTCTCCACTATCAGCGAGGCTATGGGACACGACTCCGAAACCACCACCCGCATTTACCTCGCCTCGCTCGACACGTCGGTGGTGGACAAGGCCAACAGCCTTATCTTAAAGTCCCTGTAACATAAAAAAACGGCTGACACTTTCCCGTAAACCGACCTTGGCCCTTCCCGCAATGGTCCGGTTTACGGCGATTCATTTCCGTACCCCTACGGTCCCATTTGTATATTATCCCTGCCCGGCAATGATTTGAACGGTTTCTTCACAAGAGAAGTATTTCGGATGCAAAGATAGGAAAATACGGTCAAAAACTGAAAGAAAACGCCACTTTCTTTTCATTGAAAGAGAAGGATTTTCCAAGCCGGAAGCATGAAAATCCCCTCCTCATGGCAAGGACAACTCTTCCCCTATGCAAAAAAGTGAAATTGCAAAATAAGGACAAATGTTGAGCAAACAAGGCTTCCTGTGTATTATAATGTCTTGATATATAAGGGAATATAAAACGGCTACTTCTCTTGTGAAGAGAAATATCGGAAGCGACAGATTTGTTGAGTAAAAAACCAATTCTCTCAGGGAGAGAGGTATTACGGTTGCAAAATTACGTAATTTATTGTAAATATGGCTATAAAAACGACTTTTTATTTTCAATTGCTTTCATTTTCTGCGAGACTTGCACATCAAATGTTGAGCAAATCCGATTTATAAAAAATCAGTTTATAACTGTTAAACAATCAGTTACGCCATAAATCAATTCCCGATACCTCTCTCCCTGAGAGAAGTGCAAGATACAGGCGATTATATGCCTAAGAATCAGCCGATGGAAAGGCGAACATACGTTGATTTGCTATGAGACCAAAGCAAGGAAACGAAAACGGGGAGAAATCCCCAACTTTTAATAGATTTAGCTATAACTGCTTGATTTATAATAAATTTACAAATCTTGCAGGATTGATAAAATTGCCTTGAACTGAAATATGGCATCCCATGACGACAAGGAAGAGCTACGGTGGTATGTGATGCGCGACCTGAAAAGGGTGAACGCCAGGCAGCCCGCCTACAAGCAGCTTGAAGAAATGAAGAAGGAAATCTTCGTCCCGATGAAATGGAGCCTGAAGATACGCAAAGGCATTCATGTCCGCGAGGAGGTTCCGTTCATACAGGATCTGCTCTTTGTCCACGAGACGCAGAGCAAACTTGACGCCGTCGTGGAAAAGACGCCGACCCTCCAGTACCGCTGGCTGCGCAATACCTGGCGCGAACCGATGACCGTTGCCGATACGGACATGGAGCGGTTCATCAATGCCGTGAACGCTTCGGAATTCCCCCAATATTACCTGCCGGAAGAAGTCACTCCTGCCATGTACGGACGCAAAATCCGCATCATCGGCGGCACGCTCGACGGATACGAGGGCCGCCTGATGACCACCCGCGGCTCCAAGGTCAAGCGTCTGCTTGTCGAACTGAAAGGTTTCCTTGCCGTGGGTGTGGATGTCAATCCCGAATATATCCGGATAGTCCGATAAAACCCCATATACATTTCCCGCCGGTCTGACAACCATTTCGGACAGGCCGGCCGGAACAACCGGAGAATATGATAATCGCGGTAGACTTCGACGGAACGATAGTGGAACACAAGTATCCGCAGATAGGCAGGGAGATTCCCTTTGCTATTACCACGCTTAAAAAATTGCAGGCGGAGCGGCACCTGCTGATATTGTGGAGTGTGCGGGAGGGTGAACTTCTGGACGAAGCGGTGGATTTCTGCCGCAAGCGCGGGCTGGAGTTTTATGCCGTGAACAGCAACATGCCCGAAGAAGAGGCCGACATGTCGGCACTCCGCAGCCGGAAGGTCTCTGCCGATATGTACATCGACGACCGCAACTTGGGCGGACTTCCCGACTGGGGCGTGATATACGAGATGGTGCACAACCGATGGAGCTATAACCGCTATTTGAATGAAATACATGATTTTGAACGTTCCCAGAAAGTATCATGGTGGAAAAGACTGATAAATAAGAAGAATACACGTTCAAAATATGATAGAAAATGAAACTGGGAAAACTAATCATGGAAAAGGGAAAAAAGCTTCAAAACGGTTGGTTTCATGAAATAACACTTATTGTATTAACATCCATTTGTACAATGCTTGCAACACAAGTGGTTTACAAGCATAATATTGCATTACAAATAAAGATGGAAGTTGAAAAAGATTTGGTCTTGAAACAATATCATATATACAATAAAGTGAAATCTTTAAAAGAACATTATCAGATAATCACTTATAAAGGTAAGTTCAATGTACGGGAGAATAAGACTACCGTATATATGGACCCGTTTAAAAATGAAATAGATAAAAAGAATACTCTGAGTTCTTTTGTAAAACAGGATACAATGACGATTGTCGCTCCGACATTTATATTTCAAGATGCCGTTTACGATATATTTATTGAAAATCTGAACTACATCAAGAACAACTTAAATGAACTTGAACCTGAAACGTACGAACTTGCTGTCCAATTGTTTAATCTATTGGAAAAACATCCAATTCCTGCAAAAGACGAACGAATAAGATATGTTCTGGTTTCAGGCTGGAACGAAAGTGATGTACAGCAGAAATTTGAATATTTCATTCATGAAATGTATAATCACTTTAAAAAGCGTTTAGACCGGTATCTCCCATAACTATGGGAAAAATGGACACAGAATAATGGTAAGTGCTGATTTGTGCTTGCTTGTATCGTGAAATGAAATATAAAATGTCATCAATAGCAACCAAAGAAAAGACGGATTGCAGCGGATGCAATGTGTGTGCGGAAGCATGTCCGAAGCATTGCATAGAGATGATTCCCGATAGAAAAGGATTTCTTTATCCGAAGGTTAATACTGTAACTTGTGTCGATTGTGGAGTTTGTGTGAAAGTATGTCCGTTTGAGGAAGGAAATATAAAACTGAATAGCCCTCTCACCGCTTATGCGGCATGGAACAAAGACAGGGAACAGTATCTTGCCAGTTCGTCCGGTGGGGCAGCTCATGTGTTTTCGTCTTATATTATAAGACAAGGCGGTGTCGTTTACGGATGCACCTCTGAAAGCATACACGTTCGCCATATCCGTGTGGATGCTTTGTCTGAATTGTCCAAACTACAAGGCTCCAAGTATGTGCAAAGCGATGTGCGGGGATTGTTCAGTCAAGTAAAAGCCGATTTGCAGGCAGGAAAGCCGGTGCTGTTTATCGGCACTCCTTGCCAGGTGGCAGGATTGAAAAACTACATTAAACGAATCCCGGAACATCTGTATTTGGTAGATTTGATTTGTCACGGTGTCCCGTCATTACAGATGCTGCACGAACATATCAACCATATCATGAAAGGCCGTCCTGCAGAACAGCTGTCCTTCAGAAAAGGACAGCTGTACCGCATCGAGATAACATCTCGATGCGGTACAGTGTATTCCTCCGAACCTTACGGAGATACGTATTTTAGGACGTTTCTGGACGGAATATCATATAGGGAAAGCTGCTATCACTGCCCGTTTGCACGCAAGGAAAGAGTGAGCGACATCACGATAGGTGACTTTTGGGGATTGCGTGATGCCGATAAGCTCCCTTCGAAAAGCGAAGAAGGCGGTATCAGCGTATTGCTGCCCTCCTCCGTAAAAGGTGAGATGCTGATAAATGCAATCAAGACGGATATGTATATCTATGAGCGTAGCGTCGAAGAAGCGGTAACAGGAAATGACCAATTGCAGTCGCCGGTAAAGGACTGCATGCGAAACAGGGTGTTCCGCACTTCATATACGATACTTCCATTTGAGCAGTCTGTCTTTATAGCCACTGCCAATCATAAATTTAAGACTCTTTTGAAGATAGTCGGAAGAAAAATACGCAGATGAGCACCGCCGACAACAAACGTATGGCCCGAAACACGATATTCCTCTATCTGAGGTCTTTCGTTTCAATGGTTATATCGTTATATACATCAAGAAAGATTCTTGAAATACTTGGAGTCGATGACTTCGGTATCCTCAACGTAGTGGGCGGTGTGATAGCCATGTTCACATTCTTGAGTGGTTCTATGCCGGTCGCAACTCAACGATTTCTCACGTTTGAGCTTGGCCGTGGAGAAGGAGGCAATTATAAGCATGTGTTTTCCATGACATGTATTATTCATGGTTTGCTTGCTTTGATATTCGTTCTTCTTGGAGAAACCATCGGATTGTGGTTTGTGAATACTCAGCTGAATATACCGGTAGACCGGATGGTGGCAGCCAATGCAATTTATCAGATGTCGATTGCTTCGGTTGCGGTCGGTATACTTCAAACACCATATAATGCTTCCATTGTAAGTTATGAACGTATGCACGTCTATGCTTATGTCGGTATGGGGGAGGCTTTTGCAAAGCTGCTGATTGTATATCTGTTATTGATTTCCCCTATCGACAAGCTGATAACGTATTCGCTTCTGTTTTTCTGTGTTCAGTTGACGGTATGTGTCATATATCGTGTGTATTGTATCAGGAATTTCCCCGGTTGCCATATCTCATTGGAATGGGATCATGGGTTATTCAAATCCATAGCCGGATTTACCGGCTGGAATATGTTCGGCACGGTGGCATGGCTGTTTAAGGATAGCGGAACCAATGTATTGCTGAATATTTTCGGCGGGCCGGCTGTGAATGCCGCCCGGGGGATTGCCTCGCAGGTTATCAACGCTACTACCGTGCTTGTGAATGGATTTCAGAATGCCGTAAATCCGCAGTTGGTAAAAAGTTATGCTTCAGATGACAAACAGCAGACATGCAGCTTATTGTGCCGCAGCTCAAAATTCTCGTATTATCTGATATATATCATTGCATTGCCGGTATTGTTCGAATGCGACTTCTTATTGGATTTGTGGCTGGTTGATGTCCCCGCTTATGCCGTCCTTTTTACGCGCATTGTGTTATTGGATTGTCTGATAGGTACATTGAGCGGACCAATGATAACCGCACTTATGGCTACCGGCAATATCAAGTGGTATCAGATTGTTGTCGGTTCGTTCATCCTTGTCAATCTTCCTGTGTCGTGGCTGTTCCTCAGAGCCGGATACCACATATCCATACCTCTGATTGTGTCTCTGATTGTTGTTTCAATTAGTAATGTTTTGAGACTCTTGTTTTGTAAAAAGCAACTTGGATTGTCAATACGGCATTATTGTAGAATGGTTGTTCTTCCCGTCGCGTCAGTAACAATAATCAGCGGTCTCATTATGTTTGTTGCTCATAGCCGGCTTGGCTACGGTTGGCTGTGTTTGGTGTTGACCACAGTGGTAAGTACGGGTTCTATCTTAACAAGTATTTATGCCATTGGGCTTGACCGTGGAGAGCGTGTTTTTTTGTTGAATACAGTCAGGAGACTAAAAATCCATAAGCTAAACCGTTACAAGATATGAAAGTAGGCATCATCACATTTCATGCATCGCATAACTACGGTTCCATGTTGCAAGCCTACGCCTTGCAGCAGACGGTATTGAGATTGGGCCATGAATGTGAGATTATCAATCTTCGGACAAGTATTCAGAAGAGATACTATCTGCCTTTTTTATTGCAACCGGGCAAACGCAAGAAAGCAAAAGCCATAATTCATCCGATTTTGGCGATTGACGATGTCAGGAAATACTGGAAATTTGAGAAGTTCCTGAAAGATAAATATATTCTCAGTCCCCGGACATACTCTACGGCAGAAGCTCTTAAAGAAGACTGTCTTGATTATGATTTCTTCATTTCCGGCAGTGATCAAATCTGGAACACCATTTGCATTGATTTTATGACATCCTATTTCTTGGATTTTGTGAAAACCGGGAAACGAATTGCTTACGCTCCAAGCATGGGAGGAGTTCCACACATCAGTATCGATGAGAAGTTTTTCCCGTTCATCAGGGAAAATATAAAGAAATACGATGCGATTTCCGTCAGAGAAGAGGCCACGCTCGCTCGAATTAAAGAAATAATGGGGGATTCGGATGACCTCGACATATCTATTGCCGCCGACCCCACACTATTACTTGACAGAAAAGATTGGCTGGATTTCATCGGAGAGAAGGCTATTATCGACGATGACTATATATTGCTTTACACTCCGTGGTATGCCAATTGGATGATGAAACCTGTCTATGAACGCGCTATTGAACTGGCCAGACAGCATAATCTGAAAGTAGTGTGTACATTACCGGATGCCACTAATTTATATGGCAGGATCAAAGGATTCAAATACTATACGGCAGTCGGCCCTTTGGAGTTCCTGAATCTGATGAGACATGCACGCTATGTAGTATCCGCTTCGTTTCATGCGGTTGTCTTTTCCATTTTATTCGACAAACCGTTTTATGCGTATGATGGAATGAAGGATGGCAGAATTTCTAATTTATTGAAAATTGCAGGCCTTGAGAAATATGCGGAAGAAACAGAGTGTTTGCTGCCGGAATTTGACGGTGAGGAGGCAAGGAAGCGGTTGGCTCCATACATTAACCGGTCTGTTCTGTTTTTAAAAAATGCACTTAAATGATGAAAATGCCTGAAATATCAATAATAGTGCCCGTATACAATACGGAAAAGTGGCTCCGTAGATGTGTGGACTCCATCCTTGCGCAGACGTTTAAAGATTTCGAACTGCTGCTCATAGACGACGGCAGTACAGACAATTCGGGCACTATCTGCGATGAATATGTTGGGAAAGACCCTCGCGTCAGGGTGTTTCATAAATCCAATGGAGGCGTTTCATCGGCCCGCAATCTCGGACTCAACAACGTGAGAGGGAAATATATAGCTTTCTGTGACTCGGACGATTGGGTTGAAAATAATTATCTGAGCGTTTTATCTGACAACGATAAATGTTGCTATACTGTTGTAATTGAAAGGCATGCTTTAAATGAGCAAAGAAAGATTATTTCCAAGAGTATTGAAGAATCGGCAGTAATTATTTTGAAATACTTCTGTCCGTATTTCCAGACGCCATATAATAAATTGTTCTTAAATTCAATAATACAAGAAGGAAATATTCGATTTGATGAAGCATTCAGAGTAGGCGAAGATATTCTTTTTAATATTCAGTATATTCAAAATATCAGATTTGATAGCGAAGTTGAAGAGGCGGGGATTGTGGCGATTACCGATAATTTATATCACTATAATACCGCTAATCCAAATTCCTTGACGAAGAAAGCTGATTTATTCCCCGAAGGATGGGTTATCCGTATATATCATGAAATATTGAAGCTAAGTGGAAAGTTCGGAAAAGGTATGATGCTGATATATTATCGCCTGTCATCCTGGACGTTCAATGATATAATCAATATCAGACTTTGTGATAAAAAGACTACGAAGCAAAAATCTCTGACGCTATATAAGTGGGTCAATCATCCGGCATATAGTCCTCTGTTTAAGCGTAAATTTGGTGAGGGCAGCTATATAAGGCAAATTATCTTTAACGTATGTGTAATGTTTAGACATCCCGGACTTATGTATTTTGTATTTTATAAAATTAACAAACTTTAATATTAAGAAGCAAAAGCATTTAATTTTAAGCTGAACATTTCTGATGGATGTAATTATAGGTGCCGATATTACAGGTTTAAGTTACGCGATGTTTGCCGGAAACATGGACTACCGTATCCTTGAGAACGACAACTCTATTGGTGGCTATTGCAGGACTACCAAACGGAACGGATTCGTGTGGGATTATTCAGGCCATTTCTTTCATTTCCAGGACCCTTGCATAAGGAACTACTGATGCGCGGACTCGATGGCGATGCGGGACTTGAAAACCGACTTGTCTTTTCCTCAGAAGAATTTGAAATGCGTAAGGATTCTCTATTTACAGTTCCCGATTATACGGCTGTTGAGCGTCGACTTTCCGCGTCTCGCTCTGTAAGTTTGGATTTCCTTGCAGATGCCTTACAGATTAACGACAATGAATAATCCCCAAATATCTGTTATAGTTCCGGTGTACAATGCGGAGAAATGGCTGCGTAGGTGTGTGGACTCGATACTCGCACAGACGTTCACCGATTTCGAATTGCTGCTCATAGATGACGGCTCGACCGACGGCTCTCCGTCCATCTGCGACGAATACGCCGGAAAGGACAGCCGCGTCCGCGTCTTCCACAAATCCAACGGAGGCGTCTCTCCTACGAGAAATTTAGGAATCGTTAACCCTGTGGGGGGGTATTTTTAACATTTATTAATGCTGATGATTGGGTAGAGCCTGATTATCTTGAAAACTTATTGGCCGGGAAAGGATGCGACCTTAGCGTATGTAATTACAAGATAGACGGTTCTGATATAGTTTGGAATAGCAATATCAACAATGGCATACAAAATAAGGATGGCATAAGATATTTGTTCATAAGCGGTCAATATTCCGGGTATTCGTTCATCGGGACGAATTGCAAGTTGTTTAAATCCGCAATTATTACAAGAGAAAATCTCCGATTCAATGAAAATATTTCGAGTGGCGAAGATTCTCTGTTTGTATTGGAATATTTTTGTCACATCAACGATTATTACGGAACGGACAAAAAACTATATCACTATTGGCAGCCGGGTTGTGGATTGTCATCGCGGAAAAACCTTGTAGCGAATTTCATACGCTTGGCTCAGGATGCTCAACGTGTTACCGAGATTTTACAAGCTAAATTACAAATTGAGAAGAACCGCTTTTTTGTCGTTTTCTTGTGTGACGCATTCAGTGCGTATATGAAGCATGAGATATTGCAGCATAAATTGACAGAATCTCAAATTGATGCGCCGTTCTCTGTGTGGGGAAATGATTCCTACCGCCAATATGTGTCGGTCTTCGGAATACCGATAAGGTTCAGCCGATTACTTTATAAGAAAAGGTTATTCCATTTGTTTGTCCTTTATCTCAGGGGTCTCAAAGAATTGAACCATCCTTTCTTTAAGACATTGGGGTGACGTGTAATATAATAAATCTCTAATAGTTGGCTCATGAAAATTTCAGTGATAGTCCCGGTCTATAATATGGAAAAGACGCTTCGCCGGGCACTTGACAGCCTCGTGAATCAGACATACCGCGATTACGAAGTAATCCTGGTAGACGACGGTTCAAGAGATTCAAGCGGGGCAATCTGTGATGAATACGCCGAGAAGTATGAACAATTCCGCGTCTGCCATAAACAGCGCAATGAAGGACTGTCTTCCGCCCGAAATAGGGGGATGGAACTTGCCTGTGGCGAATGGGTGACGTTTTGTGATTCGGATGACTATGCATTTCCTGACTGGCTTGCGAATTATCAGTTGAACGATGCCGAGGATTACGATTTGATTCAGCAAGGGATGCGGTGCGATAAGAATATATTCGGACAGGAAACAAAGCAAGATTATTGCGGATTCGACTATGTCGGTGAACCTGTAAAATATATTGAGCGTCTCGCAGGTTCTGTCATGACAGGATATACTTTTATCAAGGCATACAGGCTGGATATGATAAGGCGTCACGCACTGGCTTTTAATCCAGACATAAGGCTGCAAGAGGACGAGGTCTTCTTCTATCAGTATATGAGATACTGCCGAAGAGTAAAATCCGTTGGCAAACAAGGTTATTATTATTATGCCCCGGACTGGGAAAGGAAATATGTCAGGAAGCCTAAAGAGATAATAGAGTTGTACGAGGCACTCCTGCCGAATCTGGAAGCAGTGGTCGGCAAGAATTGTAAAACCAAATTTGTAAGAGATTACAAGGACTTGTTTACGGACAGCTTGGTGTCGGAGTTTTCTCATCACCCCCGGATGTGTTATCTTGACAAAATCCGTGAATTGCATCTTGGAGATTATGATTGCAGCCGTCTTTCGGGCTTATTGAAGAGAATTGTCATTAAAGACAGGACACATATATTCTCATGGGTGTACTTGCTGATTCACTCGACACTGAGAGAGAAAATAAAGAAACATTGACTTTATTCTGTGCTATATGGATTTGATTATCGGAGCGGGCATTACCGGACTCAGTTATGCACTCCTCAAAGGTGACAGTGACTATCTTATTCTTGAGACGGAGAATGAAATCGGCGGGTATTGCCGCACGACTCGTCGCAATGGTTTCGTGTGGGACTATTCCGGGCATTTCTTCCATTTCCGGGATTCACACATCAAGGATATGGTGATGAAGGGCCTTGATGAGTCTGATATCGTAAAAGTGGATAAATGCACTCATATAAAATATGGCGACTGTCTCATCGACTTCCCTTTTCAAAAAAACATTCACCAGCTTCCGCAGCAAGAATTTATCGACTGTCTTGTCGACTTGTTCGAGTCCGGCGGCAACGACTATCGGTCGTTCAAGGAGATGCTCTACGCCAAGTTCGGCAAATCGATAGCCGAGAAGTTCCTTATACCATACAATACAAAATTATATGCCACCGACCTCGACGCTCTGGACAGTAACGCTATGGGGCGTTTTTTCCCGTATGCGGAAAAGGAGGAGATAGTGCGTAATTTCAGGCGTCCATCGAATACATCGTACAACGGCAGTTTCGTATATCCACGCCGTGGAGCAATCGTGTATGTCGACCAGATAGCAGGCCAAGTTCCTGTCGGAAAAATAAAAACGGGAAGCGAAGTTGTCGCTGTCGATTCGCAAGCAAAGACTGTAACATTGACCGACGGTACTTGCATGCACTACGACAGGCTGGTTTCCACTATACCTTTTGTGAGGCTGTTGGACCTCGCGAAAGTCGATTATGACAGGAGTATATACAGTTGGAACAAAGTTCTTGTTTTCAACATAGGTTTTGACCGCAAGGGCGAGGACACATCCAATCACTGGATATATTTCCCCGGTGAAGAATATTGCTTCTATCGGGTCGGCTTTTATGACAATATACTGGGAACGGATCGTATGTCGCTCT
>ERZ773221.3198-NODE-3198-length-11287-cov-2.852831_pt1 | contig 11287 bp, 6 predicted proteins | sample MGYA00580994_ERZ773221 | MGnify/ENA primary metagenome ERZ773221 (study PRJEB29015, sample SAMEA2737758) | human gut metagenome | biome: human gut; feature: human-associated habitat; material: faeces | place: China | collected 2012 ... | reverse complement strand
CTCCGCCGAGCTGACCATGGTCCCCGCAGGCCCTGCGCGCGAGGTCGGCTTCGACCGCAGCCTCATCGCCGCCTACGGCCATGACGACCGCGTATGCGCCTATGCCGCCTTCAAGCCGCTGCTGGACCTCGGCACCCCGGTCAAGACGGCCGTGTGCGTGCTGGCCGACAAGGAGGAGATCGGCTCCGTCGGCATCTCCGGCATGCAGAGCCAGTATTTCGAGATGTTCATGGAGGACCTGTGCGAGGCGACGGGCGCAAGCAAGCGCCGCTGCTTCGAGCATTCGTTCTGCCTGTCCGCAGACGTCAGCAACGCGTTTGACCCGCTGTATGCCGAGACCTGCGACCCGACGAACAACACGAAGATCAACTACGGCACCGGCATCTTCAAGTATACCGGCGCGCGCGGCAAGTCCGGCAGCTCCGACGCGGCCGCCGAGGTCATGGGCTATGTGCGCCGCATCTTTGCGAAGCACGACGTCATCTGGCAGACCGGCGAACTCGGCAAGGTCGACCAGGGCGGCGGCGGCACGGTTGCCTGCTACATGGCAAACCGCAACATCGAGACCGTCGATGCCGGCGTCCCGGTGCTGTCCATGCATGCCCCGATGGAGATCGTCTCCAAGCTGGATACCTACATGACCTTCAAGGGCATGAAGGTCTTCTACGAAGAAAACTGATCTGTCCTGCCCCGCTTTGGAGCTCCAAAGCGGGGCAGCGTTTTTGCACGATGAGTAGCCCCGCCCGGCTCTGCAGGAACAATCGGTACAGGTTGGCGTTAAAATGGCACCAGCCCCGAATTGTCATTGCGAGGAGGCCGCAGGCCGACGCGGCAATCTCGGGAAGGCATTGCCGATTCGCACTGGCTGCCGATAAAAACGCATTGACCAATTGCGTGCGTCTGTAGCGGCGCTCAGTGAGCGCCTTGCGCACCTGCAAATTTCCACGCACTCCGCCGACCGTACAGGCTCCCAGATTTGTCATTGCGAGCGGCAATCTCGGGGAGGCAGTTACGATTTCGCCGAGGATGCCCTGTTATCGGACTGGGTACTGCGAGATTCCCACGTCGCTTCGCTCCTCGGAATGACAATTCGGGGGCATTCACCATTTTAACGATGCCGTGTACCGGCTGTTAGTGCTTACCAGGCGGTCACTGACCGCCGCTACAGACGCAATCGGTGCATGCTGTTTCAACGGCGGCCTGTACAATCTGCGAGTGCCTTCCCGAGATTGCCACGTCGCTTCGCTCCTCGCAATGACAAATTTGAAAGCCTCATGCCGCCGAATTATCGTCCCAATACTTGCAGTTGCCAATGGCGCTCAGGAAACGCCCTACAGACGCAATCGGCTTGTACGTTTTTATCGTTGCCCTGTACGAACTGCAAATGCCTGACACCCCGTTTTACGCGGATTTTACGTCCTGCGGGCGGGAAAAATACGGCGCTGTCCGGGAAAACCCATATTTTTCCGCATGTTTTGCGGCCAAAACGGCGTACAATGGGCGGAAAGCCTGCAAAAGAATAACATCGCAGGAAAAACCGACAAACGCGCCAGAAATTTTTCGGAACAGTTGAAATTTTTGTGCAATGTTGTATAATAAGCATGGGCGGATGATTGGAAGGGAGCACTGCCGCGATCAGGGCTTCCCGTATCCCCGCAAGCTGAGCAAAGAAGGAGATCACCATGGAACAGACGCTGCATAATGCATTCAAACGTTTCTCTCTCGGCGACGAGCTGCGCGCCTATACCTTCCTGGGCTGCCATGCCGCAGAGCGCGACGGAGTCCACGGCTATGTTTTCCGTGTCTGGGCCCCGCGGGCGCAGGGTGTCAGCGTGACCGGCGACTGGAACTTCTGGAACACCGAGGACCTGCCGATGACGCTCGTCGAATACGGTATCTGGGAGGCCTTTTCCGCCTATGCGCGCGAGGGCGACGCCTATAAATTCTATATCCGCCGCCGCGACGGCTCCGCCGTTTATAAATCCGATCCCTATGCCTTCCGCAACTGTGCGCTGCCCGACACGTCGAGCCGTATCTGTACGCTGGACGGCTATACCTGGGGCGATGCCGACTACCGCCGCAAGCAGGGCAAGCGTAAGCTGCTCAACTGCCCGATGAACATCTATGAGATGCACTTCGGCTCGTGGCGGCGCAAGCCGGACGGCAGCCTCTATACCTACGACGAGCTGGCAGATGAGCTCGTGCCCTACCTGAAGGACATGGGCTACACCCACATCGAGCTCATGCCGCTGTCCGAATATCCCTATGAGCCGTCGTGGGGCTATCAGGTCACGGGCTACTATGCTCCGACGTTCCGCTACGGCGAGCCGAAGCAGCTCATGCGCTTTGTGGACAAGTGCCACGAGGCCGGCATCGGCGTGCTGCTCGACTGGGTCCCGGCCCACTTCCCGAAGGACGAGAACGGCCTTTATGAATTCGACGGCACCTGCTGCTATGAGCTGGAAGACCCGCTCATGAACGAGCACCCCGACTGGACGACCCGCATCTTCGACTTCGGCAAGGGCGAGGTGCAGTCGTTCCTCATCTCGAACGCCGTGTACTGGCTGGAGCAGTACCACATCGACGGCCTGCGCGTCGACGCCGTGGCCGCCATGCTCTACCTCGACTACGGCCGCCGCGAGTACCACCCGAACAAATTCGGCGGCAAGGAGAATCTCGAGGCCATCGCCTTCCTGCGCAAGCTCAACCGCGCGGTGTTCTCCGTGCGGCGCAGTGCCATCACGGCGGCCGAGGAGTCCACGGCCTTCCCGCTCGTGACGAAGCCGGATTACGACGGCGGCCTCGGCTTCCTGTTCAAATGGAACATGGGCTGGATGAACGACATGCTGCATTATATGTCGCTCGATCCGCTGTTCCGCAAGGGCAGCCACAACGACCTGACGTTCTCCATGACGTATGCCTATTCCGAAAACTTCATTCTCCCGCTGTCGCATGACGAGGTGGTGCACGGCAAGTGCTCCCTCATTAACAAGATGCCGGGCGAATATGACGATAAATTCAGCAACCTGCGCGTGTTCTACGGCTTCATGATGGGCCACCCCGGCAAGAAGCTCAGCTTCATGGGCAACGAATTTGCACAGTTTATCGAGTGGAATTACGCACAGCAGCTCGACTGGCTCCTGCTCGACTATGAGCGCCATCGCCAGATGCAGGACTATGTGCGCGATCTGAATCATTTCTATCTGGATCACAGCAGCCTGTGGAACAACGATTCCGACTGGAACGGCTTCCAGTGGATCTCCGCCGACGACCGCGACAACAGCGTTATCGCCTTCCGCCGCATCGATCGCCGCGGCTGCGAGCTGATCGTGATCTGCAACTTCTGCCCGGTCACCCGGACGGACTATCGCCTCGGCCTGCCGAAGCCGGGCGAATACGAGGCGGTCTTCAACAGTGATGAGGTCCGCTACGGCGGCAAGGGAACGGAGCTTCCCGTTGTGACGGCCGAAAAGGAGCCGCTGCACGGCCTGCCCTTCTCCGGCAGCTTCACGCTCGCGCCGCTCTCCGTGGCCTTCTACCGCAAAAAGACAGCCCCGCGCAAGAAAACGGCAAAATCCTGAATGATGAGAAGGAGAAATGACCATGAACTTCCAGAAAAAGCACTGCGTCGCGATGCTGCTGGCGGGCGGGCAGGGGAGCCGCCTGATGGTGCTGACGGAGAACACGGCAAAGCCTGCGGTCCCGTTCGGCGGTAAGTATCGCATCATCGATTTTCCTCTCTCCAACTGCGTGAACTCCGGCATTGACACCATCGGCGTGCTGACGCAGTATCAGCCGCTCGAGCTCAATGAGTACATCGGAAACGGCCAGCCGTGGCGTCTGAACCGCAGCCACTGCGGCGTGCAGGTCCTGCCGCCCTATGCCAAGAGCAAGAAATCCGAGTGGTACAAGGGCACGGCGAACGCGATCTATCAGAACATCGCCTTCATCGAGCGCTATGATCCGGACGATGTCATCATCCTCTCCGGCGACCACATCTATAAAATGGACTATGCCGCCATGCTGCGCTACCACGAGCAGATGGAGGCCGACTGCACCATCGCCGTGCGCACGGTCCCACTGGCAGAGGCCAGCCGCTTCGGTATCATGAATACCCGCGAGGACGGCTCCATCTACGAATTCGAGGAGAAGCCGAAGCATCCGAAGAGCACGAACGCATCCATGGGCATCTACATCTTCAAGTGGAGCGTGCTGCGCGCCTTCCTGGAGGCCGACGAGGCCGACCGCACGAGCGAGAACGACTTCGGCAAGAACGTCATCCCCGCCATTCTGAACGAGGGCTACCGCCTGTTCGCCTATGAATTCCAGGGCTACTGGAAGGACGTCGGCACGATCAGCTCCCTGTGGGAGGCCAATATGGATCTGCTGGGCAAGAACCCCGCCTTCAACCTCTACGGCGAGAAGGGCAACCGCATCTATGCCCGGAACTATGCCATGCCGTCGAGCATCATCGCCCGCGAGTCGAAGAATAAGAACTGCTTCATCGCCGAGGGCTGCGAAATTTATGGCACCATCACGCACTCCATCATCTCCACGGGCTGCACGGTCGACTCCGGCGCCATCGTGGAGGACAGCGTCATCATGCCGAACGTCCATATTGAGTCCGGTGTCATCATCCGCCACGCCATCATCGGCGAGGACTGCCGCATCTGCCGCGGCGCGGTGATCGGCGGCTCGTTCGCCCCCGGTGAGGAAAAGAAGATCAGTGTGGTCGGAAAGGCCAAGACCATTGCCGAGAACACCGCCATCAAGCCGGGCGAGATCTATTGAGAGGGAGGACAAGAACCATGACTACGATGGGCATCATTTTTGCGAACATCTATGACAGCTCCCTCGGTGAGCTGACGAACAAGCGCACCATGGCGTCCCTGCCCTATGGCGGGCGCTATCGCCAGATCGATTTCTCCCTGTCGAACATGACGAATTCTGCCATTCGCCATATCGGTATCATCACGAAGTATAATTATCAGTCCCTTATGAACCACATCGGCTCCGGGCAGGAGTGGGACCTCGAGCTCGGTGAGGGCGGCCTGGAATTCCTGACGCCGTTTGCCATGGGCCACAACGGCAGCTACCGCGGCAAGCTCGAGGCGCTGGATTCCGCCATGAATTTCCTGAAAATCTCCACGGAGGAATATGTCGTTCTGGCCGACAGCGGCGTGCTGTGCGCCATCAATCTCGAAAAGATCGTCGAGGCCCACGCCGCCTCGGGCGCGGACGTCACCGTCGTGGTGAAGGACGGCATCTGCAACGGGCAGAAGCAGCTCGATCTGGCCGTGAAGGTCGACGCGGATGACCGCGTGACGGACGTGGCCGTCGACTACTGCGCAGGCGAGCAGTATCTTGCCTCCATGGGCCTGTTCGTCATCCGCCGCGAGCTGCTCATGCGTGAGGTCACGGAGGCCGTGGCCCACAACCGCTACCATTTCGAGCGCGACCTTGTCATGCACGGCTTCGCAGAGACCGGCATGAAGGTCAACGCCTACCGCTATGACGGCGTGGCGCTGTTCAACGAGAGCACGACGGAGTTCTTCCACAACAGCCTCGCCCTCATCCGCCCGGAGATCCGCCATGGCCTGTTCGCCCGCGAGGACCTGACGATCTACACGAAGGTCCGCGACGAAGTGCCTGCCTACTACGGCGAGCATTCCGAGATCGACGACTGCGTCGTGGCCGACGGCTGCGTGCTCGAGGGCTCCGCCGTCAACTCCGTTCTCTTCCGCAGCGTCAAGCTCGGCGAGGGCGCATCCGTGCGCAACAGCGTCATCATGCAGCGCTGCACCATCGGCGAGGGCGCCGATCTGGAGTGCGTCATCATGGATATGGACGTCGTCGTCCGTCCGGGCGCCGTGCTGCGCGGCACCATGGATCATCCGCTGGTGTTCAAGAGAGGAGAGGTCGTATGAGGATCGCAATGGTCGCCTCCGAGGCTGCCCCGTTCGTCAAAACGGGCGGTCTGGGCGACGTGATGCAGGCGCTTCCCAATGCACTGTCCAAGCTGAAGGGCAACGAGATCTGCCTGTTCCTGCCGTACTATAAGCGCATCAAGGAGAATCCGGCCGTCGAAACGGAGCAGGTCGGCTCGTTCTCCATGGAGCTGGCGTGGCGCGAGAGCTATGTCGGCATTCTGCGCCTGAAGTCCCGCCGCAAGAAGCTGCAGGTCTACTTCATCGACAACGACTACTATTTCGGCGCGCGCAGCACCGTCTACGGCGATTTCGACGACGGTGAGCGCTTCGCCTATTTCTCGAAGGCCGTGATGGCCGCGCTGTACTTCCTCGACTTCAAGCCCGATATCCTGCACTGCCACGACTGGCAGGCGGCCATGACGCCGGTATATCTGCGCGCGCTGTACCATGACTGGTGCCCGCAGACGAAGCTCGTCTTTACCATCCACAACGTGGAGTATCAGGGCTGGGCCGATGCGTCGTTCTTCGACAATATTCTCGGCCTGCCGGATGAATACCGCGCGAGCCTGACGTTCGACGGCGCGATCAACATGATGAAGGGCGCCATCGAGCTCTCGGACATCGTCACGACGGTCTCCAAGTCCTATGCCGAGGAGCTGCGCTATCCGTACTATGCCCACCGTCTGGACGGCGTGCTGCGCAATGCGTGGCTGTGGGGCATTACGAACGGCATCGACACCGACGTCTTTGACCCCGAGACGGACTGCGCCCTGAGCGCGAATTATTCCGCCGCCGACATGAGCGGCAAATGGGTCAACAAGCGCGCCCTGCGCGAGGAGATGGGCCTGAGCACCGACACGGACGCCCCCATCCTCGGCATGGTCACGCGCCTGGCCGGGCACAAGGGCATCGACCTGCTGTGCTACATCGGCCAGCGCCTGATGGAGCGCGAGATCCAGCTCGTCATCGTCGGCACGGGCGAAAAGCAGTATGAGTACGCCCTAAGCGCGCTGGCCCGCCAGTATCCCGGCCGCATCGCCGTCCGGCTGTGCTTCGACCCGGCGCTCGCCTCCCGCGTCTATGCGGGCTGCGACATGTATCTCATGCCGTCGAAGTCCGAGCCGTGCGGCCTGTCCCAGCTCATCGCCATGCACTACGGCACCGTGCCCATCGTCGCCTCGACCGGCGGCCTGCGCGACACCGTCCCGCCCTACAATCCCGAAACGGGTGAGGGCCGCGGCTTTACCTTCCAGAGCTACAACGCCGATGATTTCCTCGGCGCCATCGACCGCGCAGCGGGCCTGTATTACGGCGACCGCGACGCATGGAACAGGCTGGCCCGCCATGATATGGAGTGTGACTTCAGCTGGCAGGTCCCGGCCAACGAATATATGCAGCTGTACAGCGAATTGCTCTACGGCAAGCAGTAATAAATCATGATTTCAAACGCTGATTCCGGAATTACGGAAAACTTTAGGAGGCCCCATGAACAAGAAGCAAAATTCCAAACAGAAGATCCAGAAGCTTGCGGAGAATGACGCCCGTCCCGAGCGCGCCATTCAGCCCACGGAGCTGCTCAACGACACGCTGCGCCGCATTTTCGGCTGCGAGCTTGCCGACGCCACCCAGAAGCAGGTCTATCGCGCGCTGTGCATCAGCGTCCGCGAGCTGCTGACGGAGAAGAACCGCGTCTTTGGCAACCGCTGCACCGAAAAGGAGCGCAAGGAAGTTTATTATATGTCGATGGAGTTCCTGGTCGGCACCAGCCTGCGCAATAACCTCTTTAACCTCGGGCTGGAGGCGGAGTTCCGCAAGGCACTGGCTGATGCAGGCTTCGACATCGATGAGATCTACGCCATCGATCCCGACGCCGGCCTTGGAAACGGCGGCCTCGGCCGTCTGGCCTCCTGCTATATGGATGCCGCGACCGGCATGGACTACCCGATGACCGGCTTCTCCATCCGCTATGAATTCGGCATCTTCAAGCAGAAGATCGTCGACGGCTGGCAGATGGAATTCCCGGACAACTGGCTCGAGATGGGCGACGTGTGGCTGCAGGCCCGCGAGGACGACGCCGTCGAGGTCAAGTTCGGCGGCGAGGTCCGCGAGTGGATGGACAACGACCGCTTCAAGGTCGCGCAGGTCGGCTACAGCTCCGTTATGGCCGTGCCGTATGACATGTATATCTCCGGCTATGACAGCGATGCCGCCAACCGCCTTGTCCTGTGGAGCGCCAAGCTGCCGCAGAGCTTCGATATGGCCGCGTTCTCCCGCGGCGACTATGTCCGCGCGCTGGAGCGCAACGCCATGGCCGAGACCATCTCGAAGGTCCTCTATCCGGCGGACGACCACATCCAGGGCAAGCGCCTGCGCCTGAAGCAGCAGTACCTGCTCGTCTCCGCCTCGCTGCAGAGCATCCTGAAGAAGCACTATAAGAAATACCGCACCTACACGAACCTGCCGGAAAAGGTCGCCATTCATATCAACGACACCCATCCGGCCCTGTGTGTGCCGGAGCTCATGCGCCTGCTCATCGACGAGCACGACTTCGGCTGGGACGAGGCGTGGGACATCACCTGCCGCACGCTGTCCTATACGAACCACACCGTTATGAGCGAGGCGCTCGAGCGCTGGAACGTCGACCTGTTCCGCGAGCAGCTGCCGCGCGTCTACTCCATCTGCCAGGAGATCAACCGCCGCCTCATCGAGCACCTGTGCGCGGTCTACCCGAACGACTGGGGCAAGATCAACTACATGGCCGTCATCGCGAACAACGAGGTCCGCATGGCGAACCTCTGCCTTGCCGCCTGCCACAAGGTCAACGGCGTTTCCAAGCTGCACACGGACATCCTGCGCAACGGCATCTTCCGCGACTACTGCCAGATCACGCCGGAGCGCTTCCTGAACGTGACGAACGGCATTGCCTATCGCCGCTGGCTGTGCCAGTCCGATCCGCTGCTGACGGATTATCTCAAGCAGCTCATCGGCGGCGACTTCCTGCGGGATGCCCGCGCACTCGAGAAGCTCCTGCCGTATCAGAATGACGAAAAGGTGCTTGCGGACCTCATGGCCATCAAGCGCAAGAACAAGGAGCGCCTCGCCGCTCTCATCGAGAACCAGAACGGCGTGCGCGTCGACCCGGATTCCATTTTCGACATCCAGATCAAGCGCCTGCATGAGTACAAGCGCCAGCTGCTCAACATCCTGCATGTTCTGTATCTCTACCGCCAGATCAAGGCCAATCCGCACGGCGATTTCATGCCCCGCACGTTCATCTTCGCGGCCAAGGCCTCCGCGGGCTATATCCGCGCCAAGCAGATCATCAGCCTCATCGTCGCTGCGTCGAAGCTCATCAATAATGACCCGGACGTCAACGACAAGCTGAAGGTCGTCTTCCTCGAGGACTATAAGGTCTCCCTTGCGGAGATCATCATCCCGGCCGCCGATATCTCCGAGCAGATCTCCATCGCGGGCAAGGAGGCCTCCGGCACCGGCAACATGAAGCTCATGATCAACGGCGCCGTGACCATCGGCACGCTCGACGGCGCGAACGTCGAGATCCACGAGCAGGTCGGCGACGAGAACATCTTCCTCTTCGGCATGAAGGCCCATGAGGTCGATGAGCTGTGGCAGCGCGGCTACCATCCGACGGAATTCGTCACGCCGGAGCTGCAGGCCGTGCTCGACATGCTCACGTCCGGCGTGCTCGGCCAACGCTTCGACGATCTGGTCGATTCGCTGCTCACGAACCGCTTCGGCACGGCTGACCCCTATATGACGCTGGCCGATTTCCAGGATTACGCCCGCGCGCAGCGCGATGTCGCCGCGGTCTATCAGGATAAGCAGCGCTTTGCCCGCATGTCCCTCATCAACATCGCCAAGGCCGGCATCTTCTCCTCGGACCGCGCCGTCAAGGAATACGCGGACGAGATCTGGGATCTCGACTGAGATGCGTATCCTGTTTGACAGCCGTCAGACGCAGTACAAGACCCCGTTCGGAACGCTCCGGACGGGGGAGTGCTGCGTTCTGCAGATCCGCATCCCGACGGAGGCCAACGCGGCCGAGTCCGGCCTCGACCCGCAGGAGTATATCCGTCGCATGGACCGCGCGTATGACGTCGACTACGACGCCGTCCGCGCCGCCTGCGAGCATGCGGCTGCGCAGTTTGCCGGAGCCAGCCGGGTGGCGGTCCGGACGGGCGAAGGCTGCGTGCTGCAGCTGGAGCTGACCGGGCGCACGTGGCTGACCGATGCCGGAGACGGCGATCTGCCCTGCGGCGAAATTTATATCGCCCCGGTCGAGGCGAAGACCAACGGTGACGTGTTCTTCGGGACGCTCTATCTGGAGGGCGAGGCATACACGGACGTGATCCTGCAGATCACGAACGGCGAGATCACCGGCAGCAACTGTGAGGCGGTCGCGGCGCACTTTGCGGGCCTGCCGCGGGAAAACCGCATCGTCTGCGAGCTGGGCCCCGGCATGAACCCGAATGTGACCGACCTGTGCGGATACACGCTGCTGGACGAGAAAATGGTGGGGACATTTCATATTGCCGTCGGCGCGAATACGATGTTCGGCGGCGAAAACCGGGCGACGGACCATGGCGACTTCGTCGGCCGCGGAGAAGTGGAAGTGCTGGCACGAGACACGACGGGCTACTGGCGCGTCAAACCGGAATAAAAACCCCTGCCCGGTGCGCTCACCGGGCAGGGGCTCGTTATAGCAGCGGGATATCCGCGTCGTCAAACGGCTGGGTCAAAAACTCTACACACCATTCCACGTCATCCTGCACCGGTTCAAAGTGCAGGGCGGAGCAGACCCCGCGGCTGCCCTCCGGCCCGGAACCGGTCACGAGCGCGGTCGGCCCGTCCGCACCGCCGATGATGCCGATGCAGGCGGCGCTGCTCTGCGCCTCCGGCGCATGGGCATCCGTGCATGGGCCGATCTCCAGCGGCCGGTCGCCCACATCGCAGTCACAGATCCGGATGTCCTCGCTTGGCGCGGGGGAGAGCGTGTAGCACATGGCGGTGAAATGCGTCGGGTAAAACGCGGTGAGCAGACCGCGCGGAAGCGTTTCCTGTGCCAGCTCCTGCACCTGCAGCGTATAGTCCGTCCCGCTGACAGGGTGGCGGAAGGTGAACGAATCGCCGGGCGCATGGACCTTGAAGTGCGGGCCAGGCACGCGGCACGGCCGCTGCCGCATCGTGAGCGTCAGGGTCCGGATCTTCGGGCGGCGCTTGCCCGCCCACAAAAAGGAGAACCGGCAGAGCATCCACCCGCAGGCAGCATCCAGCCCGTAATGGCGGAGCGTCCGCTCCGCCTCCGGCGAACGGAAGCTTCCCGGCAGGCAGGGGTT
>ERZ773221.3193-NODE-3193-length-11302-cov-2.947186_pt1 | contig 11302 bp, 10 predicted proteins | sample MGYA00580994_ERZ773221 | MGnify/ENA primary metagenome ERZ773221 (study PRJEB29015, sample SAMEA2737758) | human gut metagenome | biome: human gut; feature: human-associated habitat; material: faeces | place: China | collected 2012 ... | reverse complement strand
AGAATATGGAGAAGCTTCTTGACATGGCACTGACTTATGAGAAAGGCCAGAGTGCATATCAGCAGTTCTTCGCAGATGAAGCAGCACAGATTTATGCAACAGTAAAAGATCACCCGGTAGACAGAGATTCCTACGCAGATGTTAAGGCTTTCCTTGACCGTTATGCTAAGGATTATCAGGGACAGGAAGATGCCATGGCAGGACTGAAAGTCAAAGTCAGGTTATCTCCTCCCGATTCGATCAATACGACGTCGCTATCGGGAAATTTAGTTTCCATTTCCTCGACAGCGGCAATATTCATCGAAGGGTCTTCCCGTACGGCCGTATGGGGACAAGCACCGGTCTCGACACCGATAATCCGTTCTTCTGCCAGATAACCTTTCAACATTTTACGGACATGTTTGGCATCTTCGGTGGTCACGATATCGTTGGTAATAATCAAAACCTGTAAACCCAATTTCAAAAAATAAGGAGTAATGGCTTCGATCAAAGCTGTTTTCCCGGAACCAACCGGTCCGCCGACGCCAATTCTGCATGTATTGCTCATAATAATTTCAATTTTTTAGATTTTAATTCATAAACATCCTCATCTTCCCTTTTTCATGCAGCGAAGCGATGACGTCCATTTCGGGGGCAAAAGCCTGCATATCTTCAAAGTTCAGTTCACGCACGATTTTATAATTTTCTGCCGCCTCCGTACAAAGCCGGTAAAGGATAGCCTGGGTCTCATAGTGGGAAACTTTGACACACCGTAAAGCCGCATTGAGAATCATATTGATCGCTCCATACTCGATAGCCACGAACAGATCTTTCTCTGTAGAACCATTTTGCTGAAAATAAATCGCTTGTGCTACAGGATAGGTTCCCGGTGTTCGTTCTGCCCGAATATCTTCCAACCAACGGCTCATCCAGGGACTATCGGTAATCTGAGTACAAATTTCGGCCATTTTTTTCCCCATACGGATCAACATCAGCCGGGCTTCCGCATTCATTTTACAAAGGATGATTTGCCGGTCAGCCTCCAGAATCGTCTTATAGTTTCCGCCGGCAGCAGCCCGAAAAGCGATCAGGGCCGCTATAGCATCACTGTAAATGGTCTGACGGAGAGCCGTACGGGTATATTGTTCAAGCGTTTGAGCATCGTATACGATCCCTTCGAATGCAGCCGTTTCCAGCCCATTAGAAAAAGAAAACGTTCCCACCGGAAAAGCAGAATCCGAAAATTCAAGTAAACGCATCAATCGGGTAATCTCATCAATCATCATGTTATATTTTCAGGGTTAAGATTTCGGTAGTTTGTATAGTAATCATGAATGTACCTCCCCGTATTCATGCCGGTGGGAATGTTCGTGATCGTGTGTATGATCGTACCCGTGTACGGCATCGTGATGATGGGTGATCTCCTGCGAACTTCCCCCGAACAGTTGCCTGATTTCATGTGGTGCCAGAAAAGGGATCACTTCCAACCCGGTCTGAAATTCATAGGTAATATCTTCAAAATGATGGGTATCCATTACACTGGTCATCACCTTCTTGTCTACAGTCAAAGGGATATATAATTTTGTACCCTTCACGATAGCCGGCCAATGTTGGTTACCAACGGCATGCCCAAGTTCGACACAACGACGAATAATCTCTTCAGGTGTTTTCGCTGCAATCTTTTTCAATTCGACGACCAATACCGGTTTCAATGCGATACGTATCACGATGGCCACTTTCCGCTCCGGGTCATATTCGAGTATATCCCCATTTTCGATCTGACTGTGACGCTTCAAAGCGACGGCATATTCCTGTCCGTCCGAACCTTTAGCAATGAAGCGACTTTTCTGAGCCGTCCATTGATCCAGCTCCAGGTATTCGATTTTTGTGTTTTTCAATTTCTCCGCCCATTGCGGGTCAGTTGTCATATTTCCTATGACTTCAGAAAATATTTTCATAAAAAGAATTTTATAGAGGAAGTGCAATCGAAAGGTTACAAAGGCACTTCCTCATCGGTGAATAAATTGTTCGATAAACCTTCGGATCAACTAAACCAATAGAGTTGTGCCAAAGAGAACTTCTGTGCCGGTTTAACATAAGCCTGCCGGCCATCGATAAACACTTCAAAAGTCTCGGGATTGACATCGATCTTAGGCATATTTCCGTTGAGTACCATATGTGGTTTACCGATCTGACGGCAACCGTGTACCGGATAAACGATCCGTTGCAACCCGTATTTCTCTTTAATACCGGCATCATGAGAAGCCCGGGATACAAAAGAAATACAGCTCTTCGGCATAGCCGAACCGAAGCTGCCGTACATCGGCCGGTAGTATACAGGCTGTGGTGTCGGCAAAGAAGCATTCGGGTCACCCATATTCGCCCAGTTGATCATTCCCCCTTTGATGACTAATTTAGGTTTAGTACCGAAAAATGCCGGTTCCCACAATACGAGGTCGGCCATTTTGCCTTTCTCGACAGACCCTAACACTTCCGAGAAACCATAAGTCAAAGCCGGGTTAATCGTCAATTTTGCCAAATAGCGTAATACCCTGAAGTTATCGTTATCAGCAGAATCCTCTGCCAACTTTCCCCTCACCTGTTTCATATAACTTGCCATCTGGAAAGCACGTAAAAAGTTTTCACCTACACGTCCCATAGCCTGAGAATCGGAAGAAATCATCGAGATAACCCCCAGATCGTGCAGTATATTTTCAGCAGCCTGAGTTTCGGGACGTACCCGGCTTTCTGCAAAAGCAACGTCGGACGGAATTTTCGGATTCAGGTTGTGACATACCATAATCATATCGAACAACTCAGCCTGGGAATTGATACCGAACGGCAGCGTAGGATTGGTAGAAGACGGAAGTACATTCGCCAGAGAAGCCACCTTCAACAAGTCGGGAGCGTGTCCGCCACCGGCACCTTCAGTATGATAAGTATGAATCGTACGTCCATCGATAGCAGCGATCGTATCTTCCACATATCCGCCTTCGTTCAACGTATCGGTGTGAATAGCCACCTGAACGTCGAATTCATCCGCTACAGCCATCGTAGCCCGAATAGCAGCAGGAGTACTTCCCCAGTCTTCATGAATTTTAAAACCACAAGCACCGGCTAACATTTGTTCAACCAACGGACGACGAACAGAACAGTTACCTTTGCCCAGAAAACCGTAGTTTACAGGCAGGCCATCGATGGATTGTAACATCCGTTTCATATTCCAGGTACCGGAAGTAATAGTCGTACCGTTGGTACCGTCGGTCGGTCCGACACCACCACCGACAAGCGTAGTGACTCCATTACTCAGGCAATGGTAGGCTTGCTGCGGTGCGATCATGTGTACGTGACCGTCGATAGCTGCAGCTGTCAGAATCAGATGTTCTCCCGAAATGGCATCGGTAGCAGCTCCTGTTACCAATTCAGGGGTAACTCCCCGCATGATATTCGGATTGCCGGCTTTACCGATTCCGGCAATTTTACCGTCTTTTACTCCGACATCCGCTTTGATCACCCCCAATATCGGGTCGATAATCGTTACATTAGTAATGACTAAATCCAACGTACCCCCTTCTGAAGTCGTAGTATTTGCCAAGCCCATACCATCCCGTAAGGTTTTACCACCTCCATAGACTACCTCATCGCCATATACACAAAGGTCTTTTGTAATTTCAACATACAGATCGGTATCTCCTAAACGGATTTTATCACCTACGGTAGGGCCGTAAAGGTCGTTATATTGTTGTCTTGATATTGTTGCCATAATTACTTCGTTTTTTGATTCTTTTTCTGGAGGTCAGCTTCTGCACCGGCTTCATCTATGATTTTAAAACCCAAATTTTTTGCATTCCCGATGGCCTGAATCCGTTTCGGATAATAAGTCGGAGCATCTTCATCTCCGGTAAATCCTTGTACCAACCCATTGAATCCCATAACATACTGTTTACCGGAATAAGCGACGACTTCAACCTCTTTTTCATCACCCGGTTCAAAACGTATAGCTGTTGTTGCCGGAATATTCAGGTGACAACCGAAAGCTTTTGCCCGGTCGAATTCGAGATACCGGTTCACTTCGAAGAAATGGAAATGCGAACCGACCTGAATCGGACGATCACCCGTATTGTGGACAACAATCTTTGCTGTATACCGACCTTCGTTGTATTCGATCGGCTCTGCACTCAAAATCTCTCCTCCGACTCCCACATGTTGTTTCGGAGTAAAACCCGGTACAATGGGTGCTTGTTTCGGAGTACCTGCCTTATTCATATCTGCCATAATCTTACTATTTAATCGGTTGATGAATACTTACCAGACGGCTACCATCGGTAAAAACCGCCTCTACCTGAATCAAAGAGATCATGTCGGCCACTCCCTCCATCACATCATTTTTGGTCAATACTTTTGTGGAATCGGTCATCACCTGTTCCAGGGTTTTTCCTTCGCGAGCTCCTTCCAAAGCTGCCGAACTGATGTAGGCTACAGCTTCCGGATAATTCAGCTTCAACCCTTTTTCCTTACGCCGTGCGGCAATTGCACCTAATGACAATAACATCAGCTTGTCAATTTCTTTCGGTGTTAAATGCATAGTTTTCCGTTTTTAAATGTTAAATAATATTTTTTAATACAGAAGGAGTATCTTTTTTCCTTCCGGCCTTAACACGAGAACTACGCTGGAATTTTAAAGTTGTTTCAAAAAGAGAAATGTTATTCCGGTATTTAGACTACCTTAACCTTAGAGAGCATATGTCGCAAATACATATAGCATTCATTTTCATGTATATACATTCACATCTATCCATTCATAATCCGATAAATATTAAATTACTTTAATTTCCGGGTGAATAAAACCAAACCTTTCCCGGGTGCGTATGAGTTTAAGTAATCTAAACAAAACACGATGAATTCAAAAAGATCAGGGGCTGTCCGGTTGCCCTTAAAGGAACCCGTAATCCTAAAATCCGAACACGATCCTTTCCTGTATGGCAACATTGCCAAGAGAGACGTGATAGAAACTATCAGCAGGAAAGCCATATCGTCTCTCAGTAAAGAAATTTCAGAAAATTATAAAACAGGATCACTTCTGTCATTACCAGGTATCACCTTTAAGCTACAGGCCCTCAATCTGCCAGCGCCCTTATTCCCTGGAAGAAGTTATCATTACGGGGTTCCGAACGCAATCCCCCTCTCATACAAAACCCGGGAAGTATCAGCGTCATCTTCCCGCCAGTGACCGATTACAGAACCGACACTCGTTTTTATACTAAAACCGGTCGGTTATTCACTCACGTTTCAATTTTTCTGAAATTTCAATGTATTTTCTTATGACAACTCTAAAACTAATTATACTCTTATGCTGTAGCTCAACGGTAGCGATAAGTTATGGCCAGACTTCAAAAGCAGATACGACTTTACGCCTGGAAGAAGTCGTCGTTACGGGCTCGGGAACCGAACGTCCGATCAGTCAGAGCCCCGGCAGTATCCATGTCGTCACCCCTTTGCTCCTGCGTAACAGTCCGGCCCAAAGTGTCGACGACATTCTTTCGATGCTCTCAGGAGTGAACACAACACGTAGTGACGGGATCAGCAATATGCACACCAACGTCAGTATCCGGGGATTGGCCGGAGATGAACAAGGCCGCACGCTCGTCCTCTTCGACGGCATTCCCATCAATACTTCGGACGAAGGCTCGGTAAACTGGAATAGTATTCATATAGACAATGTGCAGCGTATCGAAGTATTCAAAGGTCCGGGATCCTCCTTATACGGCAATAGCGCTATGGGCGGAGTCATCAATATCATCAGCAAAAGACCGGTTTCGCCCTTCTCGCTCAACGCCTCGGGTTCCTACGGGAGCCTGAATACCTGGAAAACCGATCTGGGCCTATCCAGCCGGATAAACGACAAGTTCGCCATTTTTTTATCCGGTTATTACAACAAAAGCGACGGCTTCAACAACATCCCGGATAGCCTCCGCACAGAACCCGACTATAGTGTCGCCCGCTTTATGAAAGAAGGGGGATTATATGCTAAGGTCCTCTACAATCCGACAGCCCTATTCAATGTCGATTTAGCCTATGACCTGTACAGAGACAAACGGGGCGAAGGAGAAAAAATCCAAGCTCCCGACGGCGAGTACCGCCATTTCAATCACAACCGGGTCCAAAGTCGTTTTTACGGGGAAAAAGGAAAATTTTCTTACCAGGCAGCACTTTATTTTCAACGCCAGGATTATTTCAAATTGGACGAACGGACAAAAGGCGGAGATTATCAGCGTTTCGATGTAAAATCTCACCGGGACGACTGGGGAGCGATCATGCACCTGCGACTCGAAGGACGTCACAATGCTTTTGCACTCGGCGGAGAATTTAAGAATGGAAGCATCGACGGAGGAGACCATTACGTCACTTCGACCGATGAAGTACTCAACAAAGGCTCCATCCGTATCCTCTCTGTATTCGCCCAGGATGAACTCAGTCTTTTCAACAAAAAAATCTGGTTACAGGTTGCTTTACGTTACGACAATGCTTATTTTCATAAAGGATGGTTCGAGGCTAACGGAGAAAATGTCTCCGATTTCAACACTTACAACGGAAAGCTAAAAAATAACCGTTGGGAACATCTCTCCCCCCGGGTAGCTCTGCGCTATACCCCCCCCCGAGCCATATCTGCCTATATTTCTTATTCTCAAGGTTTCCGGGCATCTATTCTGGACGACCTTTGCCGTTCAGGATGGATGTGGGTAGGACCTAAGATCGCCAATCCGGAATTGGGACCGGAACAGATCGATAATTATGAGATCGGCGGTACGTTCCGGCTCACCAAAAACTTGTCTTTCTCCCCTTCTCTCTACTATGCTAAAGGAAAAGACTTTCTGTATTATGTAACTACAGGAGAAAAAATGTGGGGAAAAAGAGATATATTCCAACGGCAGAATGTTTCTAAAGTCGATGTAAAAGGCATTGAAGCCGACCTGAATTATATCCCGTTCAATGGTTTGAAAATCAACCTCAACTATTCGTATAATAACCCGAAAGTCAAAGACTTTAAAGAAAAACCGGAACTGAATAATAAAATACTGACCTATGCTCCTAAAAACCAGATAAAGGGATATGTGCTGTGGACCGGCGGGATTGCAGATGTCATGTTCCGGGGACGATATAAATCCAAACAATATACCACCGAAGATAATTCGGCAGCCATCGATGGCTTTACGATTTGGGATGCACAGGTATCCAAATGGTTTTTCGACCACCGGCTTTATGTCGGTGGGGAAATCATCAATATGTTCGACAACAGACACATGAACACCAAAGATTATATGTCCGCCGGTCGTTTAATGAATATCAAAGTGGCTGTTAACATCAACCGATAAAAATCACGATATATGAAATGGTTGCACTATTTATTTATTGTCAGTCTTCTCCTGTTTTCGTGTAAGGGGCAGAACGTTAAAAACAAGCGTCCTACCCGGCTTTTAACCGATGCATTACAAAGGGAAGTGGCGCTGCCCGATACGATCCGTCAACTGGTCTGTATCCGGTCTTCCGCGATCCGGTTGGTTACTTATGCGGGAGGAGCCCCGTTGATTTGCGGAGTGGAAGAACAGGAAACACGTCCCAATGAATTTACTCATATTTTCGCCCATCCCGATCTGGCCAGGCTACCGATCATCGGTCCGGGTATGGGGGGAGATCCAGAACTCATTATGGCAGCCGGACCGGATGTGATATTTATGACTTCGACCACTGCCGGAGAGGCGGATGCTCTGCAGAAACAGACGGGAATTCCCGTATTTACCATTGAATACGGTGATCTGGGTAGAAACCGTCCGACATTTTACAATTCACTTCAACTGATCGGCCAGGTCCTGCATACCGAAGACAAGGTCGATTCGCTGATCGGTTTTATCGATGAGCAGATTGCAGATCTTCAAGCCCGAACCGCCGGTACAGATAAATCTGCCAAAGTCTATGTCGGCGGCATTTCCTATAAAGGACAAAAGGGTATCACTTCTACAGATCCTTATTATGCTGCCCTGGATTATCTGGAAGCCGACAATGTGGCTTCTGAACTCGATTCGACCTACGTATCCCCGATAACAGGGACCTATATCGACCGGGAACAACTGATCGACTGGAATCCCGATGTGATCTTTATCGATGTCGGCGGTTGGCCATTGGTACAGGAAGATTTTAAAACCCGTCAGGGACTCAACCGCCTGCTTAAAGCCTATGAAAACAAACAGATTTATACCCTTTGGCCCTATAACAACCATCATTCCAATTTCGACGTCATGCTAGTCAATGCCTGGTATGCCGGTAAAGTACTTTTCCCGGAACACTTCGGGGAAATAACGATGCGCGGCAAAACCGACGAAATTATGACGATGTTCGTCGGAGCTCCGATTGCAGATTCTTTGCTCCAACATTGGGGTCCCTACCAAAATATTTTCGACGGAAAAGAAAATCATGAGTAACGAAGTTTTAACACAATATAAAAGGTACCGGGCCAGAAACCGCCGCTTTATCTCTGCGATGGTTTTATTATTGGCCGTTACCGGTATCGTCTCCCTGATCATCGGTTCACACCGAATCGGTTGGCAGGAGCTATGGGCGATCGTACAAAACGAAGGCACGGAAATGAACCGGCAGATCTTGTTAAATATCCGGTTACCACGTATGCTGGCAGCCGTAATTACCGGGATTATCCTATCGCTATCAGGAGCGATCATGCAAATTTTGTTACGCAATCCCCTGGCCTCCCCCTATACGCTGGGGATATCCAATGCAGCAGCCTTCGGAGCCTCGTTCGGGATTGTATTTCTGGGAGCCGGAGCCGGCATTACCCGGTCTTCAGACCTCTTTATGATCACCAATCCATATGTCATTACCCTTTCAGCCTTCTTAGGCAGTCTGTTGGGATTGGCTATCATTCTGATCATCATCAGGGGCAAACAGGCCTCGGTCGAAACGATCATCCTTTCGGGAGTGATCATTAACTCCCTGTTCGGTGCCGGCATTGCGGTCATGCAATACGTAGCGAACAACGTACAGTTGGCTTCGATCGTTTTCTGGAACTTCGGCGATCTGGGACGTAGTGACTGGTCGAAATTACTCTTTTTAATCGTCGCACTGATTCCGGCCCTGATCTACTTCTATCTGAAACGCTGGGACTATAAGGTGCTTTGTTCAGGCGACGATTATGCACAGAGTATGGGTGTCTATCCGCAACATACCCGGATGACCGGGATGGTCGTCACCTCGCTGATCACTGCCGTAGCTGTGTCTTTTTTCGGAGTGATCGCCTTTGTCGGACTCGTCGTTCCCCACATCGTCAGGAAATGCATCGGAGATAACGAAGAATTTTTAATTCCCGGTTCTGCAATCTTCGGAGGAATGTTTCTGTTACTGTGTGACACGGTCGCCCGCACGATCCTCTCCCCGATCATTCTACCGGTCGGTATACTGACCTCATTTTTAGGGGTACCTTTGTTTTTATTCCTCCTGACCCGGAAAAAAAGATAACTCAGTAAAATCTAAAGATATGATACAAATTAAAGTCAAAGACCTATCGTTCAGTTACAGTGGCTTCCGGGCATTACAGGATATCTCCTTCGAGGCAGGAGCAGGTGATATGCTGGCGATCATCGGACAAAACGGCTCGGGGAAAAGTACTCTCCTGAAATGTATCAGCCGGATATTGAAAATCAATACAGGCCATATCGAAATCGGGAATATTTCCCTCTCAGCCCTTTCTGCGTCGAAACTCTCCAGGATAGTCGCCTATATTCCCCAATCAACAGACTCGATCAGCGGGATCAATGTGTTCGATACGGTACTATTGGGACGTAAGCCGTATATTCACAGCAGACCGGCTCCGGAAGATATGGAATTGGTCAGCCGGCTACTCACCCGTCTCGAACTGGATGAAGTCGCTATGCGTAATCTGAACACCCTGAGTGGCGGACAACAACAAAGAGTATTCATTGCCAGAGCTTTAGCCCAACAGCCCTCCATCCTGCTATTGGACGAACCTATCGCCAACCTGGATATCAATCATCAGATGAAAGTGATGAAACTATTGCGGCAACTGACCCAAGAAGGTATCCTGGTTATTATTACCATCCACGATATCAATATGGCTGCCCGCTTTTGCAATAAGGCACTTATGCTGAAACAGGGCCGGATCTTCGCCTCCGGTATGCAATCCGTCTATACTCCGGAAAATATAGAAAACCTTTACGACATCCAGGTCGATATCCTCCGTCATAACGATTGTATCTGTATAATACCTCAATAAAATCAAAAACAATGAATTTTTTACATTTTACCACGAATCTTTTACCTATTGTGACTATGATTGTTCTAGAACCTATCGGTTTCGTACATAATACATGTACCACCAGCCAAGCACCTGAATTTATAAAAAAAGAAATTTCAGAAATCGAGATTCTTCCCGAATATTCGGAAGGTTTACAGGATATAGAACAAGCTGAATACCTCGATCTTGTATTTTCTTTTCATCATGAAAAGCGTACCGAACTGGTCACCCGCATCCGTTCCGGTGAAATGAAAGGTGTATTTGCTTCCCGTTCCCCAAAACGCCCGAACCACCTGGGAATAACTACCGTAAAACTGATTCGGCGGGAAGGTGGCAAATTGTATGTCGAAGGAGCCGATGCTTTAGACGGTTCTCCGGTGATCGATATTAAATATTGCGATACCTCTGTCTTCGACCAAAAACATGTTCACCAAACCATTCAGGCAGATTCGCCCCGCATCGACATTGTCCGAAATATCATGCAGAATGAAACCGATGAGTTATTATTAAAAGCTGCACAATTCCATGGACATATCTGTCCCGGCTTAGCTTTAGGAGTTTTGGGGGCAACTCAGGTAATGCAACAATTATACAATCAGCAGGAAGATCCCCAAGCGTATACTTTAACGGCAGAAATGCAAAATTGTCCGATCGACGGAGCGATGTTTATCACCGGTTGCACACCGGGTACACACCGTTACCAGCAAGGCGATCCGGAAAACATGTGTTTTTACTTAAAAAATAAAGCCGGAAAAGGCTGGAAAGTCAGTTTCGATCCCAACAACCGGGAATATATGAACCGCCATCTCCCCGCCGACTCGTCAACTTCTGCGAAAGGTTTCGCCACCCTTAAACTCGATCCTCACCAACTGTTCACCATCGAAACACTATAGTTCACGGGGGAGGGAAGCGATTGATCGCTAAAGACCCGCCCCTGGATGTCCGAAAAAAAAAAGCGAGTCACTTTCGTAACTCGCTTTCACAATTCGGCGCCAACCTACT
>ERZ773221.3172-NODE-3172-length-11373-cov-19.964216_pt1 | contig 11373 bp, 9 predicted proteins | sample MGYA00580994_ERZ773221 | MGnify/ENA primary metagenome ERZ773221 (study PRJEB29015, sample SAMEA2737758) | human gut metagenome | biome: human gut; feature: human-associated habitat; material: faeces | place: China | collected 2012 ... | reverse complement strand
CGCAGCTGCCGGAGCGGTGCTTAAGCCGCAAGGCGGGAATTGTGCGGTGTTGCCTCAACATTGTGATTCCTTTTTGGCTGCTTAGCCCGCTTTTCATTTTCTCCAGATCATCACCCCCATCCAGAACAGGTTGGCGAAGATCCTGTCGGTGCCGGTGGCCACCATGGCCGGGAACAATGCCCAGAACAGCACCACCCGACGGCAATATGCCCCAGCATCTGCCGCGTTCCTGGAATACATTCGCTCTCGGCTGGGGGATGCCTTTTGCTGATTTCACCCATACCAACAACAAACACCGTGCCGCCATGCAGGGGGGTCTCCTGCTTGCGGCACGGTGCTTTGTTGTATCAGGCTATTGTCGGGTTATTGTTTCTTTTTGGCTAGCTGTCTGCCCACGGCCCACAGCCAATCCAATGCGGCGGCGGCAAGGGCGGGGTACACGATCAGGCCGAACAGCTGGTACCAGGTGGGGATAAAGTAATCTGCCCCGCCGGGCAGGGTGCTGGCGGCGTTCAGGGTAATGCTTTGCGGAGTAAAGGTCAGGCCCACGGTCTTGTTTTCATCGGGGCTGCAGGGATCCAGCCGCAGTGCCACGATCTGGGTGCGCGGCAGGGTGTACACATAGGTGCCGTCCGCCAGCACTTTGGGGAAGACGCGGCGGTCCTGGCTGTAGGGCTCCCCCGTTTTTGTGGTGTAATACAGGCACATTTCGCGGGAATCGCCGTCAAACTCCACGTTGTAGCTCACGGTACGCACCACGCGGCCGGATACATCCTCCAAAATCATCTGCGGGTCGCCGCCTGTGGTAATCAGCTGGCCCTGGGGTGCGCTGTTCTCCCCCGGCTCCCCCCAGGTCAGCTCGGCCAGCTGCCAGCTTTCAATGGGGATCGAGGTTTCAGTCAGGGTGCCTTTTGCCTTGGCGGAGCTGTCCCCCGCAAAGGCCACCGCACCCTGCACCAGCCAGAACACCAGCGCCGCGCACCAGCACAGCACCGGCAAGGCAAAGCGATGGGCAAACAGTCGGTTCAGGCAGCTTTTCCATGTCATCTCTTTCATTGGGCCGCCTCCTTGCTCATCTGCATTGTGACCGGCTCATACCCGGCATCCGTTACGCGGTAGAGCAGGGTCTGCCCCGCCTGCGCAGCGGCCAGGTGGTCGGTAAACAGGTTCTGATAGCTCTGCACAAAGATATCGTCGATCTTTTGCAGGTAAAGCACCGTACAGCCGTTGGCACGCACGGTTTCATCCAGGCGTTCAGCGGTGTAGGGGTGGTAGTAGCGCTGCTTCACGCCCTCCTCCTGCGGTTCCAGCTCCGGCAGGCCGAAGGTTCCGCCGCCGCCCTCCTGCGTGGCCCCCACGCCGGAGTAATCCACCAGGACGGGGTAAAAATCAAACACGGCAGAGAACCAGTGTTCGCCGTTATCCCCCTGGCTGACAAAAAACACGCGGTCGTTTTCGTTCAGGTAATCGCTGCACAGCCAGTCAGCTTCGGCGCGGGCGGTCTTGCGGTCGGCGAATTCGCCATCCGAGAAGCCCAGCACCGAAAGCTGCGGCAGGATCATGCCGTTCACCCGCACCAGCATGGCGGCGGCCATCAGCAGAACACCGGCCTGGCCAGCCAGGGCAATCCAGCGGCGGGCCGGGGCTTTCTGTTCGCCATCCGCGGTTTGCAGGGCGGTGCTCCAGCAGGCCAGCGCCATAAAGAACCAGCCGATATAGTAAGTATAGATATAGCGGTTATAATCCACCAGCCCCACGGCCTGATCCGGCTTGAAAATAAAGCCATAGCTAAGCGCCAGCATGAGGTTATACCCCACAAAGCATGCAAGGGACAGCACCCCGATGCAGCCAATGCGCAGCTTGAGCTGGCGGCCTCTGGCGCAGATGGCCGCCACCAAGAACACCAGCAGAATCAGCACCACAACATTGCGGCCCTGGCCGATCATGCTCAGCCGACCATCCGAAGTCCAGAACTGGTGGCCCATATCGGCCATGGCTTGGGTGAACTGGCTCTGGCGCTCGGCGTAAAAGCCCTCCACCGGCTGGCCCAGCAAAATCTTGATGCCGTTGATGACCACAGCGGACAAGGGGGCGCTGGTTTCGCCGGTGCCGCCCTCGCTGGCACTTTTGGCAACCAGAATGCCCACATAGCGGATGTTCCAGAAATAATAGATCAGCATGGGCGCGGCAAAGCAGGCAATGGCAAAGCCGGTGCGGCGGGCAAGGCCCTTTTTGAAGGGGTGCTCCGCAAACAGCCAGGCATCCACAGCCATCAGCCCCGCCGCCACCAGGGACAGCACAAAGGTGTTGGCCTTGATGTTGGCCGCCAGCGCCAGTACCGGCAGTACGGCCCACTTGGGGCCGCCGGTTTTGCGCAGCGCCAGCCACAGCGCCACAGCGCCGCCCAGTGCAAGGCCCGCGGGCACATCGCCATAGGCGGTCATATAAGTGGTATCCAGATAGATCGTATGGTTATACACCGTCAAAAACCAGGGGGCAAACCAGCAGATTGCTGCCAGCGGCACCGCAATGCGGTACTGGCGGAAGTTCAGCCCGCCCAGCACCGCGGCAAACACGGCGGCGGCCAGCACATCATACGCCACATAGATCTTCCAGTCTGCATAATGGCCCAAAAACTGGAAGAAGTAGGAGAGCAGCGGCAGGCCGGGGTTCTGGGTCTGGGGCCAGGGGGTTCCAAGGGTAGCCAGGGCATACAGGCGGTTATCCGCCTTGGTCACCTTTACGGCGGTAGCCCACAGGCTGAGTTCATCATACTTGGTTGCCAGCGGCTGGCGGATGAAAAAGTACACCGCAAATGCCAGCGCCATGCCCCAGAACAGCACCGTCCCCGGTGTAACCAGGCGGCGGTAGGCCGGGCGCTGGCCTTTGTGGGGCACCAGCGCCCACACGCCGCTGCCCACAAACACCGCCCACAGCAGCACAGTGCCGGGCAGCAGCAGGTTTGCCATGCCCGCAGCCGTCAGCCAGGCAACGGCAATGCCCAGCGCGGTCAGCGGGGCCAGCGCAGCATGCAGGTTACATTTGAGCGTTAGGAACGCGCAGAACAAAAACAGCACCGCCAGCGCGGCAAAGATGCAAAGCAGCTCCATAGAATCACCATTTTATACAACATAAAAGCCCTGCGGGTGTGCCCCCAAGCCATGGGCGCACCGCCCCACAGGGCTCTTTTTTACTTTTTGCGGAAAACATCAACGGCAAGGCAGGCAAACGCAGCCCCCACAGCCGGGGCAAACAACAGCAGCAGCCATTGGCCGCCGTTTGGCACAAAGCGCAGGTACCACGGCTGCACCGGGTTGAGCGCCACGCCGTCCAGCCGGGTAGGCACGCCACCCACACTGTCCGGGTCAATGCGCAGCCCGGTCACGGTAAGGCCGCCCAGGTCAAAGGTATACTGATTTTCGCCGCTCACGCGGGCAAAAACTTTCTGGGTCTCGCTGTACTCGGTCTGGCCGGGGCGCAGGTAATACAATGCTACGCTGCCGGGCGGCAGGTAGTGCACGGCGTCCAGCTCCACCGTTTCCAGCCAGGCTTCGCCCCGCCAGATGATGTGCGGGTCGTTGTCGGTGGAAAGATACCAGCCGGGTTCATCCACCGGCGCGGTATGCCATTCATCGTCATCATAATTGACAAAGCTTTCAAATTCCAGGTCATCCGCCGTCAGGGTGCGGGTCACCATAGTGCCGTCTGCTTTATGGTTCAGCATCACAGCGCTGCCCACCAGCACGTACACCAGCCACACAATAACAGCGGCGGCATATGCCAATATCAGCAGCTGCTGGGGGCGCAGCGGGCGGCCCGCACGGGCGGGGGCGGCAAAACGCTTGGTTGGGCGTTTATCTTTCATTGTACCACCCCGCTTTCTGCCACAGCCACCGGGGTAAAGGCGATAGGCTTGCTGCGGCCTTCAAACCGGTAGAGGGTTGCAGGCATATTCGCTTTCAGCCCGCCTTCGAACCGGCTGCTGAACTCCCGCTCCAGATAGTTGTCCGCGCGGTCGATCAGCAGGTAGTCGATCTGCTTTTCTTCCATATAGGCGGTCAGAGAGTCTGCGGTGCAGACCGCCTCAAAGTCATACAAGGTCCAGTTCAGGCTTTCCACCAGGTTCATAAAGTCGGAGTCCCACCGGCTGGAATAATCATCGTTGCCCCACCAGGTACCGCCATAGCCGTTGACCACCTTGGCGGTCAGCTCATACTTGTAGTAGTACCAGCGGGTGGCATCATCGCCCTGACTGATGACCAGCACGCGGTCCGGCCAGTCCAGCACGGTGTTCATTGCTTCAGCGCGGTTCTTTACATCGCGGCGCAGGGTGTACAGGCTGTCGGCGTTGGTCCAGAACCCGGCTGCGGGCACACCGCGCCAGGCAAAAATACCCAGCACTGCCGCAGCGGCCAGCCCCAGCGCCGCACGGCCCAGCCGCTGCGCCGCGCCGCTGCCCTGCCCCACCGCAAAGCCCAGCACACAGAAGCCGTACAGCATCCACCCCTGCAGGTAGGGCGCGATATAACGCTCATAGTCCTTCAAGGCGGAGCCTTCGGCCTCGGAGAAATTGTAGAAGTACAAAATCAGGTGGAAGAGATACAGCGCGGCAAAGCAGAACGCCCCGCCCACAAAGCCAACCACGGTGCGGCGGCGTGCGGCACCGGCAGGCGCTGCCACAAAGGCCGCCGTGAACAGCAGCAGAATGCAGCTGACGGCCATGATGGGCGCGCCCACCAAACAGACGCGGCGGTACGAAAATGCCTGGCCCATGCTCTGCATGATCTGGGCAAAGCGTTCTTCGCGCCCAATGCCCAGCAGCTGCTTGATGCCGCCGGTCAGCACAGCACCATAGCTCAGGCCCGCGCTGCCCACGCTGGCCCCAGTGGTTTCGGTTGGGGTCACGGCGGCGGTATAGCGGTTCCAGCTGATAAACACCGCCAGCACCACCGCCGCCAGAATACTGCATTTTGCCAGCGATACGCCGAAAATGCGTGCAGGCTTTGTATCCGGGTGCGGCGTACCGAACAGCTGATCCAGCCCGATCAGGAACGTAACGATCAAGGCATAGGCAAAACCGATATCTTTGGTCATGGTCAGCACGGCAAGTGGCATGGCACAGGCAAAAAAGCCGGTTTTGCGCCCGCCCGCCGCGGCATACAGGCACAGGGTTCCGCCAAACAGCAGCGCCAGGGGGGTATCCGCCATGGCGTTGGCGTAAATGGTGGATGGGGTGCCCGCCGGAACCACGCTGAAAAAGAACGGCAGAAGAAAGCCCGCAGCAAACACCAACACAGCACCCGCCCAGTTTTTGCGCGGCATGGCTGCCGCCGGGGCAATGCAGGCCAGGAACAAAATATCCAGCCCGGCCAGGCACTGCCATTCATAAAACTGGCCCGGTACGCGCTGGAAGAGATAGGAAACCAGGCTGGTTGCCGGGTAGGTAAAGCTCGCCGTCAGGTTGATGGGATCCGCCACATACAGCGCAGCGCGCTCCGCCACCATCTTGGGGGCAAGGCCCCAGGCGGTAAATTCATCCCACTGGGTAAACATGGGCTGCTGCAAAGCAAACAGCACCCACAAAAAGCAGCTGCCGCCCACAAAAAGCAAAAAGCCGGGGCTGAACAGCGCCTGCCGGATAGCCCGCCACCCGGCACGCACCCCAAAGTAGACCCCACCGGCCAGCCAGACCGCCATGATGATAAAATGGCCGAACTGCAAAAGCCCCAGCAGGGAAAGCAGATACAGCACCACAACCGACCCGCACAAGGCGGGCAACGGCAGCAGGGCGGCATCGAACCGGGTGCATGCCGCCACGCACAGACAGCATGCGGAGAAGAACAGCAAAAACAGCAGGCCGAATACAATCTGCACGGTACAGCACCTCCCGGATTGAAATTAAAAAATAATAGAGAATCATGTTGGTGGACCGCCGCCCGGTGGGCGGCTTAGAAAATTGGGGCAAGGTAGCATATAAAGGCTGATTCTATACCCGAAGACTATCACGCAAAAGCCGCGAAAAACCGCAGATTTGATCGTGCCGCAGGCACACCGCCATTATTCTTTTAACTATTCTCTCATATACGCGTAAGCCAGCTCACGCGTATACGACGTACACCGGCCCCACAAAGTAGTGCTGGAAGAGCAGCACAGCGCCAAAAACGGCATAGCAGGCGCACAGCGGGATGATGGCCGCTTCGGCCTTTTCTTCCGTGATGGCGGGGCGGATGGTTTTGCGCAGCAGTACGGCCAGGGCGGGCAGCAATGCCAGCCAGACGCAGAGGAAATACCGCGCCTGCAGCCCCACAATGCGCACCATGCCCACCGGGGTATAGGTGATATACATGGCTGCTGTGGCACCGGCGGCGTACACCAGCGCCAGCAGCGCCACCCCGCCCACGCGGCGGCGGGTGGGGAACGCATCGGCGCGTTTTGGCTGCGCAGCAGCCAGCAGGGCGGCCAACAGCAGCACCAGCGGGCCGGTCAGGTTCAAAAAGCTGATAGGCAGGTCCTTCCAGCCGAACAGGCCGAGCTGCCCAATAAAGAAATCATTCTCTCCCAGGGTCCCCCAGAACGCAGCAATGGTCCGCAGAGGGTTGCGCAGCACAAAGGCCAGCTGTTCACCGCCGTTTACCGTGCTGCCGCCCTGGCGCTCAATGATGGGATAGCTATAGCGGAACGCCGTTCCGTACCATTCCGTCAGCAGGGTAACGGCCATAGCACCGCCAAAGCCGCCCAGCGCCCACAGCGGGCGGCGTCCCTTGGCGTGCCATTCCCGCTTTGCCACCAAAAAGATAGGCAGCACCCACAAAAGGTTCAGGTACGGTTTAGCGATATTGACAAAGATGCAGGCGGCGGTGTAAATGCCCACCGTCCGGGTGTCCCACTCCTTGCGGGTCAGCAGGGCAAGCATCAGGTAATAGCAGCCCAGCAGGGTTGCATCATAGCTCAGTGATGCCCCCATAAACAGCGACATCGGCAGCAGCATAATGGCCGCAAAGGCCGGGCGGTAACGCTCCGCTTTGGCCAGCGCCAACGCGCACAACAGCGTGTAGGCCAGCAGGTTGACGATGCGCCCGCCGTACAGGCAGCCCAGCGCGCCAAAGCCCAGCAGGCGTGCCAGCGCCATACCGACCGCGCCCGGCAGGAATGGAATGACCAGAAAGCTGACCGGCTCGCTGACCGGGTCCGGCACAGAATCCCGCACATCGTGCGCCAGGTACAGGGCAAAGCTGTCCGCCATGCTCTGCACTGCGCCGTCCTTGCCGTATTGCTTCAGGGCATAGCCCGCGGTGTTATAGGCTTTTTCCGCCCCGGTATCGGGGTCGGTGCCCACACCGGCAGAGGTATGCGCATTCACCCATGCACCGGGGAACGCTTCCAGCAGGTAGGCCACATCGTCCGGGTAGGTGCGGGAAGCATCAAAATCAAAGTGCCCGGTGGAGATGGCATAGGTGCGCAGGTAATGGTCGGCTTCGTCCGGCGTTTGCAGCGGCGGGTTGGCAAATGCAAACAGCAGCCCGCACAAAAAGATGCACACGGCCCCTTTTGCCGCAAATCCTTTTGCAAACCGCCGCACACAATACCCGGCCAGCAGACATACTTCCAGAAAGGCCGCACACCCCAGTGTGACCACCAGGGGGGACACACGGTTATCCAGCCCAAAGAACACCCGCCAGTAATAGGCCCACAGCACGCCGCACACGGCGGCGCACAGCACAGCCAGCCCCCACCGCACAGCGGCGGGCAGCTTTTGTAATTTTATTGGCATAAAACTTCCTTACAACCGCCCTTACAGAATGTACTGGCCGACCTTGTACTGGTCCAGGTTGCCGCGCAGGAACTCAATGGTTTCGGCAAGGCCCTGTTCAAAGGTATACTGCGGTTTCCAATCGGTCAGGGTGCGCAGCTTGGTGGCATCGCCCAGCAGGCGGTTGACCTCGCTCTTTTCGGGGCGCAGGCGCTCGGCTTCGCAGACGATCCTGGCGCTGGGGTTGATCTGGGCAATCAGCTCATTGGCCAAATCGCCGATGGAGTGTTCCACGCCGGTGGCAATGTTGATCTCCTGGCCAATGGCGGCATCGCAGTCCGCAATAGCCATAAAGCCGTGGGCGGTATCCTTAACATAGTTAAAGTCGCGGGTAGGGGTCAGGCTGCCCAGCTTGATCTCCTGCTGGCCGGCCAGCAGCTGGGTGATGATGGTGGGGATGATGGCGCGGCCGCTCTGGCGCGGGCCATAGGTGTTGAAGGGACGCACAATGGAAACCGGCAGGTCAAAGCTGCGGTAAAAGCTTTCAGCCAGGCGGTCCGCGCCGATCTTGGTGGCAGAGTAGGGGCTCTGGCCTTGGAACGGGTGATGCTCGTCAATGGGCACATACTGGGCGGTGCCGTATACTTCGCTGGTGGAAGTAACCATCACGCGCTGGGTGCCCAGCTCGCGGGCGGCGTTCAGCACGTTCAGGGTGCCCTTGATGTTGGTATCCACATAGCTGTCCGGGCTGTGGTAGCTGAACGGAATGGCAATCAGGGCAGCCAGATGGAACACGCGTTCCTGCCCGCGCATGGCAGTACGCACGCCGTTGGGGTCACGCACATCGCCCATAAAGATATCCATTTCATTGCGGATTTCCGGGGGCAGGGTATCGATCCAGCCCAGGGAACCAAACGAGTTATACAGGCAGAAAGCACGCACTTTCTCGCCGCTTTTTACCAGCTCTTCGGCCAGATGGCTGCCGATAAAGCCATCGGCACCGGTCACCATAACGGTATGGGACATTGTAAAAACACTCCTTTTTATATGGCAATACCGCCCGCAGGGCAGAACAATCCAATTATTACAAAATAGTATAACCGATTTGCGGCCTGATTTCAACCAATGCCCCGCCCAGCGTGCAAAAAAGTGCCAGGGCTGCCGCGGATAAGGTAGGCCTACATTAAATTTATATAAAGATTATTCCGTTTGTATCAAAGAGTTCGGCAATATGTTATAATAGGGCAATACCGCATAATTCTAAGTGCCGATACGGCGAGCGAGGTGCGGCAGATGCCAAGCCAAAAGCGCAGATAATACTGGATGTCTTATCGAGCATTTTGGCAACGCAGATGCCGTGCCGCAGCTGCCGGAGCGGTGCTTAAGCCGCAAGGCGGGAATTGTGCGGTGTTGCCATAGGATAAATACAGTGCTGGGCCGCCTTGCCGCATTCCCTGCCCTGTAGTGGAAAGGAGCCTGCACCCATGCCGCAACGCGAACCTGCCCTGCTTTGGCTGCGGGACTGCGCCTTGACCGCATTGGTCCTTGCGCTGTGTACGCTGACAAGCTGGGTATTTTTCCGGCTGGATTTTGTTTCTTCCAACTATATCCTGACCTATATCCTGGGCGTCATGTATATCAACGTCTTTACATCGGGGTTGGTGTACGGCGTTGTGGCTTCGCTGTTCTCGGTGATGCTGGTCAACTATATGTTCATTGACCCCTTTATGCAGTTCCGCATCCGGTCAGACGACATGGTAACGGCAGTGGTCATGCTCTGCGTTTCGCTGCTCTGCTCCTCGCTGACGGGGCGTATCAAGGTACAGGCCGCCCAAAGCGAGCGCAAAGCCTACGCTTCGCAGGTGCTGCTGGAAGCCAGCCGCAGCCTGTTGGGGGCCGAAGCCCCCGACACCATTCTGCGGATAACGGCCACCCAGCTGGGCAAGCTGTTGGAGCGCCCGGTCTGCTTTGCCCCCGCACCGGAGCACATTGCACCGGGAACCCTGATTCTGCCCCCGCTCAGCCAGACGGATTACCGCAGTTGCCCGGCGCTGCATGAATTCAGCACCTATGAGCACAATCTGGCATTATCCATCCTGGATGTGTGTTCCCTGGCGCTGGAAAAAGAAGCCTCCAACCGCACCCGGCGCGAAATTGAGGAAGCCGCCCGCCAGGAACAGCTGTGCGCCAACCTGCTGCGCAGCATCAGCCATGACCTGCGCACCCCGCTGACAAGCATTTCCGGCAACGCGCTGATTTTGACCGAGAAAAATCCCCTGCTGACCGAGGAAAAGCGCCGGGAGCTTTCTGCCGCAATTTATGAGGACGCCAACTGGCTGAACCATCTGGTGGAAAATCTGCTTTCCATCACCCGGATGGAGAACGGCCAGGTAAACCTGCGCATTCAGCCGGAGCTGATTCAAGACATTTTTGACGATGTACTGGCTCATTTAGACCATGACGCCGCCCGCCACACCATTGTGACCAACGTGGCGGATGACCTGCTGATGGCCGATATGGACGCCCAGCTGATTGAGCAGGTGCTGGTGAACCTCATCAACAACGCCATCAAATATACCCCCGAACATTCCCGCATCAAGCTTTCCGCCGCGCCGGAGGGCAAATTTGTCCGCATCTGCGTAACGGATAACGGCCCCGGCATCCCGGAAGAGAGCCGGGATAAGCTGTTTGATATGTTTTATACCCTTGGCAAAACCCGCAGCGATGGCCGCCGCGGGCTGGGTCTTGGGCTGGCCTTGTGCCGTTCCATTGTTGCCGCCCATGGCGGTGTGATCGATGTACAGAACGCTGCACCGCACGGTGCCTGCTTCCGTTTTACACTCCCGCGAACTGAGGTGACCCTGTATGAATAAACCGCTGATCCTTGTGGTGGAGGATGACCTGGCTGTTGCACGGCTGATCTCCACCACACTGGAAACCCGCAATTATCAGTACCACCGTGTACAGAACGGAGCCGGTGCCCTGTTGGAAGCTGCTTCGGCACGGCCAGATGTAATTTTGCTGGACCTTGGCCTGCCGGATATGGACGGTATTGATGTGATCCGCAAGATTCGCGGGTGGAGCAATGTGCCCATTCTGGTGGTTTCGGCCCGCAGTGATGATACCGACAAAGTATCCGCCTTGGATGCCGGTGCAGATGATTACCTGACCAAGCCGTTTAGTGTAGAGGAGCTTTTGGCTCGGCTGCGCGTGGCGCTGCGCCGTGTGCGGTATGATACTTCCCGCGCAGGTGACCAGGCCAGCATATACGAGAACGGAGAACTGCGCATTGACTATGCCGCAGGCTGTGTGTACCGCGGCGGAACGGAGATTCACCTGACCCCCATTGAGTACAAGCTGATCTGCGTGCTGGCCAAGAACACCGGCAAAGTGCTGACCCACAACTATCTGCTGAACGAAGTCTGGGGCAGCCCGGCCGCATCGGATACGCCGTCCCTGCGCGTATTTATGGCAACGCTGCGCAAAAAAATTGAGGAAGACCCCAGCCACCCCCGCTATATCCAGACCCACATCGGCGTTGGTTACCGCATGATCCGCCAGTAAAGTTTGGGGCAACACCGCACAATTCCCGCCTTGCGGCTTAAGCACCGCTCCGGCAGCTG
>ERZ773221.3166-NODE-3166-length-11393-cov-4.529899_pt1 | contig 11393 bp, 10 predicted proteins | sample MGYA00580994_ERZ773221 | MGnify/ENA primary metagenome ERZ773221 (study PRJEB29015, sample SAMEA2737758) | human gut metagenome | biome: human gut; feature: human-associated habitat; material: faeces | place: China | collected 2012 ... | reverse complement strand
GGAACGAATCTGTTCCCGGCTCATGGAAGCGATATCGGTGGCGCCAAAGTCCCAACCGATGCCCACAAGTCCGCGGTTGAGCCAATCCGCCGCGTATATGCCTCCTCTGCCCGCACGAATCATCCAAGAGCTCATGTTTTTCCCCTCCAAGCTAATTTACATATGTATTATTCCACTGTGCTGCATTTCTTACCGTATTGAATGGCGTGGTTTGTCGGGCTGTGGCGGGTGTCTGCAATTTGATGGCAACGGCAACGTCTGGGCTATCATTGCACTCCAGCGAAACCGCGTGCCTCAACCGCAACTTCGTATTGGCTACGGTCAGCGGGCTCATCGTCTTATTCGCCATGATGGCCGCCATGTCGCACCTGCCTACCTATTCCCAACTAGCGCACGGTATGGGTCCCACCGCGGTGGCCTCCGGCTATGGCAAGCGCGAATACTACGTGTTCTCGGCAACTGGCACCAGGGATCTTGCGTATCAGGCTTTGACAGCGCAGATAAAATGCATGAAAACACTGGCGAACGCTTTTGATGCAATGTCTGTTTTCGTGGTTTGAAAAGAGTTGGGACCTATGTCCCACGACATGCACCCATACGGGCCGTAGGGGCATTCTCTCTTCACCCGTGCTTTTTTAAAATCGGGATAACGGATTAGCTCGATGATGAGAAGGGAGACAGCCATGGGTGTAGAGAGCGTCAATTACCAGTGTCCGGCATGCGGAGGCCCCCTACGCTACGACGGTGCGAAGGCGCTACTTGTCTGTAACCACTGCGACTCGGAATTTGCGTTGGCCGATATCGAGGCCCGCTATGCGGCCAAGCAAGAGAGCGCGGAAGAGAGAGCCCAAGCAGTTGCAGGCAACGCTGGCGGTGCGGCGCAAGCAGGGGCCGCAACTGAAGCCGAGAGCCTTAACGGCGCCTACGTGTGCTCGTCTTGTGCAGCCGAGCTTGTCTGTGATGATACAACCGCCGTTTCCGAGTGCCCCTACTGCGGAAACCCCGTGGTTGCGGCCGGGCGCTTCTCAGGAGATTTCCGTCCCGATCTTGTGATTCCTTTCAAACTTGATCGCAAGGCGGCCGAGAGTGCATTGGCCGAGCACTACAAGGGCAAGGTGTTGCTTCCCAAGAGTTTTGCCGGCGGCAACAGAATCAAAGAAGTCCAAGGCGTTTACGTTCCCTTCTGGCTCATGGATGCCGACGCTGCGGGCTCCGCAACCTTTGAAGCCACGCGTACGCGTCGGCATTATGAGGGCGATGACGAGGTTATCGAGACCGATCACTTCAACGTTGAGCGTGAGGGCTCCGTATCTTTTGAACGTATTCCAGTGGATGGCTCGAGCAAGATGCCCGATGCCCACATGGATGCCATCGAGCCGTTCGACTACGGTGCGCTTGTGCCGTACTCGGTGGCCTATATGCCGGGATTCGTGGCAAACCGCTACGACGAGGACGCTGAGACCTGTCGCGAACGTGCGGAAAAGCGCATTGATACGAGCGTGCGCCAAGCGCTCGAGAACTCTATTGAAGGCTATGACGACGTTACGTGCGATAGCTGCGAAGTCGAGAAAAACTGGGCTGATCCGGTCTATGCGCTCATGCCCGTCTGGATGCTCGGTACCATCTGGGAAGGCGAGCAGTTCCTCTTTGCCATGAACGGCCAGACGGGTCGTTTGGTGGGTGACCTGCCGGTGGACAAGAAAAAGCGTACGTTCATAGGCGTGGGTATTTTTGCCGCTTTGTTCCTCATCTGCTTTGCCGCGGTCAACTTCGGTGGATTCCTTGCCGAGAATGCAGCGGCTTTGCAATGGGGCTTCATGCTCCTCACTCCACTGTTGGTGGCGCTTATCGTATGTGCGGTGCTAACGGGTCAGATGAAAAGCGCGGTCGAAGCAACAGAAGCTGACCGTTACCTTGACGCCTCTTCGATAAACATCACGCGCCAGCTCGACACCTTTACGCATACCACTACCAAGCGCATCCATCACGAGAAAAGTGAAAAGGATTAATCGTTTGACTTTCAGTTCGTCATAACGAATGCGAACTCGGGGTCATAAGTTTTGACGAAACGGTTTTTCATGAAAGGAGAAGATCATGGGACTTCTGAAGGCAGGCGTCGGGGCGGCTGGCGGCGTATTGGCCGATCAATGGCGTGAGTACTTTTATTGCGAGGCTCTGGACGCCGATACGTTGGTTGCCAAGGGCGAGAAGCGTGTTGGCAAGCGCGGATCCAACACCAAGGGCGAGAACAACGTTATCTCGGACGGCTCGATCGTGGCGGTAGCCGACGGCCAGTGCATGATGATCGTCGAGAATGGTGCGGTGGTTGACGTCTGCGCCGAGCCCGGCGAATTCGTCTACGACACGGGTACTGAGCCCTCGGTGTTCTCGGGCAAACTCGGCGACATGGTCAAGAAATCGTTCGAACAGGTGGGGCGCCGCTTTACTTTCGGCGGGGACGCTGGCAAGGATCAGCGCATCTACTACTTCAACACCAAGGAGATCGTAGGCAACAAGTACGGCACCGCAAGCCCTGTGCCGTTTCGCGTGGTCGACGAGAAAATCGGTTTGGATGTCGACATCACCGTGCGCTGTAACGGCGAGTACTCCTACAAGCTGGTCGATCCGCTGATGTTCTACAAGAACGTCTGCGGCAACGTCGAGAGCGCCTATACGCGCGATCTTATCGACTCGCAACTCAAGAGCGAGCTGCTTACGGCCCTGCAGCCGGCTTTCGCCCGCATCAGCGAGATGGGCATTCGCTACAGTGCCGTGCCCGCCCACACCAGGGAGCTGGCCGATGCGCTCAACGAGGAACTTTCGCACGAGTGGAAGGAGCGGCGCGGCATCGAGATCGCGGCCTTTGGCGTAAATACCATCTCGGCGCCCGAAGATCAGGAACAGATGATTCGCGACCTGCAGAAGGCGGCCGTCATGGCCAATCCTGCGATGGCTGCGGCCAACATCGCCTCGGCGCAGAGCGATGCCATGCGTACCGCTGCGGCCAATCCTGCCGGTGCCGCCATGGGCTTTATGGGTATGGGCATGGCCAGCGGTATGGGCGGCATGAACGCCGCGCAGCTCTTTGGCCAGGCGTCTCAAGCGCAGCAGGCTCCCGCTCAGGCGCAGCCTGCTGGTGCAGCTGGCGGAGTTGCGGCGGGTACCGGCACGGTGGCAGCGGGAGCCGCCTGGACCTGTTCGTGTGGTACTCAGAACACCGGAAAGTTTTGCGGCAACTGCGGGAGCCCTAAGCCCGAGGCTGCAGGACCCTGGTTCTGCACCAACTGCGGCACCCAGAACACGGGGAACTTCTGCTCTGGCTGCGGGAGTAAACGCCCGTAGCCAGAAGATGCGGGGTCACAGGACGATGGCATGATGCCGCGCGCATAAGTCGCCGTCGACAGCCGGCTTGGCTGGCGTGTTATAGGGTACGTATCCCAGTCCGAAGTGGCCGTCGGCGGCCCTGTGATCCCGTTTGTCTCATTCAATAAAAAGCAAGATCGCGTGAGAAAGGAGCACACCATGAAAAAGAAACTCAACTCCCTTATTGCCGTGGCCCTGTGTGCGCTTGCTACATGCTTCGTGCTCGTCGGTTGCTCACCCTGCACACCCTGCTGGCGAACGATTGGCAGGTGGACGCGACGGACATGCTCGACGATTCCACCGTCAACGGCGGCACGTACGAAAACTACTTCTACGGGGACGTCTCACCGGGGGAGACAGCCAACGAGATCTGCGCTTACGACGGCCTTACTTCGATAGACGAGTTGAAAGACATTCATGCCCAGCTCAGTGTGTACGACAGCAAGACCTTTGCCGACATCGCGATCTACGATATCAACATCGAGTAAGAGATGTGATGGCATTGGCTGGCTCGTGAGATAGCAAGGCGACGAGGCGGTCGGGGATGGTAATCTTCCGGCCGCTTTTTGCTGGGGATACTTCGATTACGCCTCGTCGTTCAAGCCGGGAACGATATTGCCCTCGGCCACCGCATGCACAGCTAGGCGCAGGATGTTGTCGTAGCCGGTCTTGGCGAGAATTTCGCCGATACGCCGCTTAACGGTTCCCTCGCTCATGTAGAGCTCGGCCGCGATCTCTTTGCGCGTTTTGGCCTCGCACGTCAGTCGTAGGATCTGAATCTCTACGTCCGTGAGCGAGGCTGTGCCTGAAAAGATCGAGTCAGGCGTTTTTTGGGGAAAGGTCTGGTAACCCGAGGCGGTCGAGCGCATGACGGCCATGAGTTCGCCGATGCCGACGTTCTTGTATACAAAGCTGTCGACGCCGGCGGCTTTTGCCTGCTCGACAAAAGTAACTTCGGGCATACCCGTCATGATGACCACGCGCACCGTGGGGTCTGCCTCCTTGATGCGCCGGGCGGCCACGATGCCGTTGGAGCCGTTCTCGGTGCAGACGTCCATGAGCACGAGTCCGCATCCGAGTCTGGCTGTGCGTTCAGGGGCCTCAGTGGCATCTGCGAGGCTAGCTGCGACGTGCATGTCCTCCTGGGCGTTTATCGCGCAGGCCAGGCTCTCGCGCAACATCGCCTGGTCCTCAACGAGCAGAACTTCAATCATTGCCAGTCCCCCCTCTATGCAAGCGGCCCCATCGTAGGTTGTTGCGTCGTGCGGCACGGTGTTGTTGCCCGTTCCCTCGTGCTCCCGCTAACGGGGATTTCGGCACGAACCGTGAACGTCGGCTCCCAGCCCACGCTCAGCGTACCGCCCAACGATGCTATCTCTCTTCTCATTCCCGTGATGCCGCCCCGTTCAATAAGCGGTTGTGGTGACGACTCGCCATCGTCGGTGATGGCGAGGTGGGCTGTGCCGCCGGTACACTCCAGCTCAACAAAAACCTGTTTGGCATGGGCATGCCGGCATGAGTTTGTGCAGGCCTCTCGGATTATGTGCGTGAAGGCTATGCCGGCACTGCCCTCCGGAAGCTCACCGTTCATCTTGATCGCGACGCCCACCAGCGCAAAAGCCGATACAACGGCTTCGAGCTCGGTGGAAGCGTCGGCTTCCGTGCCACGGCGCAAATCGACCATGACGGATGAGAGGAGCCGCTCGAGTTCGGCAACCGATGTGGGGTCGGTCATGCCCATCTCGAGATAGCGATGGAGAATCGAGAGCCGCTGCCCAATGACGTCGTGCACACGCGAGCGCATACTCAGGTAGGCGGAGGCTTGTGCCACGCGCTCGATGTCGGCAAGGCGCATCCGTAGCTCGGTGGCGGCCTCCTCAAGTTCGCGGTTGGTCTTGGCGAGGGCCGCATTTGCACGCGCTGGCTCGGTGACGTCGAGGCATACGATTCTTCTCAGGGGACGGTGGCCGCCGGTTGTATCTCGGACGAATAAACACGTTGTGCTATCGGGAAGATTCACCAAAAGGCGGTCTTTATCCTCCATTAGCGTCTCGGGCACGCCTAGGAAGTCTGCTTCAACGGCCAAGTCGCGGCCGATTTCGGAAAGGCTTGCCCACAGCTGGGTCTGATCTCCGAGGTCGCAGGGTAACTCCAATGCAGAGAGGCATTCCCTCATCCGCACGTTCATAAAGGTGGATCCGCCGGTGGGGCCGATGACCAGTACGCCCGCGGGCATTCCCATTAACGTTTCGGCCGTGCTGAGTTCCGAGAGGCTCTCTGAGCGTCTGACGAGATCGCGAGCGATTCCAGAAAGTCCGCGGAACAGGAACCAGGTTAGGTCGAGCAAGGCAATTAGGTTCCATAACGTGCTGAGCGCGGTGATGGCCGCTGGTGTGCACAGGGCCATGAGCAGGGCGTCGAACATAAAGTCGATGCGTCTTGCACGTAATGCGAGGGCAAACGTCCATGCTGCAAAGAGCGCGTTGATCCATAGCACGCCAAAGGCGGGAAAGGATGCCAGTGCCCGGGCCAGGACCGGCGCACCGATGAGCCCTGCACCGACGGTGAGGATTAATGCAAGGGTCAGGTGACCCAGAATCGCAGCCTCGAGGATGCACATGAGCCGCCTTGATTTCGGAGCCGTCTGAAACGCAATCAGGAACAGGTGAACCACCTGAAGGCTTGCGCACACGAACTCGCCGGCAACCACGAGCATCAGGCAGGGCTCGTTGAGCAAGAGCGGGTTCATACGCACTCACCGCCCTTTACGCGGGCGAGCAACACTAGCTGTCCGGTATTGCCGGTCAGCGCGTAGATGACGTCGCATTTGTCTAGGCGTTCCCGCAAGGCCTGCGTGCGGGGTAGTGAGCTAAGGTCTTCTTCGTCGTCGGATTGTAGATGGGCCCGTAGCTCAATCAAGCCGTCATCGCGTTCGCCAAGATGATAGATGAGTGCTGGAGACGAGCATTCGAATGCCATAAAGGCCATGTCATAGATGCAGTCGTAGAGCGTGCTCGCCTGCTGGGCCGCAACGGGATGGTCGAGATTGACGAGAGCGGCGCAATCGATACCGACGGCGCGCAGATCACAGGCCAACTCGTTAGCGATAAGGCGGATACGGTCGCGGTCAAGCTCCGGGTCGGCCGCTTCTGCAAGGACGAGCGAGCCCTTGCGCTTGCAGTAGGCAACGAGCATGCGCGCACGTTCCAGCTGTCGCTGGCGAGCGTGTGGCTCGGTCGGCAGGTTGTTCAACAACGCTGTGACCTCGGCCATGGACGCGGATAGTGCGGCGTCGACATCGTCCACAAGGCGCGACTTCACCTCGAGTTCCGTCAGTAGTTCGACAAGCTCACGGTCGTGTTCGAGGGCCTCAAGGTCGCGTTTGAGTTCGGTGCCTTGTTTGCCTAGGGTTCGGTTGAGCTCGTTGAGTCCGCTCATGTCTTGGGTGAGGAGCGCCGTTCCGCCAGAAAGCGGCCAGACGATGAATAGACTGTCGGGGAGGTCTGGCAGTCTGAACGATCCTGGTGTGCCGTGATTCGCGCGGTTGACGGCGTTTGCATTCAGCGGGCCGGCCACTTTGGTCTGGTGATACAGGGAGCCGTTGCGTGACAAGATCTTGAGATCGAAAGGAAGATCGTCGAATACCTTTTTGAACGACCTCGTGGAGGGAATGAGTCCTAGGTCGAGGCAGAGTTCGAGTGTCACCATGACGATGATTCCGTACACGAGGGAGAAGTTGAACGAAACCGCCCATTTCGCACGGAGGGCGTAAGCGGCGCAAAAGAGGAGTCCTGCCGTTGCGACCGTGGCTGCTGGCACCACGAGACCGCGCATTGCGCTTCTGCTCGAGCGCCACAAAACGCAGAAAAAGGCGAGGTAATACAGGGTATTGTAGGCAAAGAAGGCCCAGTAGGCAGGGCCGTAGGAGTACATGCCCACAAGGCCCGGGTTGGGTACGTCAAAGGTAAAGAAGAGCCGGTGGACGTCGTTGGTGAGCGCGAGCACGGCAAGCACGATGCCGAGCGCTATGCAAGCGGTTTTAAGCCGTACAGCCGTTTTGCCAAGCTCAATGCCGGCTGACTTCAGCGCGCAGGAAAGGCAGAGCGGTGGCAGACAGGCCATGGGGATGTAGTAGCCGTACCAGAGGTAGCGCGCAAGCTTGAGGTCGGTCGTGTTCCATTTGATGGTCACGGCCGTGAGCCACAAGGTGAGTATCACGGCTATGGCGGCAAGGCGACGTGAGATTCGCGGGTCGAGGCAACGCAGGTAAGCCATGACGCCCCAGAACGAGAACACTATGCCGAAGATGCAGTTGAGAGCGGTGCAATCGATGAAAGAGAAGGCACTGGCGTTATCGGAGGACGGCACGGGAGCCGAGGGAGGCCAGGCGCAGGCGAGGGCGATCACCAACGCAAGGTAGAGGAGGGTGATACTCGCGCATATGGTGGTCAGGAGACCGCGGCGTGAGCGTGTGAAGATGGACAAAACGGTGCCGTTGGGCATATGAGCATCTCCCCGTTACAGAAAAGTTGATAGCGCGCCGAAAGTGAGTGCTGGCACTTGGCATCTACCTAATATCCTGCCCATGCACATGCGAAATAGGCCCGCATGGCATCTTGACTTACGGCTAAGCGCGACGATGGCATCCATGACAGCATGCGTCATGGATGCCATCTATCGTATCGTGCACGTATATCGCACGTATTCCTGTTACTCCCACTCGATGGCGTCGGTTCTGCCGTCCCGTCATTCCAGTTACACCCAGTTTTCGGCATCGACACGGAACGCGTGCCGCCGAATGACGCGATGTCGCGTTTCGTCGGCTTCGGGGACAAAAGTTGGGACAACCTCAAAAACTTTTTTCAAACTCAGGGCTTTGAGTTTTTGTTTTTGTCCCAAAGTGCGCGGCGGGTCGCCTTTGGAGGCTCGATGGCGCCGAAAACGCCCGTTTTGAAACTCAACCGCCCTTTTGCCTGCAAGCCGCCAGCTGCAATCGCAAGTGAATTAACGCGGGTGGCTTGCGCGCCATTTGCAAAACCCCAGGTCGCAGGTCTTCGCCATTCGTGAACAAAGTGAGTAGTCTCAGGTGGCTTGCTTATGAGTTGGCGAACGGGCCTTCAGGATTCAGGGCAAACATGCTGGTAGAATAGGATTCTCAAATCAATGACAGGAGACCGAGCATGGCCGAACCCCACGATAGGAAGCCGATCCTCACGATCGAGCAGCAGATAGAGCACCTCAAGCAGAAGGGCGTAGCCTTCGAGCTGTGTTCCGAGGAAGAGGCCGCGGACTACCTGCGCGACAAGTGCAACTTCTTCAAGCTCGCATCCTACCGCAAACTCTTCTCGAAATACGAGGAGGCCCGCGCGACGGCCGCTACGTAGACCTCGACTTCGGCCAGCTGCGCCTGCTCGCGGCGCTCGACCAGGAGCTGCGCCACGCCCTGCTCGGCATGACGCTCGACATCGAGCATTTCCAGAAGGTGACACTGCTTCGCGAGATGGAGGACCGCGGAGAGGACGGCTACGCCATCGTGGCCGACTACATGGCATCGCTTACCGCTGCAAACAGGGAGTACCGCCTGCGCGAGCTCAAGATGAGCGGCCGCAGCCCCTACAGCTCGAGCCTCTACGCGAAGTACTCCGGCGACATGCCTGCCTGGGCCTTCCTTGAGCTCACCTCGTTCGGCACCCTCATCGACTTCGTGCGCTTCTGCGCCAGGCGATGGGGCGACAGGCGCCTCGAGGCCTCCCACTACGACCTCAAGCGCGTGAAGTCCGTCCGCAACTGCGCCGCGCACGGCTCGTGCCTGATCAACTGCTTCGCCGAGAGGGGCGCCGCCCGGGGCTCGGCGTCCAGCGGCGTCTCCCGAAGGGTCGCCGCCGTGGGAATTCCCAAGGCGACCAGGAGGAAGTGGATGGGGAATACGGCCATGCAGGAGGTCGCGACCGTGCTCGTGGCGCACTCCGGCTTGGTACCCGAGGGCTCCTCGCGCTCGCGCGCCGCATCCGAGCTCGCCGAGATGTTCGCCAGGGCCGACGGCGGAACCGAGGCGCTGCCCGACAAGGGGCCCGACGCCGCAGCTCGCTCCGCGCTCGAGTTCCTTCGCAGGTTGACAGAATCGCTCGGGTTGGTAGAATAGCCTGCAGATAGCAAAACCTTCACGGTTTTAGGGGTGGACTTGCGCAAGCGACTCTGCCCTATTTTTATATTCACTCGCTATAGGAGACGGGTGATACCTGGGTCAATGACAGAACTGAGAAGCCCGGAATAATGGAGCCAGTTAGAAACCCTCGGGTTTGCGGGGCGGGATCGTGAGAGCGATTCTGCCCTATTTTTTCCTCCGTCTGCCCCAAACCAAGTAGTTCGAAGATAGCCTGTAGGTGTCCTCGTGGGCGCCTTTTGTTTTCAGGGAATCGGCCGCTTCATGAACGAGCGACCGGCTTGACCTAGATCGAACCGCCTTCATCTCCGTCTAGGCGCCGGCGATCAACATCGTAAATCCGCGCGTGCTACAATGCGGGCACCAGAGATGAAAACACAGTCCCCGTCGGGTAGTCGTGGGCGTGCGCTAGTCCGCATCAGTAACCTGCCTCCTTGGTTGTCCCTTCTCTGCATGGTCATCTACATAAAGGAGGAACCAGCCATGCAGATCAGTGTGTCGTCCACCCTGACCGTATATCACGACGGGCAATTCTGGGTCGGGCTGGCGGAGCACGTCGAGGACGGAAGGTACGGCGTCGCCCGCATCGTCTTCGGCGCAGAACCGTCCGATGAGGAGATTCAGAAATTCGTTACAAGCAAATGGGAGAAGTTCTCATTCTTCGGTGGCGAACCGGCTGAGGCAAGCAAGCCCGCGAAGAACCCCAAGCGACGCGCCCGCGAGGCGGCGAAAGCCCTTAAGCGGCCCGCGGTGAGCACCAAGGCGCAGCAGGCGCTCGCGAATCAGCGGGAGACGATGAAGCGGGAGTCGGCTCAAGCAAGAAGCCAGCGTCGCGCGGATGAGGCGGAGGCGCGCTTCGAGCAGCGAAAGCTGAAGCGCAAACAGAAGCATCGCGGTCATTGATACCGCTATCGACCAGTATATATAGCAGCAGGCGTAGCTTCGATTGAAACTACGCCTGCCACCTGGTGCTATAACGTTATACAGAACGTATGTTCTATTCCAACTCTTTCAAGTCCATTTGCCGTGGCGACATTCCAATTGGGTCTAGTTTGGTTGTCGATTTGTCCACCTTGCCGCCGAATCCCTCCGCGTGTCCTCGCGTAGACGTTTGGGACAAACCCTGGGACAAATTCGCAAACTATTTCGAAACCGCAAGCTCGCAGTTTCGTTTTTGTCCCGGGGACAAAAACGACAAGGCTTTGAGGCCCGGAACCGCTCAAAAGGGATGCCAAAACGGTTGTTTTCCCTCTTTGGCGCCTGTTTAGCAAAGTGAATCGTAGCCAGCGGCTTTGCCGCCTTGCATTTCCGCAGGTCAGATGAGATGCACAAGAGCGATGACCGAAAGAATCGTCGCAGGTGGCTTATCCACCCAAGAGTTCAACGATTTCACTTTCAAATGCATGGGGAAATGCGAATGACCTCAATGCGCTCCCGAACTCGGCGCTGACGGAAACGCCGACTCCGTCGAGCGAAGACTGGCCGATATGAGTCACAACACCGTCCCCAAGGCTGATATGCCTAAGATGGCTTCCAACTGGGGGCGGGGTTTGCCAATAGGAACCACATGAAGAAATGCAGTCCCCTTGGAGTCCTGCTCGGTGATTCCGCCAGCGTTCTTCTCAAGGCAATCCAGAAGAGCAATCGGATCGCCCATCACGTCAGGTGGCGGAGTTGGCATGGAGGGCAGGTTCTTGTTGGTTTCCACCTATTGTACACCCGTCGTCGTGCACGACCAATCGGACAGCATCCCGGATTCGATAGCTACGTGCGAAGCCTTGACGCTGTATTTTCACTTGCTGTTCGCAGACAGCAAGTCCACAAGGGATAGACGCACAAGCGTCGCAAGGGAGTGTAGCTCCCTTGA
>ERZ773221.3145-NODE-3145-length-11460-cov-2.986409_pt1 | contig 11460 bp, 9 predicted proteins | sample MGYA00580994_ERZ773221 | MGnify/ENA primary metagenome ERZ773221 (study PRJEB29015, sample SAMEA2737758) | human gut metagenome | biome: human gut; feature: human-associated habitat; material: faeces | place: China | collected 2012 ... | reverse complement strand
AATTGGCCTAAAAGGGTGACGATTGGACAAAAAAGAACGGCACACCGGTCAGGGTGTGCCGTACGAGCTATGAAATTAGTGCCCCTCTTTGTCGATCATCTTGCGGATGGCATCGATGGCGACGCGGATGGCGAGGTCGGTGTCGTGTACCTGGGCATTGGGCAGGCCCTTTTTGGCGCGCTCCTGGTTGGCGACCACCAGGAACAGCGAGCCGACCCGCACGCGGCGGTAAGCGCCGGCAATGAACAGCGCGGCGGACTCCATCTCACTTGCCAGAACGCCGAGGCGCTTCCAGGCTTCCCATTTCTGCAGCAGCTCATAGGAGACGGGCATCTTCGCCGGGCTGTGCTGGCCGTAGAATGCGTCCTTACACTGCACGACGCCGACATGCGTCTGCTTGCCCATGGCGAGTGAAGCCTGACGCAGGGCATTGGTCACATCAAGGTTGGCAACGGCCGGATACTCGAGCGGCGCATATTCCTGAGACGTGTGCTCAAAGCGGATGGCTCCCGTCGCAACGACGATATCGCCGGACTGGACCTTCAGGTTGATGCCGCCGCAGGTACCGACGCGGATGAACGTGTCCGCACCGATGTTGTGCAGCTCCTCCATGGCGATGGAAGCGGACGGGCCGCCGATGCCGGTGGAGCAGACGCTGACCTTTTCGCCGAGGAGCGTGCCGGTGTAGATATTATACTCACGATTCTGGGCAACATGCACAGGATTGTCGAACAGCTTTGCGATGGACTCGCAGCGGCCCGGATCGCCGGGCAGCAGGCAATAGCGGCCAACATCGCCTTCGACACAATGGATATGGAACTGCTTATCAAGCTTCTGCATGGAGAAAAGCTCCCTTCTTTTTTTGGCAGCACTACACAGCGGTGCTGCAGTTTAGTAGTTTCGTGTTGAGTTATTATAACAGGCTTTGGTGAAAATGGCAACCTCTTTCCGCGGCGTGCCGAACGCAATTCACCGATCGCGAACGCATGCTCAGGGAAGCTCTGATTCAATCGGCAAGAGCGGATGGCGAGAGATTTTTTGGCAAGGCGAGGTATGGAAAACGCAGGAATACTTTGTGTATTTCAAGTTTTTCATACCGATGGATTGACGAAAAAGATCCGGCATCCGCCGCAGATGATTGATTCAGAGTTTCCTTAAAAAAGGGTGATCTGGCTCGTATCCGGCAGGTCACCGAACGCGCCCGCCTGCTTCAGGTTCTCGATATGGGTCTTGGACACCTTGGGACAGGCTGCAGAGAATTCCTCAATGGAGACGAAGTGCTTGCCCTCGCGGCCCTCCATGATGTCCCAGGCAGCAGACTCGCCGAGGCCGGAAACAGAAACGAACGGCGGGAGGAGCCTGCCGTCCCGGATGAGGAATTTTGTGGCATGCGATGCGTAAAGGTCAATATTGTCGAACGTGAAGCCGCGCAGATAGAATTCATAGCAGACTTCGAGCGTCGTCAGCAAATCTTCTTCCTTGTCAGAATGGTCCGGATCGGCGTTGATGCGCTTGATGTGCTCCTTCACAGTCTCGATGCCATGCGTCATCATCACGGCGTCGAAGCCGTCCTTCTGACTGCGGCGGTAGAAATAGGCCGCATAAAACGCCAGCGGGTGATGTACCTTGAACCACGCGATGCGGAAGGCCATCATGACATAGGCCGCAGCGTGCGCCTTCGGGAAGAGGTATTTGATCTTTTTGCAGGATTCGATGTACCATTCCGGCACCTGATGCTCGCGCATCTCCTCCACAATGCCCTCCGGCCACGCCTTGCCCTTGTGGATCGCGCCCTTACGAACGGACTCCATGAATTTGAAGGCACGCTTCTCCGGCAGACCGCACTTGATGAGATAGAGCATGATATCGTCGCGGCAGCCGATGGCCTGATTGACAGAGGCCGTGCCGCTCAGGATCAGGTCCTTCGCGTTGCCGAGCCAAACATCCGTGCCGTGGGAGAAGCCGGAAAGGCGGATGAGCGTGTCGAACTGCGTCGGCTTGGTGTCCATGAGCATCCCGCGGGTGAAGATCGTGCCGAATTCCGGAATGCCGACTGTGCCGACCTCCGTCAGGATCTTGTCATGCTCATAGCCGAGCACCTTGCTTGAAACGAAGATGGACATCGTGTCCTTGTCATCGAGCGGGATCTTCTGGGCGTCGACTCCCGTCATATCCTCCATCATGCGGATCATCGTCGGGTCATCATGTCCAAGCATATCGAGCTTCAGAAGGTTTTCCTCCATGGAGTGATATTCAAAATGCGTCGTGATGATATCGGTGTGGATGTCGTCCGCCGGGTGCTGCACCGGGCAGAAATCCCAGATCTCATTCTCCTGCGGGATGACGACAAGGCCGCCTGGATGCTGTCCCGTCGTGCGGCGCACATCGACGCAGCCCGCTGCAAGGCGGTTCTCCTCCGCGCGGCTGACGGTCAGGTTTCGCTCGGCCAGATATTTTTTCACATAGCCGTAGGCCGTTTTCTCTGCGACCGCGCCGATCGTGCCCGCACGGAACACATGGCTCGCGCCGAACATTTCGATGCAGTACTGGTGGGCGCGCGACTGGTATTCGCCCGAAAAGTTCAGGTCGATATCCGGGACCTTATCACCGCCGAAGCCAAGGAACGTCTCAAACGGGATGTTGAAGCCGTCCTTATCGAGCTTCGCGCCGCACTGCGGGCAGACGGCATCCGGCAAGTCGGCCCCGCAGTTGATGCCATCCGGAACGTCGAAGGTGCAGTATTTGCATTCGGGGCAGCGATAATGCGGCGGCAGCGAGTTGACCTCGGTGATGCCGGACATGAAGGCCACGAGCGACGAGCCGACGGAGCCGCGCGATCCGACGAGGTAGCCGTGCTCCAGAGAATTCTGCACGAGCTTCTGTGCAGACATGTAAATGACGTCGTAATGGCAGTTGATAATGTCTCCCAGCTCGGTCTCAACACGTTTCGTAACGATCTCGGGCGGATTATCGCCGTACAGGCGGTGCAGCTTGCCGTAGACCAGCGATTTCAGGTCCTCGACGGAGTTCTTGATCTTCGGCGCAAACAGGTTATGCGGTACGGGGCGGACGGTTTCGCACATGTCGGCGATGTGGTTCGGGTTCTTCACAACGACCTCATAGGCCTTTTCCGGGCCAAGGTAGGAAAATTCCTCGAGCATCTCGTCCGTCGTACGGAAATAGAGCGGATTTTCGCGGTCGCAATCCTCAAAGCCCTTCGTGGCCAGCAGGATCCGGCGATAGATCTCATCCTCCGGGTTCAGGAAGTGGACGTCTCCCGTCGCGCAGACGGGCTTTCCCAGCTCCTCGCCCAGCCGGACAACGGTGCGGTTGAACTCGCGCAGCTCCTCGTCGCTCTCCGCGATGCCCTTGGCCAGCATAAAGCGGTTGTTGCTCAGGGGCTGGATCTCAAGGAAATCGTAGAACGAAGCGATGCGTTTGAGCTCCGCGTGGCTCTTGTGGGCCACAATGGCCTGGAACAGCTCGCCGGCCTCGCAGGCCGAGCCGATAATGAGACCCTCACGGAATCGGATAAGCTCTGACTTTGGGATGCGCGGCGTGCGCTTGAAATATTTCAGGTTGGAATCCGAGATCAGGCGATACAGATTACGCAGGCCCATCTGATTCTTGGCAAACAGCAGGATGTGGCGGGCGTGGCGGTTCGTGATGCGGCTTCCGGCACGCAGGGAGAGCATGTCCGCATTGATATCCTGAATGTCGTGCAGGCCGCGCTCCTGCAGCATTTTGGCAAAGCGCAGGTAGAGGTAGCCGCACGTCAGCGCATCGTCCGAGGCACGGTGATGGTTGAAATCCGGCAGGCTGAGCGCATTGGCCACGGTATCGAGCTTGTGATTCGTCAGCTGCGGCATCAGATTCTGTGCAAAGATGAGCGTATCGAGATACGTCGGATCGAACGGCAGACCGAGCCGCTCGGCCGCCGCCGTCAGGAAGCCGACATCGAAATCGGCATTATGCGCACACAGCACGCGCCCACCGCAGAAGGCCAGAAATTCCGGCAGCACCTGAGAAATGGGCGGTGCATCCGCCACCATGGCGTCCGTGATGCCGGTAAGGTCGACGATCTTCTGCGGGATGGAGCGGCCGGGGTTCACGAACGCCTGGAACGTATCGACGACCTGCCCGTCGCGCAGGATAACGGCGCCGATCTCCGTGATCTCGTCGTGCTGAGCCGAAAGGCCCGTGGTCTCAAGGTCGAAGGCGACGAACTCGCCGTCCAGCGGCAGGCTTGCCGTCCCGTGGACGGCAATGCGGTCGTCCACGTCATTGACATAATAGCCCTCGCAGCCATAGAGGATCTTGATGTTCTGGTCCGTCCCCGCCACCTTGTTCTTTGAGGCGTTCAGAGCAGCCGGGAACGACGAGGCAACGCCGTGGTCCGTGATGGCAATGGCGCGGTGGCCCCAGCGGGCAGCCGTGGAGACGGCCTCGCCCGTCTTTGTCAGGGCGTCCATCATGGACATTGTCGTGTGAAGGTGCAGCTCCACCCGCTTCTCCGGCGCGGTATCCTTCCGGCCCTGGTGCTGGATGCGCATGATGCTCACCGGCTGGAGCTGTACGTCCTTGCCGTCGAAGCTCAGCGCCAGCTTGCCCTGCACCCGCAGCCACATGCCGTCGCTGACAGCGCCGCCCAGTACCCTGGCCTCCTTCTCGTCCATATACTTCCGCACGGAGACGGAACCGTGCTCATCGGTCATGTCGAAGTTCATGCACCACTGACCTGGCCGCCGTGTCTCATAGCACTCCATGCCGAACACGCGGCCCTCCACCACGGCGGAGCCCATCTTCAGATTCAGCTCCCCCACCGGCACCACGCGGCCCTTGATCTCCTTGCCGTAGAGCAGGTCGCTGCCGCTCTTTCCGGCAGCAGCCGGCGCGCTGAACCGCAGCTGTACCCGACGCAGGTCGTATTGCTGGGCCAGCATGTGCTCCAGCGATGTCACCGCCGCCTCCGGCACTGTTTCGCTGCTGACGGCCTGCACCTCGATGGTACGGGCCTCCCGATCCAGCGCGCCGCCGGTGACATAGGCGTCGTGCAGCAGCAGCCGCAGCTGCCGCGGTGCCTGAAAGCTCTCAAATAATGTAAAAAACGGTAATCTTTCCGCCATTTTCTCACCTTACAGTTTGTCGATCTCCTGAAACAGCGCGTCCACCAGCTGCTCCTGCGGCACCTTCCGCAAAATCTTCCCCTTGGCGAACAGCAGGCCCTCGCCCTTTCCTCCGGCGATGCCCACATCCGCGCCGGACGCCTCGCCCGGCCCGTTGACCACGCACCCCATCACCGCCACGGTGATGGGCTTGGCACAGTCCTTCAGCCGCCGCTCCACCTCCCGCGCGATGGGGATCATATCGTACTTCGTCCGGCCGCAGGTGGGACAGGCGATCAGATCCGGCCCGCTGCGGCGAATGACTGCCGCCTGCAAAATACGCTTGGCGGCGATGACCTCCTCCACCGGGTCCGCCGTCAGGCTCACCCGCAGCGTGTCTCCCACGCCCATGCACAGCAGGCCGCCGATGCCGATGGCGGATTTCAGCACGCCCATCTCCGGTGTGCCCGCCTCCGTGACGCCCAGGTGCAGCGGGTAGTCCGTCTGCTCATGGAGCATCCGGTAGGCCGCCATATTTACCGGCACACGGGAGCATTTCACGGAGATGCAGATGTCGTCGAAGCCGCAGTCATTCAGCAGCCGGACATGCCCCATGGCGCTGTCCACCAGCGCCTGCGCCGTCACACCGCCGTACTTGACCAGCAGATCTTTTTCCAGCGACCCGCCGTTGACACCGATGCGGATGGGGATGCCCCGCTCGCGGCAGGCATCCGCCACGGCCCGCACCCGCTCTTTGGCTCCGATGTTGCCCGGATTGATGCGGATCTTGTCGATGCCGCCCTCCGCGCACAGCAGCGCCAGCTTGTAGTCGAAATGGATGTCCGCCACCAGGGGGATGTGGATCTGTTCCTTGATCTGATCCAGGGCGCGGGCCGCCGCCTCATCGGGCACGGCCACCCGGATGATCTCGCAGCCCGCCTGCTCCAGACGCAGGATCTGCTGCACCGTGGCCTCCACGTCCTCCGTGGCGGTATTGCACATGGACTGGATGCTCACCGGTGCGCCGCCGCCCACGGCCACACCGCCCACCATGATCTGTCTGCTCATTGTATCCCCTCTCAGTGTATCAGCTTCCACACATCGCTGAACGTGATGACCGCCATCAGCGCCAGCAGCAGGATCAATCCCGCAAAGTGGATGTAGTTCTCGTATTTCGCCGGTATTTGCTTTTTGAACAGCTGCATGCTGACGGCGTTGATGACCAGAAAGAAGATCTTGCCGCCATCCAGCGCCGGCAGGGGCAGCAGGTTCATCACCGCCAGGTTCACGGCGATCAGCGCCGCCAGATAGGCGATGTTCTCCACCGCCGCCCGGGTGGTGGCCGCCTGTTCGCCCACCTGGGTCATGGTGGACACGATGCCCACCGGCCCGCTGAGATCCTTTACCCCCGCCTGACCGGTCACCAGCATCTGTAAGCTCAGACGCACCAGTCGCGCAAAGTCCATGGCGTTGTTCCACGAATAGGACAGCTTCCTGCCCAGCGTGGCCTCCTCCGCCCCGAAGTACAGGCCGTAGCCCGTGTAGGTGCCGCCGCTCTGGTCGGCGTATTCGCGCTGCTCCATCGGGAAATCGGTGAGCTTCACCTTCTGCCCATCGCGGCGGACAACGAGGTCAAACATCCCGTCCTTGTTCAGGCTGAACAGAAGGCCCACGTCGCTGTAGACATACACGCGCTCGCCGTCGATCGACAAAAGCTCGTCGCCGACCTGCAGGCCGCTCTCGCTCTGCAGCGGGCAGCCGTCGGCAAAGCCCGCCACCACCGGCATGTAGAACGCCTGGGCATCGGCGTACAGTACCAGGATAATGAGCAGTCCCGCAATGAAGTTCATGGCCGCGCCTGCCGCGAAGATCAGCAGCTTGGCCCAGAAGCCCTGATTGTTCAGGGCTGTCGGATCATCGGAATCCTCCTCTTCGCCTTCCATGGCACAGAAGCCGCCCACCGGAAACAGCCGCAGGGAGTACTGCGTCTCCCCCTTCTGCTTCTTCCACAGGGCGGGCCCCATGCCGATGGAAAACTCGTTGACCCGCACGCCGCAGGCCTTGGCCGCCATGAAATGCCCCAGCTCGTGGACGGCGATGAGCACGCCGAACACCAGTATGGCCGCTAAGATATATACCATTCCCACAACTCCTTTATGGCGCTGTGCGCCTTACAGCACGGCCTGACGGGCCATTCTGTCTGCCTCCAGTATATCCGCAAGGCTCGGCCGATATATCAGGGACACCTTGGACAGTGCCTTCTCCACCAGCCGCGGGATGTCGTTGAATCCGATCTCGCCCTGCAAAAACCGCTGCACCGCCGCCTCGTTGGCGCCGTTCATCACGGCGCAGGCCGTGCCGCCCGCCGCCGCGCACTGCCGCGCGATGCGCAGGCAGGGGAACGCCTCCATGTCCGGTGCGCTGAACGTCAGTGCGCCGCAGGACAGCAGATCCAGCCGCCTGTCCGGTGTCTCCGCCCGATAGGGATACGTCATGGCGTACCGGATGGGCAGCTTCATATCCGGCGTACCCAGCTGGGCCAACATGGCCCCGTCGCGGAACTCCACCAGCGAGTGGACGATGCTCTGGCGGTGGATCACCGCCTCCACCTGCTCCACCGGCAGGTCGTACAGCCGCATGGCCTCGATGATCTCCAGCCCCTTGTTCATCAGGGTAGCCGAGTCAATGGTGATCTTTGCCCCCATGGTCCAGTTGGGGTGCTTCAGGGCGTCCGCCGCCGTCACATGCTCCAGCTCATCGAAGCTCCGGCCGAAAAACGGCCCGCCGGAGCAGGTCAGCAGCAGCCGCCGCACCTCGCCGCGGTCGCGGCAGCCCTGTAAACACTGGAAGATGGCGCTGTGTTCCGAGTCCACCGGCACGATCTCCGCCCCCGTCTCACGGGCCGCAGACATCACCAGCTCACCGGCGCACACCAGCGTCTCCTTGTTGGCCAGGGCGATGCGCTTTTTCTCCATGATGGCCGCCAGCGTCGGCGCCAGTCCCACGCTGCCCATCACCGCCGTCACCACCGTGTCCGCCTCCGGCAGCGTGGCCGCGGCGGTGAGGCCCTCCGGCCCCTCCATCACCTCGATGCCGGTGCCCCGCAGGCGTTCCCGCAGCTCCTTGGCCGCCGCAGGGTCATACAGCACGGCAAGGCGCGGCCTGAACTGCCGCGCCTGCTGCTCCAGCAGGTCCACCTGCCGGTTGGCGGTCAGCGCCGCCACGGAAAGTCCCAGCTCCTGCGCCACGGCCAGCGTCTGCCGTCCGATAGACCCTGTGGCGCCCAGCAGGGATATGGTTTTCGTCATAGATATATCCTCGATGCACTTTCTCAATACAGCGTCACCGCGTTCACGATCATCCAGATCACCGGCGCGGCAAAGATCACGCTGTCAAACCGGTCCAGTACGCCGCCGTGCCCCGGCAGCAGCCGTCCGTAGTCCTTGATGCCGTACTGCCGCTTGACGCAGGAGAAGCTGAGATCGCCCAGCTGCCCCAGCACCGCGCCCACCAGACCCAGCAGCACGCACCAGCCGATGTGCAGCGGTACCTCCGTGCATAGGAAGAAGATGATGCGGTACAGCACCATGCCCGCCATGCCGCCCACAAGGCCGCTGACCGCGCCCTCGCGGGTCTTTTTGGGACTCACCACCGGCGCCAGCTTCGTCTTGCCGAACAGCATGCCGCCGAACAGGGCCATGGTGTCGCTCATGAACGCCGCCACCAGCGGAATCAGCACCAGCCCCGCGCCGTGCTCCAGCATCCGCAGCCGCAGCAGGCAGCTGAGAGCCAGCGGGATGGCCGCGCCGGCCACTAGGATGGCGCACAGCACCGTGAAATCCATCTCCTCTTTTTTGCCGTACTCCAGCACCATGCACAGAAACACCACCACCACCAGCGCCGCCACCAGCCAGGGCATCAGCCCCGCCGCTGCCGTACCGGCGAAGCGCTCATGACTGAAATACACGTTGGCCACCACGAACACCGCCAGTGTGGCCGCAAGGCCCCACCAGCGCCGTGTCTTTTCCGGCGGCAGCACCGCCGCCAACAGCTCGTGGCTGGCGATGATGCACAGTCCCATGAGCAGGGCCAGCGTAGCCCAGTCCGGCGCGGCGCACAGCACGGCCAGCAGGGCCGGTACTCCCACCACAGCCACCAAAATTCTCTGTTTCATGGATATCTCCTCACTTCACGCCGCCGAATCGGCGGTCCCGCTTCTGATATGCGATGATGGCCTTGTCCAGCTCTGCGCGGGTGAAGTCAGGCCACAGGGTATCGCAGAAATAAAACTCGCTGTACGCGCACTGCCACAGCAGGAAATTGCTGAGCCGCAGCTCGCCGCTGGGCCGGATGATAAGCTCCGGGTCAGGGATGCCGGCGGAGTACAGGTACTTCCCGAAGTTCTCCTCCGTCCAGTCCTCTCCCGCCTCGGCGCACCGCCGGGCAGCCCGCAGGATCTCGGCCCGTCCGCCGTAGTTCAGGCAGATGTTTGCCTGGAACCCGTCGCAGTGCCCGCTGATCTCCCGCGTCTCCTCCGCCAGCTCCTGCAATTCCGGCGCGATGGCGGACAGATCCCCGAAGAATTTCAGCCGGATGTTGTCCCGCTCCATGGTGTCCATAGCCTCCAGCAGATATTGCCTCAAAAGGCCCATGATGGCGCTGACCTCCTCGGGCGGCCGCTTCCAGTTCTCCGTGGAGAACGCATACACCGTCAGATATGCCACGCCCAGCTCTCTGCAGTAGGTGGCAATATCGCGGAACACCTCGGCCCCCGCCTTATGTCCGGCAGTACGCGGCAGCGAACGCTGCTTCGCCCAACGACCGTTGCCGTCCATAATAATAGCGATATGGCGGGGAAGGCGGTTTTTGTCCACCTCCCCCGCCGTATGGGGCATTTTCTTACGGAACAGATCCATCAGACGGACATCAGTTCCTTTTCCTTGTTATCCAGCAGCTTATCCAGTTCCTTGCAGCTGTCGTCGGTCAGCTTCTGCAGGTCCTTCTCCACGATCTTCATCTCGTCCTCTGTGATCTCGGAGGCCTTCTGCTGCTTCTTGAAGTTCTCCAGAGCATCGCGGCGAATGTTGCGCACCGCCACCTTGCCCGCCTCAGTGTACTTGTGGATCTGCTTCACCAGATCCTTACGGCGCTCCTCCGTCAGCTGGGGAAAGGCCAGACGGATGCACTTGCCGTCGTTCTGGGGATTGATGCCGATATCCGAAGTCTGGATCGCCTTTTCGATCTCCTTCAGAGTGCTGCGGTCCCAGGGCTGAATGGTGAGAGTACGGGCTTCGGTTACCGATACTGCTGCCATCTGGTTGATGGGAGTGGGAGCGCCGTAATATTCTACGGTCACCTTGTCCAGTACGGCAGGGTTGGCACGGCCGGCCCGGATGGCGGCATAATCCTTTGCCAGGATATCCACCGACTTGTTCATCTTTTCATCATATACCTTGAGATTCGAGTTCATACTGTTATGCCTCCTTGACTATTGTACCCACATCTTCGCCGCAAACCGCACGGACAATATTGTGGGGATCTTCCAGACTGAATACCATGACAGGGATATGGTTATCTTTGCACATGGTGGCGGCGGTGAGATCCATTACTGCCAGATCCTTTGCCAGCATCTCACTGAAGGAGAGTTCCTCATACCGTACCGCATCATCATACTTATGGGGGTCCTTGTCATAAACGCCATCCACCAGAGTGGCCTTGAGGATAATATCGGCATTGATCTCAGCCGCACGCAGCGAAGATGCTGTATCGGTGGAGAAGAAAGGACTTCCCACGCCGCAGCCGAAAATTACTACCCTGCCCTTTTCCAGATGCCGTACCGCACGGTTGCGGATATAGGGCTCGGCAACCGAAGTCATGGCGATGGCAGTCTGAACCCGTACATCCACGCCCATGGACTCCAGTGCGTCACAGAGGGCGAGGGCATTGATCACAGTAGCCAGCATACCCATGTGATCTGCCCGGGTACGGTCCATGCTGCCGCTGGAACGGCCCCGCCAGAAGTTGCCTCCGCCGACTACGATTGCCACTTCCACACCCAGATCCACACATTCCTTGATGGATCTGCAGATGGAAAGCACTGTATTGTAGTAATCAATTCCCACATGACCATCACCGGCCAGGGCTTCGCCGCTCAGTTTGAGCAGGACTCGCTTGTATTTGGGCTCCATACCTGTCACTCCTATCGTTTCATTACATGGCGGACTCTGCCACGATACTACCCATATTTTACCCTAATCCGCCACTGCTGTAAAGAACATTTTGCCGTCCGGACAGCTGTCTTGACCGCGCATTCCGGACACATTCCGGTTTATTATATAATCTTTCCCGGTTAAAA
>ERZ773221.3143-NODE-3143-length-11467-cov-3.159744_pt1 | contig 11467 bp, 18 predicted proteins | sample MGYA00580994_ERZ773221 | MGnify/ENA primary metagenome ERZ773221 (study PRJEB29015, sample SAMEA2737758) | human gut metagenome | biome: human gut; feature: human-associated habitat; material: faeces | place: China | collected 2012 ... | reverse complement strand
TGGCGGGTAATAACTCTGATCAAATCTCCCTTGTCTTTTGCTCTTACGTATGCAGCTCTTGTGTATTCAACCCAGGCCTCCAGTTCAGCAATACGCTTACTCCCATCAGAGATAACGCCTTCGTAATACTCACGCTGCTCGTTGAGTTTTGATTTTTGCTGTCTCCAGCTCAACACGCAGTTTCCCCACCGTTAGCGCAATATCCTCGTTCTCCTGATCGCGGCTTTTGATGTATTGCAGGTTTCTTTCCCGTTCATCCAGCAGTGCCAGCACGGTTTCTGGTCCGGTCAGAAATTTGAAGGCGTTGAGCGCATCAATATCCACACCGTAATCTTTAAGTTCCTGTTCACTTAACAAGTCATCATCAGCTGGCAACATTAACAGGCGTTCCATTGCTGGAATTGCACGTTCCGCCACCTCACGCAGTGCCTGGTAATTAATTTCGCTCACTGGTTGCCTCCTTTGCGAAGCTGGGCAGCAAAGTCAACTAACCACTCAGTCATTTCAACCTTCCCTACCAGGTCTGAACCAGGGTACATACAGCAATCACTCTGCGCCGCTTTGAAATCCTTATACTCATATTCTTGGGCCACCAGATTTTTTGCAGCTTCTATAGCAGCATCCACCCCCTGCGCCCGGACTTCAGCCAGGAAAGCATCAGTGGTTGGCGTTTCAGGTATCTGTCTCCTCATCCGTTCTATTGCATGATTGAACCCGAAGTCTTCCGCGAGAGATACGTCATCCATATTGTCATTGTCATCTTCAATATCCCGTGATTCTGGAATTGCAGACTTTATTCCCGCATTCTCCGCTGCCAGCGCCGTGAAATTACCCTCCAGCTCTGCAATGCGCTGTTTTGCGGCATCAAGTTCAATCGATAATTTTTCCAACTGCTCTTTATGCTTCTTGTATTCCTGATATGCGTGCCAGGACTGACCTTTGCGCACACTATCAGTAATATCAGTAATCTGTTCTGGTGTTAGAGTGGTCAGTGGCTGTGCTGGGAAAATCAGCACTTTCCCGGAATCCCAATCAAAACCAGCGTGAATTGACTGAACTTCAACTGAGGGTGTTGAACCAATGCTGCCAGGCGAATGAACAACGATCGTTACATCCATATCGCGACGATGGCTGTGGTTGTTGGACAAAATACGATTCACCAACTCAGAAAATTTGGAAAATTTCATGCTGATTCCCCTTTCTCTGCTCTCTCCTGTCGGAACATCACTATCATCAGGTCGCCTTTTGTCGCTATCCTGGCTGTTGTACCTGGTTCAATGCGGCTAAGCTCAAATGCGTCATAGAACGCTTCTAATGCCTTCTGGCGTTCATCCTGCTTACGGCGTTTATTCCATTTTTTCAGGAACAACAGCGACAGCCACCGTCCGCTGCAGAACACGATGTAAAAATAACCAAGGAGCGCCAGGCCGACATTCAGGGCCGTTTCTATGGTTAGTTGTGAGTCAGTTGCCATTTCTTACCTGTTTAAGTAACTGGTTGAACATAACACTTAGGGGATTGCTGTATCCAAACGGCAGATTGTTTACGCAGTACAGAATCATTTTGTTTTTTTCTCCAGTTCGTACTATTAACCCATTCCACAATAACCGTGATAATTCATTACTGATAGAAGTTGCGCTTCTTCCAAGTGCGAGGGATATATCTTCTCTACTGCAATCTGGATTTTCCTGGATATACTCGATAACGGTCATGTGGTCCCTTTTACTTAATATCTGTTTCGGATTGCATGCCATGAGTATTCATTTCGTTAATAATTTCATCCAGAAGGATTTCAAGCCCTTCTCGACCCATATCTGAAAGAATGAAACCTTTATCAGGGGAAGTAGTGAGCATTTTCTGATAAAGAAACAGCGCTCTTCCCATTCCTTCAGCTTCGCCGTATTTTTGAATTAAATTCCATTCAATATACTGTTGTAAGGCAAATCGAATGGGGCCGGGATATATCGTCATAAACCCATACATCCCGTTATATACCACGGTGTGTTCAGTTGTTCCGTGTTCATTCAGGATATCAATTGTGCCGTTCTTGTCTTCTTCTTCGTTGATGAATGTCGTCACATACAACCATCGCCACTGAGCAACCTTCATCTCAACCGGAAGTTTACCCAGTAATCCTGCTTCGTCGGCTTGCGCCAGACACTGAAGGATACGTAAACCTCGCACATTAGGAGTATCGAATTCTCCGGCATCCAGACGACGTATGGCGTCGTGATAATCAATCGTCATACTGCCAGTTCGTATACCATTGGCTGTTGCTTCAGCCTGGAATTCATCGTATTGCATGATATTTATTCCTCATCTTCATCTTCATCTGCTGGTGCAATAACGTCATATCCTGCCTTTTCTGCAATAAACAGGAATGTTGAAAGAGTTCCTACAAGTTCATCGTCATGAACATGGCGAATGAATATTACTTTCCCGTTTTTGATGGTCAGCAATACTCTGGTTTGTTCGTGTTCTGCTGTTTTCTGATGCATTATTATCTCCCGTATGCTTTACGCAGAAATAAGCAGGCAATATGCATGTAATTTTCACCGTATTGTGCAATAAGGCAGGCGGTCTTGTGTGATGCCATATTCTTTATAAAAGTCACAATAAAGCCTCCTGTGGATTAAGGTTGTAACAATCCCCGGCGATAAAACCGCAATAAACGTTCAGGGCATATTTGTTGTTATTGCGCTAATTCTTTTTCGGCAGCAGCTTTTGTATACTCACATGCAAAACTCAGAATTTCGCTGCCGAGTGTTTTCGTTTCGTGATTACTGGACATATGTAATACCTGTGTTGCATGCAATAAATGATAAACATTTACCGCAAATGAATCAGGCTCCAGACAAATGCCTTCGTAATTATCTTGCTGTGAGGTTGTTTCTGTCATTGCTCCTGAAGTGCATGCGAGCCTGTTTTTGACAATTCTCTTTTCTCTAATCACTATATCGGCAACATCTATTGCCTTTACAACCTCCGGGAGAAGTTCCGGGTTTGTATAATCAAAGTCATCAACATGGAGAACAGTTATGTTTTCGAACTTTTTCATGGCTTCCTCAGCTGACTTATATGTTCTGCTATATAGCGAGTCTCAGAAGTGTTTTCATATTGAGACTGTTTCCGCAATGATTGATAAAAATGTTCGCATGTACCTTGAAGGGCGAAGCGGCGATTATGTCACCATTGGTATTGGTTCTTCCGCAGAAGAGCTTCGCGAGATAAGGGGCAAACTTGTTGAGATGCGTCATGGTGTTGCTGCTCCTCACTTTTTGGTTGCTCCGGAGGAGTAACCTCACCAGTTAACAGCCACATCGGATCGCAGCCAAGAATATTTGCCAGTGGGATAAGCATACTGATAGTTGGTTCATACTCTCCGCTCTCCCACTGGATGATAATTTCTTCATCGAGATCGAGCAGCCTGGCGAGTTCGGCGGTTGTTAAGCCGCAGGCTTCGCGTTGGGTGCGAAGACGGTTGTTGATTGCAGAATTTTTGTTCTGTAAAAGCATTGCTGACGATAGCTTTCTGGATATGCTATTTGTCATATCCCATGCCAGTCCTGCGCATGACTCTATATCGCTAGAGAGCGTAGCATCAGGTGTTGCTTTTGCTATTAGTGTAATGAGGCTGCCGAGGTTTTTCAGTTCTTCGAGACAGTCAAGAGTTGTAGCTTTATTGATCATGAGATGATACCTCAGTTACGAACTTTGTTTTATGGTAACTAAGGTATCAAGGCGTGGCAAGTGATTTTTGATACTTTGGTTTCTTTTTGTGTTTTGTGTCTGGTCAGAAAATATCCCACCTGGCATCAACCACAACACCTACTATTTCGCAATCATTGTCCATTTCTATGATTGGATATTGTGGATTAAGGGGCTTTAGAAACGCCTTTCCCATGTCAGAAATATATTTTTTGAATGTTGCTTCATTGGTAGATTTTTTTCTGGCGATGACGTAACACCCTGAAAAAACTTCTTTATCTGGGTTGACAAGGATCGACATTCCTTCAGGAAATGTTATTCCTACGGGCGAAGTCATTGAGTCTCCGTGCACTTCCAGCCAGAACCCCCTCTCACCAGCGTATTTTACAGAATGCCTCCAATTATCCTGATCATACATGTTGTAGTCATCACCAGAAGTTGCGAATAATCCTGCCTGAACCCAGTTAATTACAGGGTAAGAGTGTGCTGTGTCTCTCTGTGGGCAGCTCTTAACATTATTTTCCCAATGCTTATCTTTTTCATCTCCGTTCTGAAGCCACTGCGGTGAACACCGCAGTGCAGCTGCAACTTTAAAAAGGGTGTCACCGTTGAAACTTTTTGTAAGGCCTTGCTCGGCTTTACTGATTGCAACTCTGGTGACCCCAGCTTTTTTAGCCAACGCATCTTGTGTTAACCCAGCTTTTTGCCGTGCGTTGATGAGACGTTCACCTAAAGACTTCATTTTTCTTCTCCTCTCATGGCTGTTGATACTAAAGTAACAGAATTTCTTGATACTTTGGGTTCCTGTGGTTAACATCGTTGGATAACAAAGTATCTGGTGTGAGACTAAAGAATGACCCTTTATGAAATATTAAAAATTCAATTTAAAACCAATGCCGCTATTGGTCGCAGGTTCCCAAAGAAAGGAAGGCCTCGTGGCAGTCAAGGTGTTGGAAAGTGGAAAACGCGAGGTGTTCCGGAGGATGTTGCCATTCTTTGTCATCTGGATCCGAGCATTCCATATACACACCCAAGTCTAGCGAATACAGAAGATGACAAGCCCACAGGAGACCAACAATGAACACCGCAATTTTTAACGGCAAAGCATCCATGACCAGCGTTGAGATCGCAGAGCTGGTGGGAAGCCGACCAGATAGTGTTAAGAGAACTATTGAAACACTGGCTAAAAAGGGAATCATCCAATTTCCACAGACTGTGGAAATTGAGAATAAACAATCACTTGGGCCTCGCCGATTTTCTAGCGCGTATGTATTCGAAGGTGAACGAGGTAAGCGCGACAGCATCATTGTCGTCGCACAGCTCTGTCCTGAATTCACAGCTCGCCTGGTAGATCGCTGGCGCGAACTGGAAGAACAGATCCGTAAGCCAATGAGCGAAATCGAAATGGTTGCCGCGATGGCTCTTGAAGCCGTTCGCCAACAGAAACGGATCACTCAGGTGGAAGAAAAAGTCAGCCACGTTGCTGAAACAGTCGAGCAAATTAAAAAGGGCACTATTCGTGAGGGCTATGCCGGATATCGCCAACTGAAAGCAAAAACCGGTTTGTCAGATGATAAATGCCGCAATCTGGTGAACGCCTATCAAATTCCTACAGACACACATGAGTTCATGACGCCGGACGGATTGTTGTCACGTCGCGCAATTGTTGCTGTGGAACCGTTTATGGCTGCTTTTTATCGGGTTATGGAGGAAGCAGAACCGCGAGGGACTCGCTGGTATCACCCGAAAATGGGGTTATTTCAGGTTATTGGTTGGCAGCGGTGAAAAAAAGCCGGGAGTAACCCGGCTCACTCAACATCAATAACGGGGAGCTGTTTCGCATAAAACGGCTCCGAAACATCCAAGAACAGTTCTAAAGATATCAGCAGCTATATGATCATTTCAAGACCAAATATTGATTCTGCAATTTCGGGACGTTACACTGTCTCTGCACCTTATAAAGCGGGTGCCGGGGGTCGCAGCCCGGAATTGTCAACGGCGATATATGACGCGCCAGCGTCTTTTTTATCGTCCGCGCTCACGCACGCCAGAATTATGGTGGGCTGGGCAGGGGAGCCGAAAGGCTCGCCGGTCTCCGTTGACGCCGGTACTGCGAACCCTGTTCAGTCTGCCACCAGTGAGTTTCGCAGCTCCGGTGGTGGAAGTTTTTCACTGTCAACGGAGGCTGCCATCATGGCTACTGTCCTAACTTCCCCATTCCTAAAAATCGAAGTCGTCAACGGCAAGGCCGTTATTTTCTCCCTGCATGTTGCCTGCCATTTCAAGCGCATGCACCAGAACATCGTTGACAAAATCGAGTATCTGAACTGCTCACGCGAGTTTTTTACCCGCAATTTCATACCGGGTACTTATCACATCTACGGTGACTCCCTGCGTGGTTATTACATCACCCTTGATGGTCTGATGATGCTTCAGCTTGGGTTAAGTCTGCGCACAATGCGGTACTACGAGAGCTGTATTGAAGCATTCCATGAGGCTGAAACCGTCCAGGGTCACTCCGCGTTCCGTCGTAATCAACGGGAGGTGCACCTATGATCCGCCACCAGCATATTGATTCTGCAATTTCGGGACGTTACACTGTCTCCGCACCTTATAAAGCGGGTGCCGGGCGTGGAAACCCGAAATTCAATATAGAGCACAACCGCGCTCATGCGGTTTTTTCGTGTCATGAGCATCGTTACGCCCAAATTATGGTGGGGCGTGCAGGGCCAACTTCGGTTGGGCCGGGTTCTATGTTGACCGGTATTTCCACCCCTGTACGTCTCACCACCTATATGGTCGTGGAAAGCCTTGGTGGTGAGTTCATTGAATTCAACATAGGGGCTGTCACCATGACTACTCTCCCAACCCAATCTCACCCTGAAATCACGATTATCAATGGTCGCGTTGTCACCACATCTCTTGCAGTAGCTAATTACTTTACTAAACGGCATGAGCGGGTTTTAGATAGAATTAGAAACCTCGAATGTTCCGCTGAATTTACTGAACACAATTTTGTGTTAAGTGAATACACCGACGCATCAGGCCGCAAACTCCCTTGTTACCAAATCACCCGCGACGGTTTTGCGTTTCTTGCCATGGGCTTCACTGGTAAACGTGCTGTCCAGTTCAAAGAGGCATACATCAACGCCTTTAACCAGATGGAGAAGAATTTATCTGGTGCTGACGCGGTTGATATGTCAGCTGTCGCACGAAACGCCAGAGGCGTATACCTGCATTTGCGTGAAATCCATCAAATCTGGACAAGCCAGCTTTATCCAATGCTTAAGGCCGTTGAATCTCCGCTGGCTAGCAAACTGTACGACCGTGTTGGTGATGCTGTTTTTGGCGCTGCACTTGTTGATTCCAGGCTGAATGGTTCTGACAAGGAGGTTCGCCCATGATTAGTTACGAAATCATCATCTCCACTACGGAATACAGAAACGATGTATCAGTTCGCACGGATGTATCTGTCTGGCACCGTCGCTATAAATCCAGAAAAACAGCGGAACTGAAAGCGGCAGAGATGTGTGAAACCATCTCAATGAAAGGTAGCCCGGTTAAATACGTAACTACGGCGGAGGTGCGTCCATGATCCGCCACATCGTTAATTCCCTGTATCACCGATACAACCGTTGCCCCCGTGTGGGGCAGTGGTTCGCCACCAGCAACGGTCACGTTCTGCGGGTTTGCCTAGTCAACGCTGAAAGCCAGAAAGTCGTGTGCGAACTACAGGGGCGTAGCTACACCATCAGTTACCCTCTGGCGGTATTTCTGTCTGGAAAAATGTTTAAGCGTCTGGGAGGTGTGGCGTGAACTGTTTTCAGTTTGTGTGCGGATGTGCTTTCGATAACCCGATTCAGCGCCTGATTATGTTGCGTGTTTTGATGTCGGGTTCTTCAGACGGTGAAGGCGAGAGAGTTATTGATCATCAGGTGCTTGCTGATTTCTGCTGTTGTTCTAAGCAAGCGATATTCAGGGAAACCCTGGCACTGGAAAGAGCTGGTTATCTTCATATCCGAAAAATTGCAACGCTTACTATTGATGCAAAAGCCAGACTACAACCTGCGCGTGGCTACACAATTCTCATGCCGCGGAAGGAGGTTGTATGAGCCGTTACGCCCCCACACCGGAAGTTATGGCTATTGGTCAAATTAATATTTCCGGCAATGTTACACCTGCGAACTGGTGGAAATATATTCGACTACCCAGTGGGCGTCCGGATGCGACGGCTATCGCTCTGCTTTCAGAGATCGTTTACTGGTACCGCCCGACAGAGGTCAGGGATGAGCACACCGGAGCGTTGCTGGGATATCGCAAGCGTTTTCAGGGCGACAAACTGCAAAGAAGCTACCAGGCGTTTGCTGAGCAGTTTGGTTTCGGGAAAAGGGAAACCGCAGATGCGCTGAAGCGTCTGCGCGATGCAGGGTTTATTACTCTGGATTTACGCACGGTGGAAATGCTCGATGGGGTGAAATGCAGCAATATTTTGTTTGTCGGGATCAACCCACAGGCAATTGCGGCCATCACCACACCTTCTTCTGTTTCGCCAGAAAGTAACAGCAATAATGCAATCAGCGATACAGCTATTACGTTAAAACGGAACACCCCCCGACGTCATAACGGAACAGGGGATACGCCGAATGTTGATACAAATACAGAGATTACTACAGAGATTACAACGGAGACTAAAAACACTATTGATGCATCCGCTGACGCGTCTGCGCCAGCGCGTTCTGCCCGACAGGAATATTCACCGGAATTTGAACAGGCCTGGCAGGAATATCCCAAACGTGCTGGTGGCAATTCCAAGTCAGCAGCCTTCAAAGCCTGGAAAGCCCGTATCAGGGAGGGAATAAAACCGGAGACCATGCTTGATGGCGTGAAGCGGTATGCCGCCTGGGTACGTGCTACAGGAAATACCGGCACACAGTTCGTGAAGCAGGCTGCGACGTTCTTTGGACCCGATCGTCACTTCGAAGATTACTGGCAACAGCCAGCCGCTCACGGAGGTGGGCGACAGCGACAGGTCGATGTCCTGGCTGGCCTGGGAGCCATGTCTGACAAATTCGGTAAATCCAGTAACAAATTGACATTCTGAGGTGACAGCGATGATGACGATTGACCAACGTGAGAAACAAACAAGACTACAGGCGCGAATGGATGAGTTACGGGCAGAAATGGATGAGTTACGGGCAGAGATTGCATTTGCTCAGAAGGGCGAAAAGCCATGGCCTTATCGTTCCTGCCTGATGCGTGAAGGTCACGGATATTGCGAAAAACACGGTAAATATCGTACGCATATACTGGTGTGGATCGATCGTAATGGCGAGGACAGAGAAAAAATTTCATGCTGCCCTGACTGCTTGATCGCTGAGGCCAGTGATTTGACCATGGAACTGTCGTCCCTCAAGGCGGAAGAACTGACTGATAACGCCGGAATTGCTCTGCGTTTTCGGGACTGCGAGTTTGATAATTATCTGGAGGTTAATCCTGACGCAGCCAGAAATCTTGCGGCCTGTCGCCGCTATGCGGAGAACTGGCCAGATATGCTGGAGAACGGTACCAGTCTTGTTATGACCGGCAGTTGCGGTACCGGGAAAAATCATCTGGCGGTATCAATGGCAAAACACATCATCCGTAACTATCTGGCCAGTGTGGAGATCACCGACGTGATGCGCCTTACCCGGGCTGTGAAAAACTGCTGGCGGAATGACAGTGAAAAAACAGCGGATGACGTCATTGAGCATTATGCGTCACTGGATTTGCTGATTGTCGACGAAGTCGGCGTTCAGTTTGGCAGTGCGGCTGAAATGGCCATTTTGCAGGAAATTATCAATGCCCGGTATGAGGGTATTTTGCCAACTATCCTGATCAGCAACCTTTCACCGGAAGAATTGTGGGCGTTCATCAGTCCCCGGATTGCCGACAGGATCACCGATGGCGGGCGCAACTGGTTGTCGTTTAACTGGCCCAGCTACCGTTCTCGTATCGGAGGTGTTGCCGCATGACCAGCCAGAACACCCCGGCATGGCGTAACGATGACCTGGAAGGCGCTGTCATCGGTGCGTTTTTTCTGCGTGGGGCCGATCCGGAAGTGATGGATATTCTGGCCACACTTCCGGCGGATGTATTTTTTGTGCGTCAGTACCGGGATATTTACGCGGGGATTTGCAGACAGGCTCGCATATCCGGCGTCATTGACCCCGTACTGCTGTGCAATGAGATGCCGGAACTTGCCCCGGTGATTACCGACACCGGACGCAAAACCTGGGTGAAGTCTTCACTGGAGCACTATGTCGCAGCGTTGCGGCGCAATGCCGCACTGCGCGATGCAGAAAAAACACTGACTGAAGCATTACAGAATTTACGTGATGCGTATACCTGTGAAGCAGCCGAGGATGCCCTGAAGGATGTGCAGAACATGATGGCCTCACTGTCGACCGGAAAGGGCGTCATTCAGCCGGTTCACATTGATGATGTCCTTCCGGAAGTGGTCGACCGTGTTGAATGCCGCAATCAGGGACTGGAGAAATCCAGGGCACTGATGACCGGTATTGATGAACTGGACGCAAAAACGGGCGGTATGGAGCCCGGAGACCTGGTATTCATTGCCGCCCGTCCTTCGATGGGGAAAACCGAACTTGCGCTGGACATCATCGACAAGGTGACTGAGCAGGGGCATGGCGTGCTTCTGTTCACCATGGAGATGGCGAACATCCAGATTGGTGAACGTATGGTGTCTGCTGCCGGTGGAATGCCGGTATCCCGTCTTAAGTCTGTTGCCAGTTTTGAAGATGAAGACTGGGCGCGTTTCTCGCAGGGCGTGGGACGAATGACGGGGCGTAATATCTGGATGGTGGATCAGGCAAACCTGACCATTGATGAGATATGTGCAACCACGAAGCACCACCGGATGAAACACCCGGAAACGGCGCTGGTGGTGGTCGATTACCTCGGTCTGATTAAAACCCGCAGCACGGGGCGTCACGACCTTGCTGTGGGGGAAATCTCAAAGGGACTTAAAAGCCTGGCAAAATCCGGCGGTTTCCCGCTGATTGCTCTGAGCCAGCTCTCCCGAGGCGTGGAATCCAGACCCAATAAACGTCCCATGAACTCAGACCTGAAAAACTCCGGGGAAATAGAGGCTGATGCCGACATCATTCTGATGCTTTACAGGGATGAGGTGTATAACCCGGATACACAGGCCAGAGGCATAGCAGAAATCAACATCACGAAACAGCGTAATGGCACACTCGGGACCATTTACCGGCGTTTTCATAACGGACATTTTCTGCCTGTGGACCAGGAGAGTGCCCGGGTTCTTTCCACACCCATGACGCCGGGCAATCCGCGCAGATACAGCAATTACCGCATGTCGGGCAGTAAAACGGAGCGTTTATTTTGAACAACAGAACAATCACTGTTTCACCGGAACAACTTCGTCGGCAGGCGCAGGAGATGCTTCGTTGTGCTGAACAGATGGAAAAAACGAGCGTGAAAAAAGATACGCTCCGCAAGCAGCTTACTCCGGCGCTTCGTGATCTGCTGCAGGCAAAACACCGCACACAAAAGGCGGTGGATGAGCTGGTGGATTGCGTGGCGGAACTGGAAGGACAGGTAAGCCAGTTTGAAACGCTGGTGAAGGAGTTTACTGCGTGATGGCTGAATTTTTTTCTCCTGCGTTCATGCAATACCGTTCGCTGAGGTGACCGTGAGAGCACTACTGACCCCTGAAATTGCCCCGCGTATGGGGATC
>ERZ773221.3135-NODE-3135-length-11502-cov-3.626365_pt1 | contig 11502 bp, 10 predicted proteins | sample MGYA00580994_ERZ773221 | MGnify/ENA primary metagenome ERZ773221 (study PRJEB29015, sample SAMEA2737758) | human gut metagenome | biome: human gut; feature: human-associated habitat; material: faeces | place: China | collected 2012 ... | reverse complement strand
TTCCGTCCAGCGCCGACAGCCTGCTGAGCCAGACCGACTTCCGCGCCTACTGCCGCCTGTCCCGGGAGGACGGAGACCGCATGGAGAGCGATTCCATCGGCAACCAGCGGAAGCTGCTGGAATCGTATATCGAAAATCATCCTGAGTTGGTAACGGCGGAATGCTATGCCGACGATGGCTATACCGGCACGAATTTCCAGCGCCCCGCCTTTCAGCGGATGCTGCGGGACATAGAGAGCGGGCGCATCCGCTGTGTGCTGGTAAAGGATCTGTCCCGCTTTGGGCGTGATTACATCGAAACAGGCCGCTATCTGGAACGCTGGCTGCCGGAGCACGGTGTGCGGTTTATCGCCGTCACGGACAACATCGACAGTGTCCGCGGCGCCTACGACATGATGATGCCGCTGAAGAATCTGTTTAACACCCAGTATGCACGCGACATCTCCCGAAAGGTCAAAAGCTCCCTCCACGCCAAGCAGCAGCGGGGCGAGTTTATCGGGGCCTTTGCCAGCTACGGGTACTGTAAGGACCCGCAGGATCATAACCGTCTTGTTATCGATCCGCCTGCGGCGGAGGTGGTGCGGCGCATCTTTACCCTGTTTGAAAACGGAATGGGAAAGATTCGCATTGCCAAGCAGCTGAACGAGGAGGGTATCCCCTGCCCCAGTGAGTACAAGCGGCTCACCGGTGAAAAATACCGCAACAACCACCGATTGGAGTCTACCACCTACTGGACGTATGCCACTATCCACCGCATTTTGCAAAACGAGATGTACATTGGGAATATGGAACAGGGACGGGACGACCGCCTGCAGATGCACGGAAAAGCCAAGCGGAAGGATCGCTCCCAGTGGACGGTGGTATCCGACACACACCAGCCGATCATCGAAAAAGATCAGTGGCAACGGGTACAAGCTCTGTTGAACGCCAACGCCCGCACGCCGGATTTTCAACAGAATGTCAGTCCCTTTGCGGGCTTTCTCAAGTGCGGCGACTGTGGACGAGCCATGGTCAAGACCACCTGGGGCGGCAAAACCTTCTACACCTGCGGCTCGTATAAGCGCTACGGCGCATCCGTGTGCAGCAAGCACTATATCGCCCACGATGTGGTGGCGAAGGTGGTTCTGGATGATTTGAACCGGCTCATGGCCGCCGTGGAAAACCTCCGTCAGTTGGCACAGCAGGGCGCGGCGCAGCGCCTCTCCTCAAATGGCGACCCGCCGCAAAAGCTGGAGGCGGCCTTACAGCGCATTCAGCGCCGCCGCCAGAGCGCCTACGAAGACTATCAGGACGCGCTGATCTCCAAGGAGGACTTCCTCCGCTACCGCGCCGATTATGACGCACAGGAGCAGGCGCTGCAAGCCCAGTTGGACAAGCTGCGCGGCACAGCGCAGGTCGATCCGCTATGTCTGCCGTGGGTAAAGGAACTGCTGGCGTCGGGACAGCTGGCGGAGCTGGATCGCCCCACAGTCGCCGCCGCCATCCGGGAAATTCGCGTCTACGAGGGAAACCGCATGGAGATCGACTATCTGCTCCCGGAATCCTATCGAGCACTGCTGGAGAGGTAACGATATGCGCTCTATATTAAAATGCAAAAAAGAGGAGGAGCTTTTGCGGCGGGGTGCGCCTGCGGATTATATCATCTGCAAGCGGTACACCGAGATGGATATTCCCGAAAACATCACCGCTACTCCAAATACGTTGTCACCCTGAATGACATGGATGCGGGGATTGAAAACGGCATTAAGATCGTGCATCTTCAGGATTTCCTGCTGGCAGAAATGTGGTAAACATCCATTCTGGTTTCCCGACTAAAATCACAAAACAAATATCGGCGATTGCTTGTCCTACAACGTTTTTTACCATAACCAGCTATCAAAAAAGTTTTCACATTTTGAACCAAGTTTTGTTGCAGATAGGACACATTTATGCTATCATAAAAGCACAATAAAGAAGTGCGACAGTTCTCCGTGAACTGCCGCACTTTTACATCACCGTGGGGCAACGAGGATACCCAGACCCTCATCAACATTCTGGAGAAGTACCATGTCAAAACCACATTCTTCGTGGTGGGCGACTGGGCGGAAAAGTACCCTGAGTCGGTGAAGGCGCTGCACGATGCAGGGCACGAGGTGATGAGTCACTCCAACCACCACGACCACTACAACAGCCTGTCGGCAGAGCAGATCACGGCGGACATCACCGCCAGCAATGAGCGTATCAGCGCCGTCACCGGTGTGACGCCCACGCTGATCCGCTGCCCCTACGGCGAGTATGATGACCACGTCATTGCCGCCATCCGTGCTATGGGTATGGAGCCCATCCAGTGGGATGTGGACTCTCTGGATTGGAAGGACTACGACGCGGACACCATCTGCAAGCGCGTGACCTCCAAGGTCCAGCCCGGCAGCATCGTGCTGTTCCACAACGCCGCGCTGCATACACCGGAGGCGCTGCCCGCCATCCTCACCTGCCTCATCAACGATGGCTACACTGTGGTGCCCATCTCCCAGCTGATCCTGCCCCAGCCCTACACCATCGACCACACCGGTCGGCAGTTCCCTGCGGAAGAATTGTCTTAAAAATGCCAAAATGCACTTGTTTTTCAATAAGCGGAAATGCGGCGGAATTAGACCTGCCCTCAAAAAGGGCAGGACCGACACCCACTGTCCATGCAGCGGTTGTCGGTCCTGCCCCGTATAAGGAAGGGGGTTAGATCATATACTTCAGAACATCTTGTACTCGTTCAGGGACATGGCCACGTAGCTGATCATGGTGTTGATGTCGAACACAGGGATGTTCAGTTCGTCGCGGATGCGGGCGGAATAGGGCGGCAGATCCGTACACTCCAGTACCACGGCGCCGATGTCGGGGTGCTCCTCCAGACCCTTGCGGACCACACCCACCACCTCGTCGGTGACGGCCTCCAGGTCGAACTCCTCGTTGGGATGGGTGTAGATACGGCCCCACTCCGGCTGATCGTGGAGGCTCAGGATCACCAGTTCTCCCGTGCACAGGGCCGCGGGTGCAAATAGCTATACTTGTATATACAAAGCTCTACAACTATGATTTTTGCACAAATTGCTTGTGTTTAGTTGTATGAGCATGTATAATATATATCATCAAAGGTGCCGGATGCAGGGCAGCCGCGGCTGCCGCTGCGTCATTTTCATTTCTCCCGTTTTGTCATTTTGCTCAAAAATTGAGCCTTGATCATTCTTTTGGAGGACACAACACTATGGACCGTGCTGCGATGCTCACTCTTGACAAAGCCAATGCCAAACCTCTGCACATTCAAATTGAGGAATCTATCCTCCAGAAGCTGGAATCCGGAGAGTGGGCGCCCGGCAGGCTGATCCCCTCCGAAAACGAGCTGAGCCATATCTACGGTGTCAGCCGCACCACCGTGCGCAACGTTATCACCAAGCTGGTGCAGGAGGGACTGCTGTTCCGCATCCCCGGCAAGGGCACCTATGTGGCTGAGCCCAAGATCGTGGCTCACTCCCTGACCTACGCCGGTATCCGTGAGCAGCTGGAGCAGATGGGCTACGAGGTCTCCACCCGTCTGATCTCCATGGGTCTGAAAACTGTGGACCAGAAAATCATGGAGCACTTCCCCGGTCTGGACGACCCCCACTTCTATGTGGTGCGCCGTCTGCGCATGCTGAAGGGCGAGCCCCTGAGCATTCACATCTCCTACCTCCCCCACGCCTACTGCCCCGGCATCGACCAGTACGACCTCAGCAGTGAGCAGCTGTGTACCGTGCTGAGCCGCGTGTACGGCCTGAACCGTGCCAAGGCGGTGGAGACGCTGGAATCCGTGGCAGCCAGCTCCACGGAGGCCTCCCTGCTGAACATCTTCCCCGGCCAGCCGCTGCTGCTGCTGCAGGACCGTATCCTGGATGCCAGCGGCCGCACCTTTGAGTACAGCAAGGTGGTGTTCCGCGGCGAGAAGATCAAGATCACCATGGAGATCTGACGCCGCGTCTCACAGAATACAGCAAAAAGCATCCATCCTTTCGGATGGATGCTTTTTTTGTCGCAGGAGGAGGACACCCATTGGGGGTGTCCTCCTCCTGCCTTTTCTGTTCCCCTGCCGCCCCATGTTAACGGCAGGTCCCCCATCAGCGTGAAGCCTGCGCCGCACTCAACCGGTGAAGCCGCCGCCCACATCCTGCCCCAGATCACAGGTGTAGACCCACTTCACCGTGTCGCCGTCCTGTAAGACGTACCGCGAGCAGCCGTAGTTGGGATACCAGCCGTTGACGGCGTACATCCAGCCGGACTCGCTGCCCACATCGAACTCATAGAGGTTGCCGATGCCCTCGATATACGCGCTGTTGTATACCGGCGTGAAGCTGGATTCCATGTGGATCTTGTTCTCGCGGCACACCCGCTGCAGAACATCGTAGACGCTCTCGCCCTGGGAGAAGGTGACCTCCGCAGCGGGCAAAAGCACGCCGTCATCGGGCACCAGCGGTTTCTTACTGTCGGCGCACTTATCCCAGTTATCCAGGATCGTGGCGCAGGAGATGGAGATGGTACACGTCAGCTGGGTGCCGGTATCCACCGCCGCGTCGTCCGGCTCCACCGGCGCGGGCTTGCCATCGGGCACGGGGTCGGTCTGGTACTGGTCCTTCCCCTCCGTCTGCTGGGCGCCGCCTGGCGGCGTATCCGCTGCGCCGCCCTGGACGCCGCAGCCCGCCGGCAGCAGCAACAGTACCGCCAGCAAAAGCGCCGCAATGGGCAATTTTTTTTGCTTCTTCATCATGCGATTCTTTCCCCTCAATTTCTTTCACGCACTAAAGTGCCGAACGGAGGCGTTTTTCACAGGCGCTCTCCGCCCAGATACACGGCCTGCCGCGTCAGCGTGTCATCGCACACCACAAAGTCGGCGGGCAGCCCGTCGGCGATGCTGCCAGTCTCCCCCGCCCTGCCGATCTCCCTTGCGGGGATGGCGGTGGCGGCCAGGACTGCCTGCTCCACAGGGACGCCGAAGGTGACGGCGTTCCGCATGCAGTCGTACAAACTGGCGGCGCTGCCGGCGATGGTGCCGTCGGAGAGCCTCGCCACGCCGCCGGAAAGGAACACATCCTGTCCGCCCAGCGTGTACTGTCCGTCCGGCATACCGCAGCAGCGCAGCGCGTCGGAGATGAGGCAGACGCGGTTTGGGAACAGCCTGAACGCCATGCGCACGGCGCTGGGATGGACGTGGTGGCCGTCGCAGATCAGCTCCGCCGTGACGCTCTCCCGCTCCGACGCCGCGCCGATCGGGCCCGGATGCCGGTGGTGGATGCCGGGCATGGCGTTATAGAGATGGGTCAGATGGGTGGCTCCCGCGTCAAAAACGGCGGCGGCCTCCTCGTAGGAGGCATCGGTGTGGGCCACGGAGACGGTACACTTTTCCGATGCGCGGCGGGTGAATTCCACCGCGCCGGAAAGCTCCGGCGCCACATCTGCGATGCGCAGCAGGCCCTCCGCCGCGTTGTACAGGCGGGCGAAGGCGTCGTAGTCCGGCAGACGGAGATACGCCGCGTTCTGCGCGCCCTTTTTCTTTTCGGAGAAGAAAGGCCCCTCCATCTGGATGCCCAGCAGGCGGGCGCAGCCTTTCGGCGCGATGCGGTGCAGCCGCACCGCCGTGCGGAACGCCGTTTCCAGCACGTCGTAGGGCAGCGTCATGGACGCGGGAGCAAAGGACGTGACGCCGTTTTTTGCCAGATAGGCGGCCATTTTTACAAGGCCGTCGTAGTCCCCGTCAGAGAAGTCCGCGCCGGAGTTGCCGTGGGTATGGACATCCACCAGTCCGGGGATGACCCGCGCGCCGCGAAGGTCCACGCTCTCCCCGTCCGCCGCGTCCGCCAGCACGTGGGCGAACCGGCCGTCCTCCACAGAGAAGCCGCCGGAGACAAAACGGCCGCCCACAAAAATCAAACCGTTTTCAAACCGCATATCACACCTCCGGCAGACTGGCTGCCGCCACAGACTGGCCCACGCGGCGGAACTGCTCGTCCGGCAGGGTCACGGAAACGTGCAGCGCCGGATACTCCTCCGCCAGCACGCGGCGGCACTCGGATACGATGAGCTCGCCGCCGATGCCGGAGGCCACGCGGCCCAGCACCATCAGATTTTTCAGCTCGTACACCCCCGCGTACAGCGGCAGGGTGTGGCCCAGATAGACGCCGATGTCGCGGAAAATGGCCAGCGCCCGGGGATCGCCCGCCGCGGCCAGCTCCTGCACGGCGCTGAGCTTTTCGGCAGGGGTCAGCGTCTCCGACAGCGGAATACCGGCGGCGGGAGCCAGCCGGATCACGGCGTCCTGCGAGAAATACTGCCCGCCCACGCCGGTATCGCCGGACCAATCGTCCTTCGCCGCCTGCGGGCTGAGGTCCACGGGGGCAAAGGCCAACTCATTGAACCAGCCCAGGATGCGGCCCTCCCCGTCCACGTAGCCTGCGGCCTGGCTGGTGCCCATGGCGAGGCCCATGACGCAGGTGTCCCGCAGGCTCATGGCTCCCGCCAGTGCCGTGACATCGCCGTCGTTGGCCACCGCCACCGGCACGTTCCCCAGCGCCGCGGCGGCGCGGGTATAGATGGTGCGGACCAACTCGTGCTTTTCCGGAGGCACCTGCACGAACAGAGACGACACCATGGGGGAATCATTCAAAATCACACCGGCGGAGGACACGCCGATGGCGTCCACCCGCGGCAGATGGGCTGCCGCCGCACGGAGCGCCGACAGGATGCCGTCGTAGTGGTACTGGGGGTCCGGCTGCGTCTTGGGGTGCCAGACCACCTCCTCGGCATAGACCATTTCGCCGTTGATAACGGCGGAGACCTTCCGGTCGGAGCCGCCGGCGTCGAAGCCGATGCGGCAGCCGCTCAGGTGGCCGCCGATCTTCCGCGCGCCGCTGTCCCGCTCCGCCACGGATTCCAGCGTGAAGGGCCGCCGGAACACCGTCTCCATCAGCGATGCGTCAAAGGCCCGGGAGCCGTGGGGCCCGTATATTTCCGCCAAGCGGCGGGTCAGGTCGTCACAGCCGCAGATACGGACCCGCCAGCCGCCCACGCTCCACAGCAGCAGCTTTACGGTGCGCTCCAAAAAGCGCAGGTCGGCGGGGTCTGTCACGCCCCGCAGGCGGGTATCGAACACGGCCACCTGACCATCCTGCCGCTCCACGGCGATGCGGACGGGGCGATGGGCCTCCTTCAGATAAGCGTCCCGCCACGGAGCAAAGGGCAGGTACGCCGCGTCCAGGGCGGGGCGGTTCTTCACCGCGCAGGGGACGCCCAGGTAGGCGGCGCCCATCACGCCTTCATGCCGCTCCAGGCGGCCTCGTCGCAGATCAGCGTCACGTCGGGGTGGAATTGCAGGATGGACGCAGGCACCCAGGGGGTCACGGGGCCGCAGAACGCCCTGTGCAGGATGTCCGCCTTGTCGGCGCCGGTGACGATCATCAGCACGCGGCGGGCCGCCATCACCGTGCCCACACCCATGGTGTAGGCGGCGGTAGGTACCTCATCCTCGCCGGCGAAGAAGCGGGCGTTGGCCCGCCGCGTGGACTCCGTCAGCGCCACCTCGTGGGTGCGGACGGGGAAATGGTCGCAGGGCTCGTTGAAGCCGATGTGGCCGTCATGGCCCAGACCCAGCAGCTGGAGATCCACGCCGCCCAGCTCCTCGATGGTGCGCTCGTAGCCGTCGCACATGGCGTCCACGTCCGTGGTCATGCCGTCCGGCACCCAGGTGTTCTCCGGCCGGATGGAGATGTGGTCGAACAGGTTCTCCTGCATGAAGCGGCGGTAGCTCTGGGGATGATCGGGGGCAAGGCCCTTGTACTCGTCCAGATTCACGGAGCGGACGCGGGAAAAGTCCATGAGCCCCGCCTGCTCCCGCCGGATCAGCTCCCGATACAGGGGGATGGGGGTAGCGCCGGTGGCCAGGCCCAGCACGCAGGCAGGCTTGGCGCACACCGCCTGCTGGAGCTGGTCCGCCGCCAGACGGCCTGCGGCCTCGGCGTCCGCCGCCTTCAAAACCTTCACATGGTACATAACGATTCTCCTTTATTATATACAGAGAGGGACGCCGCTTTCGTGGCCTCCGTCGGTTCCTTGCCCGTAGCATACACCATCCACGGGGAAAAATGCAAGTGCCTTCTCCGGACAGGGCGGGAGAGAGGGTCCCTGCGGGGTCTCCCTCCCCCCTGTGCGCATCCTTCAGGCATCTTTATTTTGCAGGACGGCGGGACGGAAGGGCAGGTGCTTTTGCGCTGTCATCATTTCATCTATTTCTTGTGTTTTATGTTAATAATTCGTTAAAAAAAGTACGGTTCCGCACTTGCAACGCCGCATACTTCATGCTATCATTGTAATACTTTCGAGAATTTTCGGCATAAATGCCAAAAATTGCGGAGCTTCCCGCGCATAACAGGGATTTCTGCGGAAAAAGTATAGGGCGCGCACTGCCACCCTTTTCCAGTGCATACAGATATTTCCAGCGGCGCAGGAAGTCGTTTCCAATTTGTCCTGCGGGCGTGCAGAATGCGTCCGTTTTTGTCCGCACAGGGCGGTCATGGCCGTGAACTGTGTGCAAATTCCCTGCAAAACCAGAACTTTTCCTGAAAATATCGTTTTTTTCGCCGTATTGTGATTTCTGCAACAGACACGCGGCGTTTCCCCTGCTATCATACTTCAGCTATTCCGTTGGAAAGGAGACCGCACATGGCCTATATGCGTTTGGGCGATCTGCTGATCGCCGCCGGCGCCATCACCGAGGAACAATTGCAGACCGCCCTGCAGACCCAGAAGCAGAGCGGCCAGCGTCTGGGCGACGTGCTCATCGACAGCGGCATTATCACCCAGCGGCAGCTCATCGATGCTTTGCAGATGCAGTTGGGCGTGGACTATATCGACCTGACCCGCGTGTCTATTCCGGTGGAGCTGGCCAAGTATGTGCCCCGCGCCATCGCCAGAAAGTACTGCGTGGTGCCGGTGAAGCTGGTAAAGGACGAGCTGTACGTGGCGATGAGTGATCCTCTGGACTTCGTGGCTCAGGAGGAGCTGAAGTCCGCGTCCCGCAGGCAGATCGTGCCCATGAGCGCCACCCGCCGCGCCGTGGAGCAGGCCATCGCCACCCTGTACGGCAACGAGGGAACCGCACGCGTCATCGAGGAGATGAAGCGGGCGGCCGGCGACAACGGCCGCGACATCGTGCCCGCCCAGATGACGGGCGGCCGCGAGGACGCCGACGCCGCGCCCACGATCCGCTTCGTCAACTCCCTCATCGAGCGGGCATTTAACGAGCGGGCCAGCGACATCCACCTGGAGCCCCAGGACGGGGAGATGGTGGTGCGTATGCGTATCGACGGACTGCTGCACAGGATGCTGACCGTCCCCGCCAATTTGCAGAATACCGTGATCTCCCGCCTGAAGATCATGGGCGGCATGAACATCTCCGAGCGCAAGATCCCCCAGGACGGCCGCGCTATGGTGCATATCCACCAGCACGAGCTGGACCTGCGTATCTCCTCCATGCCCACCATCTACGGCGAGAAGGTGGTGCTGCGTCTGCTGGACAAGTCCCGCCGCGACATCAGTAAGGAAGCCATCGGTCTCACCGGTGACGACCTGCGGAAGTATGAGGCCCTGCTGCAGAACAGCTCCGGCGTGATCCTTATCGTGGGCCCCACCGGCTCCGGTAAGTCCACCACCATGTGCGCCATGCTGCAGGAGCTGTGCAGCGAGGAGACCAACATCATGACGCTGGAGGACCCCGTGGAATACGACATCCCCGGCGTCAGCCAGTGCCAGATCAATGAAAAGACCGGTATGACCTTCGCCGCGGGCCTGCGCGCCATCCTGCGCCAGGACCCCGATATCATCTCTGTGGGCGAGATCCGCGACGGCGAGACAGGTTCTATCGCCATCCGCTCCGCCATCACCGGACATCTGGTGCTGTCCACGCTGCACACCAATGATGCCGTATCCGCCATTCCCCGTCTGGTGGACATCGGCGTGGAGCCGTACCTTATCGCCAACGCCCTGCGCGGCGTCATCTCCCAGCGGCTGGTGCGGCGCATCTGTCCCCACTGCAAAAAGCCCCACCGCCCCTCCGATGAGGAGCTGTCGCTGCTGAAGCTGCCCGCCGATGCGGACATCACCTTCTACCGCGGCGAGGGCTGTCCCGAGTGCCGCCACACCGGCTTCCACGGACGCCGCGCGGTGTTCGAGATCCTGACCGTCAATGACAAGCTGCGCCGCCTCATCAGCCAGGGCGCCGACTACGACGCGCTGCTGAAGGCCGCGGCTGACACCGATTTTACGTCCATGCGGGACAACTGCCGCGCACTGGTGCTCTCCGGCGAGACCACCGCTGCCGAGGCCGCCCGCGCCATCCACTCCACCATCGACTGAAGAGGAGCCTATGCTTTCACTGGATCAGCTCATTGAGAAGGCGCGCGCCATGCGGGCCTCCGACGTTCACATCGTCTGCGGCCTTCCGGCGAAGTGCCGCGTAGACGGAAACGTTACCGACCTCACCGGCGAGGTGCTCACCGCCGCCGACTGCGAGATGCTGGCCCGTGAGCTGGCCGGTGCGGAATACGAGACCATGGCGGACATCGGCGAGCTGGACATGGCCCGCTCGTTCCCCGACGGGGGACGCACCCGCGTCAACCTGTTCCGCCAGCAGGGCAGCGTCTCCGCCGCCATCCGTCTGCTGGCCGACCATATCCCCTCGCTGGACGAGCTGTCCCTGCCGCCTGTGGTGGCGGATTTCGCCTCCTACCGCAGCGGCATCGTGCTGGTCACGGGCGAGACGGGCTCCGGCAAGTCCACCACGCTGGCGGCCCTGCTGGACCGCATCAACCACACCAGAAACGCCCACATCATCACGCTGGAGGACCCCATCGAGTACGTCTACGTGCCGGATCGCTGCATCGTGAACCAGCGGGAGATCGGCGCGGACACCCGCTCCTATGCCGATGGCCTGCGGGCCATCCTCCGCGAGGACCCCGATGTTATCCTCATCGGCGAGATGCGGGACCTGAACACCATCGAGACGGCGCTGACCGCCGCGGAGACAGGCCATCTGGTGTTCGCCACCCTGCACACCAACTCCGCTGCCGACGCGGTGGACCGCATGGTCAATGTGTTCCCCGCCGCCCAGCAGCAGCAGATACGTCTTCAGCTGTCCACTACCCTGCGGGCTGTCCTGTCCCAGCAGCTGCTGCCCCGGCGGGTCAGCGGCGGGCGCATCGCCGCCTGCGAGATCATGGTCGTGACAGACGCCATCCGCAACCTCATCCGCGAGGGCAAAACGCCCCAGATAGCCAACGCGCTGGCCACGTCGGCATCGGTGGGGTCCATCACCATGGACAACGCGCTGATCGCCCTGGCCCGCAACCGCGACATCACGTCCCAAACCGCCATCGATGCCGCGCACGACGTCGACTACGTGAGAAAGAGCGTTCGCTGATGCCAACCTTCACTTACACCGGGATAACGGCC